>Ga0155956_1011_pt1 | contig 11189 bp, 8 predicted proteins | sample RifCSPlowO2_02_FD_107610 | JGI IMG/M metagenome (GOLD analysis project Ga0155956, IMG submission 107610) | Betaproteobacteria bacterium RIFCSPLOWO2_02_FULL_62_17 | reverse complement strand
GGTGCATTGACGTCGGCCAGATGCTTCAGGGGCGCGAGCAACATCAACATCGCCGTGATGAATGACATGAAATCGCCCACGGTCAGTTGATTGGCCGCGGACTGCTGCACCGCGATGCTGATTATTATCGCCAATGCAAGCGCTGCGAACAACTGCACGATCGGTACCGTCGCCGCTGCGGCCACCGTCTGGCGCATGCTGTAGCCGCGCAGTTCCTGAAGGGCGCGGTCGAAGCGCCGTTTTTCGTAGCTCTGCCCGCCGAAAATCTTGACAACCTTGTGGCATTCAACCGCCTCCTGCAGACAATGGGTGATCCGACCCATCGCCTTAAGGGACTCTTCGCTCATGGTTCGCAAGCGTTTGGAAAAAAGCCTGATAACCAGCGCGATACCCGGAACGATCACCAGCGCAATCAGCGTGAGTTGCCAATTAAGGTAAAGAAGGTATGCCAGCAGGAACACAACCTTGAGCGAGTCCTCGACGATCACAGTCAGCACACCGGTCGCTGCGCCAGTAACGCCATTGACGTCGTAGGCGACCTTGGAAATCAAGGCCCCCGAGGACTGGCTGTCGAAAAACCGGGTCGGCAAATGCAGCATGCGTCCGAACATTTCGTTCCTCAGATCCAGGACGACCTTGTTGGATACCCAGGCCATGGAATACGAGGTGAGAAAACTCAGAACGCCGCGCAGTATGAAAATGCCGACGAGCGCAACCGGAATCCAGAAAGAATAGAAGGGGTCCCGGGCAACAAAACTGCCGTCCAGCAGCGGTTTGATCAAGGCTGGAAATAGCGGTTCCGTCGCTGCTGTCAGCATCATCCCCAGAATGGCTATTCCAAACACACGCCAGTAAGGACGGACGTAACCCAGCAGTCGAAAGTAAAGGTCCCGGCTGGAACGGACGGACACCGGATCACCCTCTTGGAAAGGGTTGAATTATATTCGAATTTTGCGCTATTCCCTGAAAAGACACCGCGCTACAGGTACCCCAAGCGCGGAGGCTGGCGATCAGTGCGCGCCCTGGGCTGGTTGCAGCAAGCGTGCATAGAGCCCTGTCAGCGCTTGCGCCATTTGCGGCATTCCGAGCGCTTGCGCGCTGCTGCGCGCGTTGCCGCGCATATCCTGCGCCCTGGCCAGCGCTTTGCCCAGGTTCCCCGCCAGTTCCCCCGCGTCACAAGGATCCCTGCAAATGTAACCATTCCACCCTTCCCGAATGATCTCCGCGGTTCCGCAGTGATTGGACGTGACCACTGGAAGTCCGCTCGCCAAAGCCTCGAGCGCCGCATTTGGAAATGGATCGTAGAGAGTCGGAAGAACGAACACATCGGCGAGCCCATACCAGGGGGCAACGTCGCTCTGGGGTCCTGCCCAATGAATTTTTTCCGCAATCCCCAACGAACGCGCATACGCCTCAAAGCGCCGGGCATGGCGGTCCGTTCCCACCACCACAAGGAAAACCGGTTCGTGGCACACCCGTTTGAAACTATCGAGCAGTACCTGCATGCCCTTGCGCTCGAATCCTGCGCCCACGAACAGCAAGGTTTTCGCCCCCTGCGGAATGCCCAGGCGTTCACGCATGGCGCTGCGATACTCGCCCGCAAGGGAAGGATGGTGGCGCTCAAGGTCGACCCCGTTGTAGATAACATGCAATCGGTCCGACACCGCGGGGAACCAGCGGGCGATTTCGTCCCTTACCATCCGCGAATTGCAGATCACCGCACGCAGGCGCGGACTGCAAAACAAGCGGCGCTCCGCGGCAAGGAGATGTCTGTGAAACGGACTGCAAGCCAGCCCTAAACGCTGCCAGGGGCTGAGCACTTTCGCGCGGTACTGCAGCCATTGGGCATGCACACCGTCGCCGGCGCGGTATACATCGCAGCAGGGTATTCGTTCATGGGACTGTACAAGATCAAAATCGCCATCGGCGACTAATCTGCAGGCCGCGCGCGCAAATCCCCGATCACGCCAGATGCGGCCCAAATAGAACGGATCACAACGCTGCCAATGGGTTTCACCGGCTTCGCCCACCCATTCCCTGGCGATGATAGTGGTGTGCGTGCCATGCGCCTGCAACGCGACGGCAGCGTGCGATACAAAGCGCTCCGCCCCGCCATGCGGGTCATATCGCTGACGGATGACGGCAAGCTTCACGGCCGGCGCAACACCGAACAAGACCGCGCGATCATTGGTCGAGCAACTCCGATACCGCGCGCAGGACCCGATCCTCGGGCAAGGTCACCAGGCAATCGCTGATTTTGCCGCCGCCGCATCCGTCAATGCCGCAGGGCCGGCAGGGATGCGACGCCGATGCCACAACACGCATCTTCGAAGACCATGGTCCCCATTCCATTTCCCCGCTCGGACCAAACAGCGCGACGACGGGCGTACCCATGGCGCTAGCCATATGCATCGGCGCGGAGTCCACGCCGATGAACAACTTGGCCTTCGCGGTGAGCGCGGCGAGCCCCTTCAACGACAGCTTGCCGGCAAGATTTACCGGCTTCGCGTTGCAAAGGGAGAGTATCCGGCTTACAAAATCCAGTTCTTGCGCATCAGGAGCAGCAGTCAATACCACTTGCTCTCCCCGACGCGCCAAGGCGTCTATGAGCGCTGCATTGCGCGCTTCCGGCCAGCACTTGAAGGACCAGCGCGAGGCGGGATGCAGATGAACAAAGGTGCCGGCTTCGATTCCGTACTGTTCCAGCAATTTATCTGCTTCGCTCTGGCCTTGCGTGCCCGCGACAAGGATCAGCCGCTTTTCCCCCACCCCCGGCTGAATGCCGATTCTGCGCAATGCGTCAAGATTCCACTCGACCATATGGCGGTGTGCATTCTTTGGCAATGAAAACCGATGCGTGAAGCTTCGCCGCCAGAATTTCGAGCGTTGCGCATAGTCTGGCGCCACCGAATAGGCGCAGCCCAGGAACCGCGACAGCCATGCCCCCCGGGGGTGTTCGGAAAGATGAATCAACAGGTCGTAGCCACGCTGGCGCAATAAGCGCAACAAGCGCCACTCTTCCGACGCCCGCGCCAGCGCCGTTCGGGACTTCCAAGCCCGGTCAATGGCAAAAACTCTTGAAATCGCCGGATTGCCGTCAAGCATGGCATGGGTGTCCGCATAGACCAAGGCATCAATCTCGATGTTCGGAATACGACTCTTGAGCGCGGAAAACACGGGCGTGGTGAGCAGCACGTCGCCGTGATGGCGAAGTTTCACCACCAGTGCCCGTTTTACGAGCGATAAATCTATTGCATCGTCGGGTCCCATTTGCATGCGGGGACATTAGCAGAAATTACCGCCATAGACTCCCCAGGCTTAGTTCGACCGTGCTTTCATTCCTGCTGATAGCGCACACCAATAAAGACGCTGGTGGCAGGCGTTGCGAAGTTGCGGGAGATTTCATATTTTTCGTTGGTCACGTTGTTGAGCCGGCTAAACAGCGACCAACCACCGCTGAGCCGGTAATTGGCGAACAGGTTGAACACTGTGTAGGCTTTCATGCGAATCGTATTGGCTGGGTTATCGAAACGCGCCCCGGAAAAAAGCGCTTCTGCGCCTGCCTGCCAGACGCCGAACTGGCGCGTAGCGGTCGCAGTGCCGTGTTCTCTTGCTCGGCGTGTCAGTTGTCTGCCGGTAACATCGTTGCGCGGGTCTTGCAGATCGAGGCTCGCCTTGAGCCGCCATCTGCCCACATCTCCCGCCCCGGATAGAGTCCAGCCTTCAAGGGTCGCCCGATTGACGTTAAATACGCTGCAATTGAAGGTTACCGGATCGCATTGAACCGTGATCAGATCGCTGATTTTGTTGCGATAGTAGACTGCTGACACCTGCATGCCCGTTGACTCGTAGCGCAGCGACAGTTCCTGATTGCGGGCCGATTCGGGTTTCAATGCGGGATTGCCCCCATAGAACAGGGCTGGATCAAATGGAAAATACAAATCATTGAATGTCGGCGTCCGGAACGCGGTGCCCAGGCTAGCGCCGGCACGCCAGCGCGGCGCAAATTGATAGCCATAGCCTAGTGAGCCGCTGTTGCGCTGCCCGAACTGGCTGTTCTGGTCACGTCGCCCGCTGGCCTGCAGTATATGGGGGCCAAACTCGCCCTGATAACCGGCAACGAATGAGCGGATGTCGCGCGACGCCGCGGTGAACTTGGTCGTGCCTTGTACCCTCTGCCGCGTATCTTCGTAAGCGAGCATTAGGCGACCGGCTGCCATACTGATGTCGTTCTGCCACGAAACCTGGTCCTGGTCGGTACGGAATACGCTCTGTGTTTCCGCCGGCGTCACCGGGTCGAGCGAGAAGTTCGTGTAGTCGTCGGTGGCACGCCCCACCCGCAGCGTACTCAACCAGGACGATGAAAGCCGACTGCGCAAATTGACCGCGTAATTAGCCAGGGTTTGCTTGACGCGATTGTCATAGTTCGAGGTGCATACAAAGCCGGTCGCATCGCAGTTCAGCCCATCGAAATGCACACGCGCATCGCTCCATAGAACATTCAATCCAAGCTCATGGTCGGCGTTCAGGCGCTGGGAAATCCAAGCGTTCAGGCTACGATTGCGATAGCCATCGGCGTCCGTATTGAACGGATCAATGAAAGCACGCGAGTCTGGACGTAACGACGAAAAGCCCTTGCTGTCTATCATTCCAAGCTGCAGCGCATAGCGGGTATCTCCGCTCTGACCCGTCACGCCGGCACCAGCTTGGGCAGTGCCGTATGTACCGTAACCGAAGGAAACATTTGCTTTTGGAGGACCGCTGCCGCGGTGCGTGAAAATCTGTACCACCCCACCCAGGGCATCTGCCCCGTACAGGCTGCTGGCAGGTCCGCGCAAAATCTCAATGCGCTCGATCTGCGCGAGGGAAATGTGCTCCAGCGCGGCTTGGCCGGCGGTGGCGGACCCGATGCGCAGCCCGTCTACAATTACCAGGGTTTGCGTCACATTGGCGCCGCGAATCGATATACCGCTGGGCTGGCCCATCCCGCCATTGGTGACAATTTCGATGCCCGGCTGCGTTTGCAGGAGTTCAGCGAGCGAGGCTTGGCCGGCTCGCTGAATTTCCTCCTTTTCAATGACAGTGACATCGCTGACGATTGCGTCCACCCGGCTCGGGAAACGTGTCGCTGTAACGAATACTGCGTCAGCGGCGGCGTGCGCGGATAAGCTTGCGGTGACGGTTACTGCTGTGACTATTGCAACGAAAGCTGCGATTTGCATCTTGGCAAGGATTTGCTGCATGTGTTTCTCCCATGACTGGCCAGCGTCCCCGCAAGCCAAGGCGTCGATTCAAGCAAAGGGAGTAAAAAGTCAGCGCGCCACAACATTCCCCGTAATCCTGCCGGGGCACATACGCAAGCACCGACAGTCGCCTCCCGCAACCGCTTCAATCGCTTTTCTGGCCGGTCTCCGGGCTGACAAGTCTTGATGCGCTCACCTTCCCGCAGCCAGAGGCCGCAGTGGATTGAGATCCGGGGAGGATCTCCTAGAACGCACCCGCACTTGCTTACCGTTGCGGGGGCAGCACAGGTTGCCGATTAGTGTTTCGGTCCCTGTTTCCCGTTTCACCCGCATCGCAAAATGCAATGCTGGCACCAAAAAAACCACGCGAATTATACACGGGGACACAGCAAAGCAAACGCAAGGACGATTCTCTGTCCAGGATATTGAAATTCACGCCGGACTGATCCATATCACGCCATTTTTGTTCTCCGTTACTGATGCTCCAAAAGGACAGAAATCGAACGCGGCCAATGTGTTCGCGTCGCAACTCTGGGACTGTATTCATCTGAAAATGGTGGATTAATCTGGTATGGGAATAGATGCCCCGTCGTCACGATTCCAAGTTGTCGGTTATGACGGATCTTCGGGACGGAGGTTTGTTGCGCACCGCCTTCCCGTGAGCAAGTACCCACAGCGATCTATCCAATGACGATGACTCCGATCTGAAGACAGTGGTACTGCCGGGCGGCCATACGAATCCACATTGAGAACAAGCCGTTACACCTTGACTCAACAAGATTTTTCAAACTATAGTGTGTCGATGGATGCTGAATTCACCGCGCTGGAGGAGAAAGTCCAGCAAACCGCCCTGCTCTGCCAGCGTCTTCGCGAAGAAAATCGCGATCTGCGAGAGCAGCTTGCGGCATTGCAGGGTGACCGCCGCTTGCTCGCCGAAAAAATCGATGGCGCGCGCTCACGTCTTGAAAACCTGCTCGGCCAGATACCAGAATGAGCGCAAGAAAGAACACGCTTGACGTAACTATCATGGGTCGAACCTACAAGGTGGCCTGCAGCGATGACGAACGCGAGGATTTGCTTTTGGCGGTTTCGTTGCTGGATCGCAAGATGAACGAAATCAAAGTCGCCGGAAAGGTGGCCAGCGCTGAACGCATCGCTGTCATGGCCGCGCTCAATATTGCCAATGAACTGCTCGGATCGAAAGGCGGGGGGGCGAGCATTGACTTGGAGTCGTACCGGCGTAGAATCAACTCGATGCAGGCAATGCTCGGTCTGGCATTGGAGCCGCAGGAAAAGTTGCTCTAGAATTTGTCGCGCAATCCGGTCCAGAGGGGCGTGTCGGTCTGGGTTGTTTTCGCGGACGAATTCAGCTGCGCTGACTGCTGGAGCGGGCTTTGTCGAAGTTTACGTCCCCTGCGTTGTGCGCCAGGACCCGTAGTTTCTTGAACCAATAGTTGGAATCGAGTTGCGAAACTAGCGTCGCTGTTGTGCGCGTCCCTTGTCGGATGTGCCTGATGCGACCGGAACGCGACCACCTTGAACCGGATGGTTCAGGATAAGGGTTCGACGGCAATGGCGGGGGGCACCCGATCGGTGTTTTTTTTTCGAATTTCACGCAGGTGCTTAGCGCCTGCGTTTGTTTTTGTCGCGGCGGTTCCGGGCGGGCATGGCGATAGGCAATAAGAAATTGCGCCGCAGGCCGCTGCCATATTAGTGGTCTCATTGGATGGAAGGCTAATTTCTACATGCGGCATTGGCTGATGAAGTCCGAGCCAGAGGAGTTCAGTATCGACGACTTGGTCAGGCAGAAAAAGACTCCCTGGTTCGGCGTGCGTAACTATCAGGCGCGCAATTTCATGGTCAAGGAAATGAGGATCGGCGATCCTGTCTTCTTTTACCATTCGAGTTGCCCGGAGCCCGGCATTGCCGGCATTGCTGAAGTATGTTCAGCGGCCTATCCCGATGCCACCCAGTTTGATAGAAAAAGCCCTTATTTCGACCCCGCTGCCAAGAAAGACTCGCCGCGCTGGTTCAATGTCGACGTCAAACTGGTCCGAAAGACCCGCCTGGTCAGCTTGGCCCTGCTCAGGGAGTATCCCGAGCTGGCTGGCATGCGAATACTGGCGCGGGGAAACCGGCTGTCGATCACGCCGGTGGAACCAGGTGAATGGGACTTTATTACCGGAAAACTCACGCTGCCCTAGGATTATTCCGGCTAACCACTCAAACGCTCCGTAGGCAGGCACTCGACATGCCGAGCCGCAGGCGATGGAAAATAACCTCTACCATGAACAATCTCAAGAACGACACGCTGATTCGGTCGTTGCTGCGCCAACCGACACCCTACACGCCGGTCTGGCTGATGCGTCAGGCAGGGCGATACCTTCCTGAGTACAACCGGACCCGCAAGGAGGCTGGAAGTTTTCTTGCTTTGGCGAAATCTCCGGCGCTGGCAACCGAAGTAACACTCCAGCCATTAGCCCGGTTCAAATTGGATGCGGCTATCCTGTTTTCAGATATCCTCACTGTTCCGGACGCGATGGGGCTCGGCCTGTATTTCGTAGAAGGGGAGGGCCCCCGCTTTGAACGTCCCCTGCGCGATGCCGCGGCAGTCGCGAGGATCGCGCCTCCCGATCCATCCGGGGTACTCCGCTACGTCACCGATGCCGTGTCCGAAATACGCCGGGCGTTGGCGGGCAGCGTACCGTTGATCGGATTTGCGGGCAGCCCCTACACTCTTGCGTGCTATATGGTCGAGGGCGGCGCCAGCGCGGACTTCCGGATCATCAAGTCGATGCTTTACAGCGAGCCCGCGCTGTTGCATCGCATTCTGGATCTCAATGCACGTTCGGTAACGCAATACCTTAACGCTCAAATTGAGGCGGGTGCTCAGGCTGTCATGATTTTCGACACCTGGGGCGGCAGTCTTTCGCATGCCGCCTATGCGGAGTTTTCGCTCGCCTACATTCACCGCATCATCTCCGAATTGCGGCGCGAGTACGATGGCGCGCGTATTCCAAGTATCGTTTTCACCAAGGGATGCGGCACCTGGATCGAGGCCATTGCGCGTACCGGCTGCGATGCCGTTGGCCTGGACTGGACTATCGATATGGGAGAGGCGCGCAAACAGATCGGAGATCGCGTGGCGCTGCAGGGCAATCTCGACCCTGCGGTATTGCATTCGTCCCCGAATGTGATTCGAGCCCAAGTTGCAAATGTCCTGAACTCCTATGGCGCCGGGTCGGGACATGTATTCAATCTCGGGCATGGAATTGTTCCCACCACCCGGCCCGAGAGCGTGCAGGTATTGGTCGATGCCGTGCATGAGTTGAGCGCCGCACCGCATTTATAGCCTGTCCCGATTTGGCTGCGGAAGCCCTTTGACTCTGAAACAGACGCAGCTCTGACACCTTATGCTGCAACCCGAAGGATTTTTGTGCTGTAACGCACCGAACGACTTATGCACACGTCCCCTTGGAATCCTAATAGCGGTGCCGGTTTTCGGGCACTTGCTAGGAGAACTTTACTAACTGTATGAATTTACATATTAAAACATTTAGAATGCAAAACGCCCAATACAAAAAATCCCTTTTGCTTAGGCTAGTTACACTTTCGTGACGCCGATATCCACAGATTTGTCCACAGAATTTGTGGGCAAACTGGAAATCCTTTTTAGTTCAGCGTGCTTAGCTCCACATCCGGAGAATCCGCTTGATTATTGGGCTATACAAATTCACTCGGAATGCAAGCTTCCCTGCGTGCTCGGCATTGCTTGATTTGCGGCGGCGGCGGAAAGATTCGTTTTGGGCAAGAAAAGTGAATAGCGCAGAATGATGACGGTCGTTCGTGTCGCGCTGGATGTCCCCGTGCCGCAGCTTTTCGATTATTTGTGCGCCGATGCAAGCGAAGGAGACGTTGGCGCGCGCGTTCTCGTCGACTTTGGTGGAAGACAGATGGTCGGAATCATCGTCGAGGTTGCCGCCACCTCGGTATTACCACGCGAGCGACTCAAGTCCTGCGTGGGCATATTACGGGATATTCCACCTCTGCCGGGCGAATGGATCGCGTTGGCGCGATTCTGCAGCGAGTATTACCAGATGCCGATTGGTGAAGCGCTGCTCACGGCCTTGCCACCGCGGCTGCGCCGGGCTGAGCCTTTGGCGGCTTCAGCCTGCAACTATGCGATTACTGAATTGGGACGCGCTGCACTGAAAAGTCTTCCGGCGCGCCAGAAAATCCGGCGGCAGATATTGGAAGCATTGCTTGCCGCGCCCCACAATAGTTCTGATCTGGCACGGATCGCAGGCGCTGCCCGAGCCCACATTCGGAAATGTCTTGCCAGCGCCTGGATTGCGGAGCAGGCCCCCCCGCGCCAGACGCACGAATTTGTGGCCGCGCACCCCCTGAATGAAGAGCAATCCAATGCACTCGATCAGGCGGCGATCGCATTGAAAGGGTACGCAAGCTTTCTGCTGTTTGGCATAACCGGCAGCGGAAAAACCGAGGTTTATCTGAATTTGATCTCTCGCGTGATCAGCCAGGGCCGACAGGCCCTGGTTCTTGTTCCTGAAATTGCCCTGACACCGTCGCTCGAAACCTTGTTTCGGGATAGATTCCCCGTCGCGAGACTATGCGTACAGCACAGTGAAATGGGCCAAGTGGAACGCGCCCAATCCTGGATCGAGGCAAGCCAAGGGGGAGCGCAAATTGTTCTGGGCACCCGCCTCGCGGTTTTTGTGCCGATGCCCAGGCTGGGCCTTATTGTCGTCGACGAAGAGCAGGATTCCTCCTACAAGCAGCAGGAAGGTTTGCGCTATTCGGCTCGCGACCTGGCCATTTTTAGGGCGCGTCAAATGAACGTGCCGGTGCTGCTTTGCTCCGCAACGCCATCGTTGGAAACGCTTCATCATGCCCAGTCCGGCCGCTACCAACTGCTGCGATTATCGCAGCGCGCTCACAAATCGGCGCGCTTACCCACGATCAATATCGTCGATACGAGTAAAGCACCGACGGGGGAGGGTCTGTCTGATCGATTACTCCAGGCGCTGGCCCAGCGCCTGGAGCGTGGCGAACAGTCAGTCCTGTTTCTGAACCGTCGCGGATATGCGCCAGTGCTGGCATGCAAGCATTGCGGCTGGGTCAGTGGTTGTCCGCGCTGCTCTGTGAATCTGGTAATGCATTTGAAGCAACGGGGGCTGAGGTGCCACCACTGCGGTTTTCAGTCGCGGATTCCGCGCGCATGTCCTCAATGCGGCAATGCTGATCTTGCACCCTTGGGTCGCGGAACACAAAGGCTGGAGACGGAGGTTACGGAAAAATTTCCCCGCGCACGCATTCTACGGATAGATTCCGACAGTTCCAGGGGAAGGCTGCGAGGTCTGCTTGAAACTGCGCACTGCGGAGATGCCGACATACTGATCGGCACGCAGTTGCTTGCCAAAGGACATCATTTCGAGCGGGTCACCCTCGTGGGTGTCCTGAGCGCGGATGCCGGTTTATTCGCCGCGGATTACCGGGCACCGGAGCGGCTGTTCGCGCAATTACAGCAGGTTGCTGGAAGAGCCGGCCGAGCCGAGTTGCCGGGCGAGGTAATTATTCAGACGCGATTTCCGTTGCACCCCTTGTACCGGGCGCTACAGCAACAGGATTATGAAGGTTACGCCCGGGAACTCCTGGAAGAACGGCGCTCCGCAGGGTTCCCGCCGTTCATCCATGAAGCCGCATTGCGTGCACATGCTCCCAGCATGGAAAGCTCTCTTTCCTTCCTGAATTCCGCCGTATCCCTCGCTCCGGAAGTTCCAGAATTACTGACGATCTACGATCCCGCACCGGCATCGCTCCCTAAACTCGCCGGCCTGGAACGCGCTCAGGTGGTCGTTCAGGCCCGTTCGCGGCCAATTCTGCAGGAGTTCCTGCGGGTCTGGAATAAGACCCTCAGCACGCAAC
>Ga0155956_1310_pt1 | contig 11202 bp, 10 predicted proteins | sample RifCSPlowO2_02_FD_107610 | JGI IMG/M metagenome (GOLD analysis project Ga0155956, IMG submission 107610) | Betaproteobacteria bacterium RIFCSPLOWO2_02_FULL_62_17 | reverse complement strand
AGCGACGGAACGCGCCAGCAGGTCTGCCGGGCCGCCGGGTGGGAAGGTAACGATGAACCGTATCGATTTGGACGGAAAATTCTGCGCCGCGGCCGGCTGCGCGCTCGCGCAGAGCGAAAGAACTGCGAGGGTAAGGATCAATCGTGACTTCATTTGGCATCACCTCCTCTGGAAAAAACGATAGGAAAATCAATCCGCCCCGAACGCATGCCTCAGGCGCAGACAAGCGTTAGAAGCGGTCCCAGTTGTTCAAACAACTGGGACCACTCCTGTCGGCCTCCTATATAGGGATCTTATAAGACCCCAAAAGTGGGGCCTAGCACGGTCAGACTACGCTCAAGCCTTTGATTACTCAACCAGGGTGCACGGGATAGACACCTGCACACCCACGCGTTATAGGCACCACCGATGGATGTAATACCGTCATCGTGCAGAACCTATTGACTGAGTGTTCGCAATGTGACGCTGCCCTCTATGACCGGCCGCCAGCGGAAGCTACAGCCTAACCGCCAATGACCAGTGGTGCCCAAATTTTTCCCTGGTAGGGGAGCCGATCAATTCGCGGTAATGCGTGTGTTCTTGACCACCTCGGACCAGCGCTAGATCTCCTCGCCGAGGTAATCGCGAAGTTTTTCGGGCGTTCCTCCTATCGAGTCGAATCCCACCGCGGCCATCTTCTCCAGCGCGTCGGGCTTTTTCAGGATCAGGTTGTCATCGCAATTGATCCGCGCGGTGGCCTCCCGTAGTGAGCCGGCCGGCGCGAACAAGGCCGCCCAGATGGAAGCGGCGAAAGTGGGCATTCCTGCCCGCGCGAAAGTTGGCACCGCCGGCAGCGAGCCGGAGCGCGCATCACGTGAACCGGCTGCGCGCAAAGCTTCCGCTGCAGGCCGCCATGTTTGAGGCGGACGAAAGCCTGTGCAACGACGCCTGTTTCGAAATGGGCTTCCGATAAAGCAAACACTGCTACTCCGCGCGGATGCCCGCCTCGCGGATCACCACGCCGTAACGCTCCCGATCGCGGCGCAACTGCGCGGCGAATTCCTCGGACGAGGCGTACACCGACTCGGCCGTCACCGCGGCGACGGCCTTGACGACTTCAGCAGTGCGCATGACGCGATCCATGTCGCGGGCGAGGCGCGCCGCGATCTCTTTCGACGTGCCGGCCGGCGCATAAAGGCCGTGCACGGAGCTCGAATCCACCTCCACTCCCGCCTCGGTCATGGTCGGCGTGTCGGGCGCGAGCGGTGTTCTGGAAGCGCTGGCCACCGCCAGCAGGCGCAGCTTGCCGGCGCGCGCCTGGCGCACCGCCGATCCCGGGTCGAAGGCAAAGTCGATGGTGTTGCCGAACAGGGCCGCCATGGTTTCCGCCGACCCCTTGAAGGGAATATGCGTGGCCTGCACCCCGGCCTTGTGCAGCATCATTTCCGCGGCGATGTGCGGCCCGGTGCCGACACCGGGCGAGCCGAAGTTGAGCTTGCCGGGATTGGCGCGCGCCATGGCGACCAGTTCGGCGACGTTGTTGACCGGCAGGCTGGTGCGGGCGACCAGGAACATCAGCGTGCGCGCAATCGGCGCGATCGGCAGCAGGTCGCGCCCCATGTCGAACGACAACTTGTACAAATGCGGTCCCATCACAATGGTGCTGCCGATGGTGGCGAGCAGCGTGTAACCGTCCGGCGCCGATCGCACCACCTGTTCGACGCCGATGTTCCCGCCTGCGCCGGCGCGATTTTCCACCACCACCGGCTGGCCCAGCGCCTCGCCGAGCCGGGGCGAGAACACGCGCGTGATCTGGTCGATGCCGCCGCCGGGTGGGACGCTGACGATGATGCGGATGGGTTTCGCCGGCCATTCCTGCGCTGCGGCATGCGGCGTAAGCGAAGGCGACAAAATAATCAGCATGGCCAACAGATTTCGCTTCAGGATTTCCACGTTGTCTCCAATCATCAATCGATGAGCCGCGTCAGGACTGGCCCGGCGAGAAACGGCAGCAGTTCGGCCAGCAGCAGTTCCGGCACTTCTTCGGGAATGAAATGGCCCGAGGGCAGGGCTTTGCCGCGCACGTCTGTGGCGACGGCGCTCCAGTCCTCGATCGGTTTGAACAGGCGATTCACCACGCCCTTCTCCCCCCAAAGCACCAGCAGCGGGCAGCGAATCTTGTCGGCCAGATCGGCACGATCATGTTCCAGGTCGATACTGGCCGCGGCGCGGTAGTCCTCGCAGGAAGCATGGATGGCAGCGGGATCCGAAAAACAGCGCTCATACTCGGTGATGGCCTCAGGCGCGGTATAGGGAAGCGCATTGCCATGGCGCCCGCCGGATCTCCAGGGCAGGTAATACTTGGGGTCGTGCCCGATCAGGGTTTCGGGAAACGGCGCCGGCTGGATCAGGAAAAACCAGTGGTAATAGGCCGTAGCGAACGCCTTGGTGGTGTTTTCGTACATGGTGAGCGTCGGCGAGATGTCCAGCACGCACAGCCGGGTGACACGTTCGCGATGATCGCGCGCCATGCGGTGCGCGACCCGCCCGCCGCGATCATGGCCGACCACGGCGAAACGGCTGTGCCCCAGCGCCTCCATCAGCCGCACCTGATCGCGCGCCATTACGCGCTTGGAATAATTGCCGTGGTCGGGTGTCCCCGGCGGTTTGCCGGAATCGCCATAGCCGCGCAGGTCGGCGCACACCACGGAGTAATGCCTGGCGAGCTGTTGCGCCACTTTGTGCCAGAGGACATGGGTCTGCGGATAACCGTGCAGCAGCAGGAGCGGCGGCCCTTCCCCGCCGTACTCGCAATGAATATGCATGTCCTCGCCCGCATCTCCGACCTGAACGGCGCGGTGCGCGAAGCCTGGAAACAGCCCGGTAGATGATGTGTTCACTGCCATACTCCGATCGCCGCGACAACGGCGAATTCCGCGATCGCACCTCCAATGGTAGAACGAATGCGATCCGGTGCGGTTCCGTGCTTTAAACTGGCATGAATTCCTGCCCGGGATTCCCCGCGGCAGTCATGTTTAACGCCCGCAGTTAATACCTGCAAATTAATTCCATACATCATGGGAGAAGGCAATGTACCCAAAAGACTTCTGGTACGTGATCTGCGAATCCGGCGATGTGAGCAATCAGCCATTCGCCCGCACCATCCTCGATCAGGCGATGGTCGTCTACCGCTCAAAAGCCGGTGAAGCCATCGTGCTGGAGGACTATTGTCCGCACCGCGGCATGCCGCTATCCATGGGCAAGGTGGAAGGCGACGCGATCCGCTGCGGTTATCACGGCATGCTCATAGGGCGGGACGGCGGCTGCAAATCGATGCCGGGCCAACCCCGCATCAGCCGCCTCAAGGGTGTGCAGGGTTACCCGGTCCTGGAGAAGTTCGGCTATGTGTGGGTCTGGGCCGGCGACCCGGCGCTTGCCGATCCGGCAAAACTGCCGAAGCTGCCCTGGGGAGAAGGCACGGGCTGGGTATTCGGCGGCGGCTTGTACCGCATCGAATGCAATTACCAGTACCTCATAGACAATCTCATGGACCTGACGCACGAAACTTATGTGCACCCCAACAGCATCGGGCAGGCCGAGATCGACGACGCCAAGCCGGAGGTCAGCGTCAAGGGCGACGAAGTGTTCGTCACGCGCTGGATGCATGACATCGTGCCGCCGCCGTTCTGGGCGAACATGATCGACACCAAAGAGCGCTGCGATCGCTGGCAGGTCTGCCAGTTCGTTCCGCCATCCAATGTATTCATCGATGTCGGCGTGGCCGTGACCGGCAGCGGCGCGCCGCAGGGCAATCGCTCGCAGGGCATCACCGGGATGGTCGTCGATCTGATTACGCCCGAAACCGAGACCACCTGCTGGTATTTCTGGGGCATGGCACGCAATTTCAACATCCATGACACGCGGCTGACCGAGGACCTTAAAAGGAATCAGGGCGCCGTTTTTGCCGAGGATGAAGTGGTGCTCGCGGCCCAGCAGCGCAATATTCTGCGCAATCCGGAGCGGCGCCTGATCAACCTGGATATCGACAGGGGAGGCTCGCATGTGCGGCGCATCATCGCGCGTCTGTGCAATCTGGAGGAAATCAGCGAACCCTCCAGCCAGAGGTCCGGCTGAACCGCTGCGGTGCAGGTATCGAGGGTTATCGTGACAATTCGCCAGGGGATGCCCTAATATTCCGAGGCGGATAATCACCAGACGGGCAAAAACATAGGGTGGCGGCCATGTCACGCACCATTGCGGTACTGCTGGGCGCGGCGTCGATCGCGATGTCATTGGCGACCTTGCTCGTATTCTCCGGATCCGCGGCGGCGCAGTCCCGGCCCGCCAAGCCGGTGCGTTTTATTTTGCCGGTGGGCGGCAGGCTCAACATGGTGCTGGGCTCCTACACCGCGGTGGAGGCGATGACTAAAGCGGGAAAACTGCGTGTGATCGGCATCAGCTCACCGACGCGGATCGCGACGCTGCCCGAAGTACAATCGATCGCGGAAACCCTACCCGGCTTTTTCATCGGCGGGACCGGCGTGCTGGTCGCGCCCACCGGCACGCCCAACGAAATCATCCGCAGGCTGAACCGCGAAATCGACCCGCTGGTGCGCGATCCCGCTTACGTGCAGCGGCTGAATGCCGGAGGGACGACCATCAATGGCGCGGGAACGCCCGAGTCGATCGCCGTGTACCTGAAGGACCTGCGCGAGCTGTATGGACGGATAGTCAGGGAGCTGAAGGTGCAGCCGGAGTGAACGCATAGATACTTTATTTATAGGGGCCCGCATGGACATCATCGAACTACTCCAATTCGTCGTGAAATCCAAGGCATCCGACCTCCACCTGTCGCCGGGCCTGCCGCCGATGGTGCGCGTCAACGGGGATATCAAGCGCCTCAATCTGCCGGCCATGGATCCCAGCGAGGTCCATGCGATGATCTACGACATCATGAGCGACAGTCAACGCAAACTCTACGAGGAGAATCTGGAATGCGATTTTTCGTTCGAGGTGCCCAATCTCGCGCGCTTTCGGGTCAATGCGCTGGTCGAACAGCGCGGCGCGGGCGCGGTCTTGCGCACCATTCCGGCAAAAATACTCAGCTTGGCCGATCTCAAGGCGCCCAAGATTTTCGAGGATATAGCGAGCATGCCGCGCGGGCTGGTGCTGGTGACCGGCGCCACCGGCTCGGGCAAGTCGACCACTCTTGCCGCCATGGTCAATCACCGCAATGAAAACGAATTCGGCCACATCCTGACCATTGAAGATCCGATCGAATTCGTCCACGAGAGCAAAAAATCGCTGGTGCGCCAGCGCGAGCTGGGACCGCACACGCTTTCCTTCGCCGCCGCCTTGCGCGCAGCGCTACGCGAGGACCCGGATGTTATCCTGGTTGGCGAGATGCGCGATCTGGAGACCATCCGTCTCGCCCTGACGGCCGCGGAAACGGGGCATCTGGTATTCGGCACCTTGCACACCAGCTCGGCGGCAAAGACCGTCGATCGCATCGTCGACGTGTTCCCTCCAGAGGAGAAGGAGACCGTGCGCACCATGTTCTCCGAATCCTTGCAGGCGGTGATATCGCAGGCTTTATTGAAAACCAAGGACGGCAGCGGCCGCGTCGCGGCGCACGAGATCATGGTTTGCAATTCGGCCATACGTTCCATGATTCGCGACAACAAGGTCGCCCAGATGACCGGCATGCTTCCCACGCAGAAGAATATCGGCAACCAGTCGCTCGACCAATGCCTGCAGGAGTTGGTGAAGAGCGGGAGAGTCTCCATCGCCGAGGCGCGGGCGAAGGCGTCCAACAAGGAGCTGTTTCCCGGCTGAACCACCGATTCGATCTGACTGATCTCAACGCAACGCTAGCCTTCGCCAACGGGCCGTCCCGATGCGGAATCCCCAGGGCGTTTGGCCGGCTTGGCCGGAAGCATGGGCGCGGGCCTGCGCTCATCGAGCAGGTGGAAAAAACTCAGGAGCGGATGCCGCCACGCCATGCGCGGGCCGGCCCATTTCATCACCATCCGGACCTGCTCGCGCATGTCGGCGCTGTAGCAATGCACCAGGCAGTTGGTGCAGGTCGGTTTTGCATCGCCGAACACGCAGCGTTCGAGGCGGCGGGTCGCGTACTCGTAGAGCGCGGCGCAATCGGGGCAAAGCGGCGAACCGCCCTGATGGCCGTGCCCGCGGCAGTACAGGCGCACCATCGCAGCGATGGTCTTGAGTTCGCGCGCGCGGCGCACGAAGCGCTTGTCGGTAGTGAATTCGACGACCTGATTGGACATGTTCAGCCTGCTTTTAGACTTCCTTGATCCCGCGCCGCAGGCGCATCGAACGGCCCACGATATCCAGTTGCGCGTCGCCAAGCAGACGCGCGGCCAGCGGCAGCATTTCTTCCTCTTCACGCGCGATATGCCGTTGGTAGAGATCGGCCATGTGCGCAACTTCCTCCGCGCCCAGTTCGGGCTCGATGCCTAGCCAGATTCCCTCCAGCTTCCAGCGTATCCGTCCCCAGACCTGCTCCAGTTCGCGGTGTTGCGCGCACAGCGCGTCGATCAGTTCGCGCAGGGACGCCATCGCGGATTCCGGCGCCGCCTGCAGCAGCGCAGGAAACAGGTCCTCCTCTTCGTCGGCATGATGGTGCTTCGCCGAAGTGTCGAAGTAGAGCATGATGTTTTTTGCGGCCTCGCGCGCTGCCTGATCCGGCCCGTTCGCGGCCAGGTGCGGCACCAGCCGCCGCAGGGTCTGGCACTGGCGCTCCACCCGGTGGTGGCAGGCGGACAGCATCTCCAGCGGCACCTCGAATCCGACCGCCGGCGAGTCGAATCCGGGGAAAGCAACTTTAGTCGCGCACACCAGTGTTCTCCAAAGGATCTGAAACGGGCCTTGCTCTTTCGCCCGGTGGCAATTATGTCGAATTTCGGGCAGTTGACGATGATGGATTGCGGTGTTGCAGGACGAGCCCTCGAGTGTTGAAATTGCATAGGCGATAGCGCCAATTGACCGAGCGACAGTAATTCATGGAGCGCGCCGCGAATTTGTCCCAGATCAACGGGCCCGCCGCGAATCTGCCGCACGCTAGACACTGAGCAGCTATTCGAGCTTTCACCCATGCGACAGACACCCCTCAATGCCGAGCACCGCGCCGCGGGAGCGCGCCTCATCGAGTTTGCCGGATGGGAAATGCCGCTGCACTACGGCTCGCAGATCGAGGAGCACCATGCAGTGCGGCGCGATGCGGGTGTGTTCGACACTTCTCATATGCTGGCCCTGGACCTGCAGGGCGAGGCGGCGAAGGATTTCCTCGGCAGTGTTCTCGCCAACGACATTGCCAAGCTGAAGACACCAGGCAAGGCGCTGTACTCATGCCTCTTGGCCGAGGACGGCGGCATCCTCGACGACCTGATCGTCTATTTCCTGGGGGGCGCGCGTTACCGGCTGGTGGTCAACGCCGCCACCGCGAAGCAGGACTTCGACTGGATGGAAGGCCGGCTGCCCGCCGGCGTGCGCCTCATCGCGCGCGAGGGCCTCGCGATGCTCGCCGTGCAGGGACCGCAGGCGCGCGCGAAATTGTTCACGGCGCTGCCTGAATACCGTGCAGCGGCCGCGAAGCTTGCGCCCTTCAGCGGCGCGGAAACGGGCGAAGCGCTCATCGCTCGCACCGGCTACACCGGCGAGGACGGATTCGAGCTGCTGCTGCCCGCGGACCAGGCACCCGATGCCTGGCGGCGCCTGCTCGCGGCGGATGTGCGCCCCTGCGGCTTGGGCGCGCGCGACACGCTGCGCCTCGAAGCCGGTATGAACCTTTACGGCCAGGATATGGAAACGAGCGTGACGCCGCTCGAATGCGGCCTCGCCTGGACGGTCGACCTGAATAGCTCGCGCGAGTTCGTCGGCAAGCACGCCTTGCACAGCCGCCCGCGCCGTTTCATACAGCTCGGCTTGGTGCTCGAGGAGCGCGGCGGCGTGCTGCGCGCGCACCAGGCCATCCGCTGCGAGCACGGAGAAGGCATCATCACCAGCGGCAGCTTTTCGCCGACGATGCAGACCTCCATTGCGCTCGCGCGCCTGCCGGTGAGCGCGGCGCCCGGTGGACGGGTGCGGGTGGGCGTGCGCGACAAGTGGCTCGCCGCGCGCATTGTCAAACCGCCGTTCGTGCGCAACGGCCGGATTCTCGTTGAGAAGGAAACACCATGAACCTGCCCGAAACCCTGCGCTACACGCCCACCCACGAATGGGTGCGGCTCGAAGCCGACGGCACCGTCACGGTCGGGATCACCGACTTCGCCCAGAATTCGCTGGGCGAACTGGTTTTCATCGAGCTGCCCAAGCCCGGCCGGCAAGTGCAGGCAGGCAAGGAATGCGCGGTGGTCGAATCGGTGAAGGCCGCCTCGGATGTATACGCCCCGTTGAGCGGCGAAGTGGTGGCCTCGAACCAGGCGCTGGTCGATGAACCCGGCCAGGTAAACAAGGACCCCTACGGGAATTGGCTCATTCGCATCAAGCCGGCCGCAACGCCGGACCTCGCCGCCCTGCTCGATGCCGATGCCTACCGCAAGGGGCTGGCATGAACTTGCAAGACCTCGTGCAGGGCGAATTCGCGGCTCGCCATATCGGCCCGGACGCGAATGACGAGCGCGCCATGCTCGATGCGCTCGGCTTGCCCTCGGTGGCGGCGCTCATCGCAGAGGCCCTGCCCGCCGACATCGGCCAGCGCAGCGCGCTCGCGCTGCCCGCGCCGCGCAGCGAAGCCCAGGCACTGGCCGAGTTGCGCGCGCTGGCGGCGCGCAACCAGGTCTGGCGCAGCTACATCGGCACCGGCTACTGCGGCACCGTCACCCCGCCAGTGATCCAGCGCAACGTACTCGAGAATCCCGGCTGGTACACACCCTACACGCCCTATCAGGCCGAGATTTCGCAGGGGCGCCTCGAGGCGCTGCTCGGCTTTCAGCAGATGCTGATGGATCTCACCGGCCTGCCGGTGGCGAACGCCTCACTGCTGGACGAGGCGACCGCCGCGGGCGAGGCGATGGGCCTGATCCAGCGCGCCACCGCAAACGAGGGCAAGGTTTTTTTTATCGATGCGGCCTGCCACCCGCAGGTGCTTGCGGTGATGCGCACGCGCGCGAAATGGCTGGGTATTGCGGTGACAGTCGGCGATCCCGCGTCGCTCGAGCCGAAGCTTGCTTTCGGGGCGCACCTGCAGTATCCACAGTCCTGCGGACGCATCGCCGATCCCTCAGCCGTGATCGCACGCGTGCATGCCGCGGGCGGCCTGGTCTCGCTGGGCGTCGATCCGCTCGCACTGGTGTTACTCAAGTCCCCGGGCGCGCTCGGCGCCGACGTGGCGATCGGCTCGGCGCAGCGCTTTGGCGTGCCGCTGGGCTATGGCGGCCCGCACCCGGGCTTCCTCGCAGCGACTGCGGCGCTGGTGCGGCAGATGCCCGGGCGCATCGTCGGCGTGACGCACGATGCCGCCGGCCACACCGCCTACCGCATGGCGCTGCAGACGCGCGAGCAGCACATCCGGCGTGAAAAGGCGACCAGTAACATCTGCACTTCGCAGGTGCTGCTTGCCAATGTCGCCGCGTTCTATGCCATGTGGCACGGACCGCAGGGCCTGCGCCGCATCGCACTGCGCACCCACGGCATGGCGCGTCTGCTGGCGCAGGCGGTGGCACCGGAAACGGCAGGCGACTACTTCGACACGCTGGTGTTTCGCTGCGACGCGGACGCGGTGCGCCGGCGCGCTGCCGAAAAACGCATCAACCTGCGTTACCTGGAGGACGGGCGCGTCGCGTTAACCATGGACGAGACCACCACGGTGGCGGACATTGACGACCTCGCGTGGGTGCTGAGCGGCAGCAATTTTGACGCCGCCTTAAAAGCAGAAACCCTCGATGCGCAGGCGCTCGCCATTGCACCGGCGCTGCACCGCGTGGACGCGATCCTCACGCATCCGCTTTTTAATGCGCATCACAGCGAGACCGCGATGATGCGCTACTTGAAGCGCCTGGAGAACCGCGACTACGCGCTGGTACACGGCATGATTCCGCTGGGCTCATGCACCATGAAGCTGAATGCCGCGGCCGAGATGGCGCCGATATCCTGGCCGGAATTCGCCGACCTGCATCCGTTCGCGCCGCGCGAGCAGGCCGCGGGCACGCACCGCATGCTCGAGGACGTCGCGCAGGCGCTGGAAGCGATCACCGGCCTGCCGCACCTGACGCTGCAGCCGAATTCCGGCGCGAACGGCGAGTACGCCGGCTTGCTGACCATCCGCAACTGGCAGGCCTCGCGCGGCGAGGCGCATCGCGACGTGTGCCTGATCCCCTTTTCCGCGCATGGCACCAACCCCGCCTCGGCGCATATGGCGGGCATGCAGGTATCCGTGGTGGCCTGCGACGCGCACGGCAACATCGACCTCGCCGACCTCAAGGCAAAGATCGCGCAATCGGAAGGCCGGCTTGCCGCGCTGATGCTCACCTACCCTTCGACCCATGGCGTGTTCGAAGAAGCGGTCAGCGAAATCTGCGCGCTGGTGCACGCGGCCGGCGGCCAGGTGTACCTGGACGGCGCCAATCTGAACGCGCTGGCGGGACTCGCGCGCGTGGCCGAGTTCGGCGCCGATGCGTGCCACATCAACCTGCACAAGACCTTCTGCATCCCGCACGGCGGCGGCGGCCCGGGCATGGGCCCGATCGCGGTGGCCGCGCACCTCGCGCCCTTCCTGCCCGCGCACCCTCTGGTAAACCAGCCGGGACTGGATGCAAACCATGGCAGCGTCAGCGCATCGCCCTGGGGCAGCGCGCTGATCGTCGCGATCTCCTGGATGTACCTGCGCCTGATGGGCGCGAGCGGCATTAAGCGCGCCAGCGAAACCGCCATCCTCAGCGCCAATTACGTCGCGGCGCGGCTGAAGCATCACTGGCCGGTGCTTTACCGCGGCGCGCGCGGCTACAACGCGCACGAGTGCATCTTCGACCTGCGCGCGCTCAAAGAAAGCCACGGCGTCACCGCGGAGGACATCGCCAAGCGCCTCATCGACTACGGCTTCCACGCGCCGACGCTGTCGTTCCCGGTGCATGAGACGCTGATGTTCGAACCGACCGAGAGCGAACCCAAGGTGGAACTGGACCGCTTCTGCGACGCCATGATCGCCATCCACGGCGAGTTGCAGAAAATCGCCTCTGGCGCCTGGCCGCGCGATGACAATCC
>Ga0155956_1307_pt1 | contig 11229 bp, 7 predicted proteins | sample RifCSPlowO2_02_FD_107610 | JGI IMG/M metagenome (GOLD analysis project Ga0155956, IMG submission 107610) | Betaproteobacteria bacterium RIFCSPLOWO2_02_FULL_62_17 | reverse complement strand
GCCGCCGATGATGAGCAGGCGCTTGGGCAGCGTGCGCAGCTCCAGCGCGCCGGTGGAATCGACGATGCGCGGGTCCTGCGGAACAAACGGCAATTTCGCCGCCTGCGAACCCGCGGCAATGATGGCGTTCCTGAATGCCACCACCTTGCGGCCTTGCGCGGTCTCAACAATCAAGTGATTGGGGCCGCCAAACTGGCCGCTTCCCTGAAGTACATTCACTTTGCGCGATTTGGCCATTCCCGCCACGCCGCCAACCAGTTTGCCCACCACCTTGTCCTTCGATTCGCGCAGTAGCGCGAGGTCGATCTGCGGTGGCGCGAACACGATTCCGTGCGCGGCAAAGCCCATCGCGTCGTCGACCACGCGCGCAGCGTGCAGCAGCGCCTTGGACGGAATGCAGCCGACATTGAGACACACGCCTCCAAGCTTGGGGTAGCGTTCCACCAACACTGTGTTCATGCCGAGGTCCGCGGCGCGAAACGCGGCCGAGTAGCCGCCGGGACCGGAACCGAGAACCAGCATGTCGCAGCTGATATCGGCACTTCCGGCATAGGCTGGCGCCACGGAAGCAGCAGGCGTTTGCGGCGCGGCGGCCGCTGCCGACGCAGGGGCAGGCTTGGCCGGTGCCGGAGCAGGAACGCTTGCCGGGGAGGCGGCCTTGGGCGCATCCTCGGCGACCTCGGCCAGAGCGATGACAGAACCCTTGGACACCTTGTCTCCCACCTTGAGCCGCAATTCCTTGACCACGCCCGCATGGCTTGAAGGAATCTCCATGCTCGCCTTGTCGGTCTCGATCGTGATCAAAGACTGTTCCGTCGCGATGCTGTCGCCGGGTTTGATCAATATTTCGGCAACGTCGACGTCCTTGAAGTCGCCGATATCGGGCACCTTGAGTTCTATGCTGGCCATGATTTTCTACAGGAGTGTGCGGCGGATATCGGACAGCACCGACGCCAGATAAGAAGTGAAACGCGCCGCCGCCGCGCCGTCAATGACGCGATGGTCATAGGACAGCGAAAGGGGCAGCATCAGTCGCGCCGAAAATTCCTTGCCGTTCCACACCGGCTTCATGACCGAGCGCGACACGCCGAGAATCGCGACTTCGGGCGCGTTGATGATGGGTGTAAACGCCGTGCCACCAATGCCGCCCAGGCTCGATATCGAGAAGGTGCCGCCCTGCATGTCGCCGGGCTTCAACTTCTTGTCACGCGCGAGTTTCGAGACCTCGCCAAGTTCGCGCGCCAGTTCGAACACGCCCTTGCGATCGGCATCGCGGATCACCGGCACCACCAATCCGTCTGGCGTATCCACCGCGACCCCGATATGGTAATAGCGCTTGTAGACAAGGTTCTCGCCGTTCCTGTCGAGCGAAGCGTTGACCTCGGGCTGCTGGCGCAGCGCTGTGACGCTCGCCTTGATGAGAAAGGCCAACATGGTGAGCTTGAAGCCCTGCTTCTCGGTTTCGGCGGCATTGGCTTTGCGAAAATCCTCAAGCTCGGTGATATCGGCTTCGTCGAACTGCGTGACATGCGGAATCGACACCCAGTTGCGGTGCAGGTTGGCGCCCGAGAGCTTCTTGATGCGCGACAGGGGCTTGGGCTCGATCGGGCCGAATTTGGCGAAATCGACTTCCGGCCAGGGCAAAAGCTGCAATCCGCCACCCGCGGCAGCCGCGGGCACCACCGCGGGGGCGCCGGTCATCACGCCTTTGACAAAAGCCTGGACATCACCCTGTTGGATACGACCCTTGGGTCCGCTGCCCTTCACTTTGGCAAGGTCCACGCCCAACTCGCGCGCGAATTTGCGCACTGACGGGCTGGCGTGGGCCTTGAATGCCGCAGGGCGTGTGTCCGGCACAAAGGGAACCGGATCGGGAGGCGTGATCATAGTCGCGGCGCTGGTGATTGCGCGGCTCGCAACGGGCACCGCCTCGGGTCGCGCCGCCGGGCCGGCGGTCACCGCAGGCACCGCGGTCATTGGCGCGCCGGCCGCGGACTCCTCCAGCATCAGGATAAGGCTGCCTTTGGCGACCTTGTCCCCGAGTTTGACGCGCAATTCCTTGACCACGCCCGCGGCAGGCGAGGGGATTTCCATGCTCGCCTTGTCGGATTCCACGGTGATCAACGACTGCTCAGGCTTGATCGCATCGCCCGGCGCGACCAGCACCTCGCTTACCTCGACTTCCTTGAAATCGCCAATATCGGGAATGTGGATTTCTCTCATAGCGCCCATTTCATTTATTCGCCGGACGCCGATCGAGCCAGCGGTCCCGGGGTTTGATTCAGACCCTGCGTTTCATACTCCGCGTTTCATACCACCAGCGGATTGGGCTTATCGATATCGATCCCATACTTCTTGATAGCGTCGGCCACCAGCTGGGGTTTGACGGCGCCCTCCTCGGCAAGGGATTTCAGCGCCGCAACGGTAACCCAGTGCCGGTCAACCTCGAAGTGATAGCGCAAGCGCTGGCGCGTATCGGAACGGCCGAAGCCGTCGGTGCCGAGCACGCGATAGGTCCGCCCCTTGGGCAAGAAATCCCGAATTTGACCGGCAAAACTCTTGACGTAATCGGTCGACGCGATGACCGGGCCAGGACGTTCCTTCAGACATTGCTCGACATAGGATGCCCGTGGTTTCTGCGTCGGATGCAAGAGATTCCAGCGATCGCAATCCAGGCCATCGCGCCGCAATTCATTGAAGCTGGTCGCACTCCAGATATCCGCACCGACATCCCAGTCGTTGGCAAGCAGGTCGGCGGCGGCGATCACTTCGCGAAGAATCGTGCCCGATCCGAGCAGCTGCACGCGATGTTTTTTCTTCGGCCCTTCGCGAAGCAGATACATACCCTTGATTATTCCCGCAGCGGCATTCTTGTCCGCGGCCTCGACAAGCCCCGGATGCGGGTAGTTCTCGTTCATCACGGTGATGTAGTAAAATACGTCCTCCTGATTGCCGAACATGCGCCGCAGACCGTCATGAATTATGACGGCGAGTTCATAGGCGAAACTCGGGTCGTAGGACACGCAATTCGGAATCAGCGCGACCATCACCTGCGAGTGGCCGTCTTGGTGCTGCAGGCCCTCGCCGTTCAGCGTGGTACGCCCCGCGGTCGCGCCCAGCAAAAACCCGCGCGCGCGCAGGTCGCCCGCGGCCCAGAACAGGTCGCCGACGCGCTGCATGCCGAACATCGAGTAGAAAATGTAGAACGGCACCATCGCCAGATTGTTGTTGCTGTAGGAGGTTGCCGCCGCCAGCCACGAGGAAAAAGCGCCGGCTTCGTTGATGCCTTCCTCCAGGATCTGTCCGGCCGCGTCTTCGCGGTAGTACATCACCTGTTCCTTGTCGACCGGTGTGTATTTCTGGCCTTCCGAGGAATAGATGCCGAGCTGCCGGAACATGCCTTCCATGCCGAAGGTGCGGGCCTCGTCGGCCACGATCGGCACCACGTGCTTGCCGATACCCTTGTCGCGCACCAGCGCGGTGAGAATGCGCACGAACGCCATGGTGGTGGAAATTTCGCGGTCGGTCGCCTTCAACACCGCATCGAAAGCCGATAGCGCCGGAACCTCAGGCATATTGTCGGCCTTGCGCCGGCGCTGGGGAAGGTAGCCCCCCAGTGCGCGCCTGCGCTCATGCAGGTAGACCATCACCGGATCGTCGTCGGCCGGCTTGTAGAAGGGCAGCTTTTCCAGCTGATCATCGGGAATGGGGACGCTGAAACGGTCGCGGAATTCCCGGATCGTCGCGATATCGAGTTTCTTGAGCTGGTGGGTCGGATTCTGTGCCTGCCCCTGCTTGCCCAGCCCATAACCCTTGATGGTTTTGGCAAGAATTACCGTCGGCTGGCCCTGGTGCTTCACCGCCGCGGCATAGGCGGCATAGATCTTGTTCGGGTCATGGCCGCCGCGGTTCAGGCGCCAGATGTCCTCATCGGTCATGCTCGAAACCATTTCCAGCAGCTTGGGATGCTTGCCGAAGAAATGCTTGCGCACGAACGCGCCGTCGTTGGCCTTGAAGTTCTGGTATTCGCCATCGACGGTCTCCTGCATGATTCGAATCAGCACGCCTTGCTTGTCGTGCGCGAGCAGCGGATCCCAGTAGGAGCCCCAGATGAGTTTGATGACATTCCATCCGGCACCGCGAAACTCGCCTTCCAGCTCCTGGATAATCTTGCCGTTGCCGCGCACCGGCCCGTCCAGCCGCTGCAGATTGCAATTGATCACGAAGACCAGGTTGTCGAGCTTTTCGCGCACCGCCATGCCGATCGCCCCGCGCGATTCGGGTTCATCCATTTCGCCGTCGCCGCAAAATACCCAGACTTTGCGGTTGGCGGTATCCGCCAGACCGCGCGCATGAAGGTACTTGAGGAAGCGCGCCTGATAGATCGCCTGCAAAGGTCCCAGACCCATCGACACGGTCGGGAACTGCCAGAAATCCGGCATCAGCCAGGGATGCGGGTAGGAAGACACCCCCTTGCCGTCCACTTCACGGCGGAAATTGAGCAGTTGCTCCTCGCTCAGCCGTCCTTCCATGAAGGCGCGCGCATACACGCCGGGGGCGGAGTGGCCCTGAAAATAGATCAGGTCGCCGCCATGGCCTTCGCTGGGGGCATGCCAGAAATGATTGAAACCGATCCCGAAAAGGGTGCCGGCCGAGGCAAAACTGGCGATGTGCCCGCCGAGTTCACCGTCGCCCTTGTTTGCCTTGGCAACCATGGCAAGCGCATTCCAGCGCGTGAAAGCGCGAATACGCTCCTCGATGGCGTGATCGCCAGGCGAGCGCTCCTCCAATTGCGGCGGAATGGAATTGATATAGGCGGTGGTCGCCGAGAATGGCAGATAGGTGCCCGCCCTGCGAGCCGCATCGATCAGTGTTTCCAGCAGGAAGTGCGCGCGCTCGGGTCCTTCACGTTCCGTGACGGCTTCAAGGGCTTCCAGCCATTCCTGGGTTTCCAGCAAATCCGGGTCGTTGGCCGCCTGAATATCCGGCATTGCAGACATTTTGCCTCCTACAGCGGGTCGCGCCTTTTGGGCGTTTCCCGGGCATATTGATTGAAGGGATGATTCGTGCGCGGCGTGTCTCCGGGATCGCCGGATCAGCTTACCCCGCACCGTTACCGCTGGACCATGCTGCCACTATAAAATTCATTTCCATAACGCGCAACCGAGCGTTTGCCATTTTTCCCACTTTCCCGGATTTCCCCATGGACAACGACGATCTGAAGGCACAGCAGGCAATCCTTGATGCCCGCAAACGCGTGCAGCGGCTGGATGACAACAGCCTGGACTTGCTGTTTCGCGAAGCACGTTCGCACAATGGCTGGCAGGAACGGCGGGTGGACGATGGCTTGCTGCGGCAACTGTTCGATCTCATGAAAATGGGCCCGACCAGCGCGAACTGCTCGCCCGCGCGCATCCTGCTGCTGAAAACCGCGCAGGCCAAGGCGCGCCTCGCGCCGGCCCTGTCCAGCGACAACATGCAAAAAACCATGACGGCGCCGGTGGTGGCGATCCTCGGCTACGACACCCATTTTTATGACCACATGAAGGTTCTGTTTCCGCATGTAGATGCCAAACCCTGGTTCACCAGCAGCGAGGAGCTGGCACTGGAAACCGCGTTCCGCAACAGCACGCTGCAAGGCGCCTATCTGATGCTTGCGGCGCGCGCGCTGGGGCTGGATGCGGGACCCATGTCGGGTTTCAGCAATGCCAAGGTGGACGCGGAATTCTTCTCCGGCACCACCGTGAAATCCAATTTCATCTGCGGCCTGGGCTATGGCGATGCCGCAAAAGTCATGAAGCGCAGCCCGCGCTTTCGCTTCGAGGATGTCTGCACCCTGCTTTGATCAGCGCAAGCCCGCCTGAATAACAAGGGGCAGTGTTTGGCGGAGTAAGCCAACGGGGTGCGTGGCCTGCCACCATCGGACGCGGCAAGCCTGCGTCGATCGCGGATAATGGCAGCTTTTTCGAAGCGAGCCAGATGAAAACCCAAGTCATTGATGGTGCCGCGCTGGCACGTTCCATCCGCGCCGGTCTCGGCGCGCGCGTAACCGCCCTTGCGGGGAAAAACGCGAGGCCCGGCCTTGCGGTGATATTGGTGGGGGAGGACCCCGCCTCACAGGTTTACGTGCGTAACAAGTCCCGAGCGTGCGAGGAAGCCGGCATCGCCTCCTTCCAGCATTCCCTGCCGGCGTCGACCAGCCAGCAGCAACTGCTCACTCTGGTGGGCACGCTCAATCGTGATCCCGCTGTTCACGGCATTCTGGTGCAACTGCCGCTGCCAAAACACATTTCTGCCGACGCCATCATCAGGGCGATCGCGCCGGAAAAAGACGTCGACGGCTTTCATCCCGAAAACGTCGGCCTGCTTGCCACCGGCAATGCGCGCTTCGTGCCATGCACACCCGCGGGCGTGATGCGCCTGCTGGCGCACGCGGGGGTTGAGTTGGCTGGCAAGCATGCGGTGGTGGTCGGGCGCAGCAATATCGTTGGCAAACCCGTGGCGCTGTTGTTGCTTGAAAAGCACGCTACCGTCACCATCTGCCATTCCAGAACGCCGGACCTGGGCGCTGTCATCCGGCAGGCTGACGTGGTGGTCGCCGCGGTGGGCAAACCGCGGATGATCGGCGCCGAAATGGTGAAATCCGGCGCGGCGGTGATTGACGTCGGCATTAACCGGATCCCGGATGGTCCCAATGCCGGCAAACTGTGCGGTGATGTGGATTATGCGGGGCTGCTCGGCAAAGCAGGCTGCATTACGCCCGTACCTGGGGGCGTGGGGCCCATGACCATCGCGCTGCTGCCGGAAAACACCGTGCGCGCGGCCGAATTCGCTGCGCCCAATGGCTGAACAGGGAAACCCTGCAATGACCCTCAACCCGCCTTTGAATTCCAATCCGCTATTGGATTTCACCGGTCTGCCGCGTTACTCCTCGATCCGCACCGAACATATCGATCCTGCGGTGGACACGCTGCTCGCCGAGAATCGCGCCCTGGTGGCGACGCTATCGGACCCTGCGACACCAGTCTCCTGGTCGGCTGTTGTCAAGCCTCTGGAGGACGCCAATGAACGCCTTGGACGCGCCTGGGGCGCGGTGGGTCACCTTCACGGTGTGCTTGACTCGCCCGAGTTGCGTGCCGCCTACGAAGCCAATCAACCAAAAATAGTGCAGTACTACACCGAACTCGGGCAGAACCTCTCGCTATTCGGGAAATACAAGGCGCTCAAGGCCTCGATGGAATTTGACGCCCTGGAACCCGCGCAGAGGAAAATCATCGAGAATGAATTGCGCGATTTTCGCCTCTCCGGCGCCGAGTTGCCCGAAACAGAGAAAAAGCGCTTCGCCGACCTGCAGGAAGAACTTGCCGGCGTTTGCACCCGGTTTTCCAACAACGTCCTGGATGCAACCAACGCCTTCACCCTGCTGATTCAGGATGCCGGCGAACTGTCCGGCGTCCCCGCCGATGTCGTGGAGGCCGCCGGCGAGGCGGCGCAGAAAGATGGCGCTCAGGGCTGGAAGCTCACTCTCAAGGCGCCCTGCTATATCCCGGTCATGCAATATGCGGACAACCGGACCCTGCGCGAAAAACTCTACCGCGCCTACGTGACCCGCGCCAGCGAGTTCGACACGGCGGCGCGCGATAACGCGCCACTCATCCTGCGAATTCTGAAATTACGGCGCGAATCGGCGCGGTTGCTGGACTATGCCAATTACGCCGAAGTTTCGCTAGCCACCAAGATGGCACAAGGACCCGCGCAGGTGCTGGAGTTCCTGGGTGATCTGGCCAGGAAGGCGCTGCCCTACGCACGGCGCGATTACGCCGAACTCGAATCCTTTGCGCGCGACGAATTGCGTCTCGAAAATCTTCACTCCTGGGATCTTGCCTGGGCGTCGGAGAAACTGCGCGCCAAGCGCTATGCGTTTTCCGATCAGGAGATCAAGCAATATTTTCCCGAAGCCAAGGTCCTTGAGGGCATGTTCCGGGTCGTGGAGCGCCTCTATGGAATCAGCGTCGTGCCGGATCAAGCCGAATCCTGGGACGCCGCGGTGCGTTTTTTCCGCGTCGTCGATGCGAAGGGCGCGCTGATCGGGCAGTTTTATCTCGACACTTATGCGCGCGAGACCAAGCGCGGCGGTGCCTGGATGGATGAAGCCATCACGCGCCGCAGGACGGAGACCGGCGTGCAGGCGCCGGTGGCCTACCTCATCTGCAATTTTTCCCCGCCGGTGGGCGCCAGACCCGCGTTGCTTACGCACGATGAAGTGCTCACTTTGTTCCACGAATTCGGCCACGGATTGCATCATTTGCTGACGCGCGTCGATTATCTTGGCGTATCAGGCATACGCGGCGTGGAATGGGACGCGGTCGAGCTGCCTTCGCAATTCATGGAAAATTTTTGCTGGGAGTGGGAAGTGCTCAAGCACATGACGGCGCATGTCGACGACGGCGCCCCCCTTCCACGCGCCCTGTTCGACAAAATGCTGGCTGCGAAAAATTTCCAGGCCGGTATGCAGACGGTACGGCAGCTGGAATACGCTTTGTTCGACATGCGCCTGCACTGCGGACTCGATCCCGATGGCGCCAAGTCCGTGCAGCAGTTGATCGAGGAAGTGCGCAATGAGGTGGCAGTCGCATTTCCGCCTGATTACAACCGTTTTGCCAACAGCTTCAGCCATATCTTCGCGGGTGCCGGTTACGCCGCCGGCTATTACAGCTATAAATGGGCCGAAGTACTCTCCGCCGATGCCTACAGCATGTTCGAGGAAACGCGCGAGGATAGAAGCGATAAAGCGGACCGGAAAGCGCCCGATCAGGCAACCGTGCTTGACGCCGCTACCGGCGCGCGCTTTCTTTCGGAAATACTCGCGGTGGGCGGCAGCCGCCCGGCGATAGAATCCTTCAAGGCATTTCGCGGACGCGAGCCCAGCGTGGATGCCCTGCTGCGTCACAATGGTATGATCGCCTCATAGGGCTGGCGCTGCCGGTGCCCTCGGAACAGGCCGATGAAAAACCCTGCAAGGGCGTTTGAATTTCGGAACGTGACGATCTAGCCACCGGCATTTCGCGAGCCGCCGCAAAAGGAGATTTCAATGCGGGAGATTTCAATGCGGGACACTTCGATGCGTGCGCGTTTGGCTGTCATTGTCGCGCTGGGCGTCGCGGTGATCGCGTCGACGCAAACCGGCGCGCAGCAGATGTACCGTTGGGTCGACCAGGACGGCAAGGTCCATTACACGCAGAATCCGCCGCCGCGCGACGCGGCCAAAAGCGTCCAGCAGCGCCGCCTTAGTCAGGGCGGCCAGACAGAAGAGCAGATGCCTTTCGCCGTGCGCCAGGCGGTCACGAATTTTCCCGTGACGCTGTTTACGGCGCCCGACTGCCCGCGGGGATGCAACGAGGCACGCGCGCTCCTGGCCAAGCGCGGTGTTCCCTATCGCGAAATAAGCGTCTCTGACGAAGCCTCCAGCGAAACGCTCAAGAAAATGACCGGAGATATGCGGGTACCGGCGATTCTGGTCGGAAGAACCGTGCAAAAAGGATTCGAAGAAGGCGCATTCAATAACGCCCTGGACTCCGCCGGTTATCCCCAGACTTCGTTATTTGTCGGCAAGCCGCCGGCGCTGCCTTCGCCCACGCCGCAGCCAAAACCGGCCGCGACCACGGCAGCGGAGACAGCACCGCCAGGCGCACCGGGGGCGCCAGGCACCCCACCGGGGCCGGCTAACGCACCCCAGCAGGCACCGCCCGCAAAATAGGGGTAACGACGGGGCGCCGGCAAGGCCGGGTAGCGGGCGCGATCAGGACTGAGAAAAGCCCATGCGGCTCGCCACTTGGAACGTCAACTCACTAAAAGTCCGCCTGCCGCACCTTCTGGATTGGCTGGCGAGCCAGCAACCCGACGCGGTTTGCATTCAGGAAACCAAAGTGGAGGACACGAAATTTCCGCGCGAGGAGATTGAAGCAGCCGGCTACCAGGTTGCCTTCTCGGGTCAGAAGACCTACAACGGCGTGGCGATTATTTCAAGAAGCGCGCCGGAGCACGTCCACGCTGGCATCCCGGGCTTTGACGACGAGCAAAAGCGCGTCATTACCGCGACCATTCAGGGCGTCCGCGTGGTCTGCGCCTATGTCCCCAATGGCCAAGCGGTGGATTCGGACAAGTACCAGTACAAACTGCGCTGGCTCGCAGCATTTGAAGCGTGGCTTGCGACGGAGCGGCGCTCGCAGCCGCGACTGGCGGTGCTGGGCGATTACAACATCGCACCGGCAGATGAGGACGTTCACGATCCCGCCGCATGGAAGGATCAGGTGCTTTGCAGCGCTCCCGAGCGCGCTGCATTCCAACGGCTGTTGGGGCTGGGATTCAAGGACAGCTTTCGCCTGTTCCCGCAGGCGGAAAAATCCTTTTCCTGGTGGGATTACCGCATGATGGCATTCCGCCGCAAGATGGGATTGCGCATCGACCACATCCTGCTGTCGCCGCAACTGGCCGCACGCTGCGGCGCATGCCAGATCGATATAGAACCGCGCCGGCTTGAGCGCCCCTCGGATCACGCGCCGGTCATCGCGGACCTGGCGGACTGAACCTCTACATGCGCCGCAATTCCTGACTTTGGGTAATTCTTCGGCCAGCAGTTTGCGGAACAGTTCGGCCGTTATTTTTCGTGGGATGGTGATACGTCGTTCTCGGATTCGCCCTTGTCGTCAATACGCAGCTCGGCGATCTTTCGGGTGATGGTGTTGCGACCCATGCCAAGCATGTTTGCGGCCTCTATTCGCCTGCCACCGGTGCGTGTCAGGGCTTTTGATATCAGTGTTTTTTCAAAATCCCGTACCAGCTGGGTCATGATGCCGGAGCCGCCACTTCCCAGAAGTCGTTCTACCTCGCGCCCCAGCGCGTCCACCCAATCGACGCCTGCCTGGCCGGCGACCTTCCCCCGCAGGTCCGCTGGAAGATCCGCGATTTCTATAACCTGGGTTGGCGCCATGACGGTCAGCCAATGGCACAAATTCTCCAGCTGCCGCACATTGCCCGGAAAGTCCTGCGCGGCGAGTTCGTTCATCGCGGACTCGGATAGCCGCTTGGGCTCCATGCCGGTTTCCAGGGCGCTCTTGATCAGAAAATGCCGCGCCAGCAACGGAATGTCGCCGCGGCGCTCACGCAAACTGGGCAAACGCAGGCGAATGACATTGAGCCGGTGAAACAGATCTTCGCGGAAAAGCCCCT
>Ga0155956_1132_pt1 | contig 11364 bp, 12 predicted proteins | sample RifCSPlowO2_02_FD_107610 | JGI IMG/M metagenome (GOLD analysis project Ga0155956, IMG submission 107610) | Betaproteobacteria bacterium RIFCSPLOWO2_02_FULL_62_17 | reverse complement strand
CCGAAGCCGCCGCCGCCGGCCGCGCGCAAGGTGTAGGCGTCACCGGATTTGAGATTCTGGTTGAACACCTTGCCGTTGGGCAGCGGGTCGCTCACCTTGCCATCCAGACACAGCCCCACTTCATTGCCCAAGCCCGCGAGCCCCCCCGCGAGCCCCCATGGGCGGCAATGCACCCGCTCGATGCGCACGTTCACCATCAGCGGCGCGCGCGCCCGGATCACCTGCTCCGTGCCCAGCCCGCCTCGGTAACGCCCCGCGCCGCAGGAATCCTCGCGCAAAGCGTGCCGCTCGAACAGGATCGGATACTTGGATTCCATCTGTTCACAGGGACTGTTGTGCGTGTCGCCATCGTTCAGGCACACCGTGGCGCTCATGCCGTCCTCGGTGAGCTTGGCGCCCCAGCCGCCGCCAAGCGGCCCCGCGCCGGCGAGAAACAGGCGGCCGTCCGAGCGCGATATGCCGCTCATGCTGGAGATCACCAGGTCGGCGTGATGCGCGGCGATGGTGCGCCCCGGGATGGCCTTCTCGACGGCTTTGAGAACGGTGTCGACCACCGTCATCGGAAAGGTCATCCACATGCGCATGGCGGCGGGCTTGATCGCGGTGACCACGGTGCCCGGCGTCAGAATGACTTTCAAGGCCCGGAAACTGCCTTCGTTGATCGGATAGTCGGTGGGCGATGTCAGGCACTTGTAGGCCACCTGCGCGCAGGCATAACCGGTGGTCGCGCCCGAGTTGAAACCGCCGCGCACCTGCCTGGCGACTTCGGAAAGGTCGATGGTCATATCCTCGCCGTGCTTGATGACGCGCACCTTGATGGGGATGCGCTTTCCCACCTCGACACCGTCGTCATCCATGTAGGACTCGGCCTCGTAGACGCCGTCGGGAATGGTGCGCGTGCGCGCGCGCGCCGCGGCTTCCGACTGATCCATGATGTTGCTGATCGCGGCGAGCACCGGCGCCCTGCCGTAGCGCTTGAGCAATTCGATGAAGCGCCGTTCGCCGGTCTTTAGCGCCGTCACCTGCGCGCGCAGATCGCCCATGCCGCGCTCCGGGATGCGCACGTTCATGCGGATGATATCCACCAGGTCCTGATTCACCACGCCGGCGCTCTGGTATTTCAGCACCGGGATCTGCAGGCCTTCGGAGTAGATATCGGTGGTCTGCCCGCCCAGCACGCCGCCGATATCCATCCAGTGCGCCATGCAACAGGCAAAGGCGCACAGTTTTCCTTCGTAAAAAATCGGCAGGCTGAAGGTGACGTGATTGAGGTGGCTGCCGGTGGTGTAGGAATCGTTGGTGACCAGGATGTCGCCGGGCGCGAGGCCCTCGCCTGGACCGACCTGCGCGAAGTGGCGCAGCTTGGTCTTGATGGTCTCGGCCATGCCGCGGATGAACATCGGCAGTCCCATGCCGATCGATACCGTTTCACCGTCCGCGGTATACAGGCCCACGGTGAAGTCCAGGGCCTCGTAGACGATCATGTTGTAGGCGGTGCGGGTGAGGTTGGTCTTCATCTCCTCGGTCACCGCGAGCACGCCGTTTCTGACGATCTCGGTGAGAACCGCGTCAGCGCGAACACTTTTTGCAGGACGCGCCGCGGCGCGCCGGCGCATGCCGTGTTTGCGTCGGCTCATCGTTTGCGCTTGCCGACCTCGATCACCAGGTTGCCGAATTCGTCCACGCGCAGCTTGTCCCCGGGCAGCACCACGGTGGTCGAGGCGTACTCCTCGATGAGGGCCGGCCCGTCGATGTGGTTGCCCGAGCGCAGCTCGTCGCGCGCGAAAGTGGGAGTGGCTACCGCCCTGCCCAGTTCGGCGAAATACACGCTGCGCTTGCCGCGATGTGCCGCGGCGGACGGCGCCCTGCCGCCGCGCGCGATTTTTTCGAGCGGCGGCTTTTTCATCACACCGGTGACGGTTGCGCGCAGGCTGACGATTTCCGCGCGCTCCTCGGGCGCGCAGGTGCCGTAGCGCAGCTGGTGCACCTCGTCGAAATGATGTTTGATCGACTCGCGGTCGCGGCGCTTGAACACCGTGGGCGAAAGGTCCACCGTCACGGGGTGTTCCTGCCCTACATAGCGCATGTCCACGGCATAGCCGATGATCACCTTGCCCGGCTTGATGCCGCTGCTGGCGAGCGCCGCCTTGCCCTCGGCGATCATGCCTTGGTAAATTTTTTCGATTTCGGCGAACGGCGCGTCGTCCAGACGCGTGAACCAGGTTTTCACATAGTCGTAGCGCAGGTCCGAATGCAGCATGCCAAAGGCGCAGAAATGCCCCGGCGCGCGCGGCACGATGAGTTTTTTCTGGCCGATTTCGCGGGCAATTGCGGAGGCGTGCAGCGGGCCCGCGCCGCCGTAGGCGATCAGCGAGAATGCCGCGGCATCCAGGCCGCGCTCGGTGGACACCGCCTTCACCGCGTAGGACATCGCGGTGGTGGCAATGCGAAGAATGCCGTCGGCCGCATGAATGATGTCCACGCCCAGCGGCTTGGCAATGTGTTCGTAAATCGCTTTCTCCGCCGCTTTCACATCGAGCGTCATTTCGCCGCCGAGAAAGCGCTCGGCTCCCAGGCGCCCCAATACGAGATTGGCATCGGTCACCGTCGGCAGTTTTCCGCCCAGGCCGTAACAGGCCGGGCCGGGCTCGGCGCCCGAACTTTGCGGGCCGACCCGCAATGCGCCGCTCTCGTCGACCATGGCGATACTGCCGCCGCCGGTGCCGACTTCGAACACATCGACCATCGGGATCTGCACCGGCAGCGCCTGGTTGTAGCCGCCGATCAGCGCGGCGCCGGTGGTCAGCACCTCGCCCTTGTAGATCACGCCGGCCTTGGCGGTGGTGCCGCCCATGTCGAAGGCGACCGCGTCGCCCAGACCCATTTCGTGGCACAAGGCGCGCGCGCCTATCACGCCGGCGGCCGGGCCTGATTCGAGCGAACGCACGCAATGCACCTGCGCCTGATGCGATTCATACAAGCCGCCGGTGGATTGCACCACCAGGAAAGAGCCCTTGAATCCCGAGGAACGGATGTGCTTGTCGATCCCTGCGATGTACTGGCTGACGCGCGGACCGATGTAGGCGTTTGCCACCACCGTGGAGGTGCGCTCGAACTCGCGGTACTCCTGGGACAGTTCGTGCGAGGCGCTGACGAATGCACGGGGCAAACGTTTCTCCACGATGGCCTTGACGCGCTGCTCATGGTCGGGATTGCGGTAGCAGTGCAACAGCAGGATTGCGACGGCCTCGATGTCGAGCTTCTCAAGCTTGTCGCAGACCGCGTGCACGCTCGCTTCATCCAGGGGAATATAGGCCTCGCCCTCGGCGGTCATGCGCTCCTTCACCTCGAAGCGCAAGGCGCGCTCGACCAGCGGCACATGCTTCTTGAAGAACAGGTTGTAGGCATCGGGCCGGTTGATGCGTCCGATCTCGTAGACATCGCGAAACCCTTCGGTGGTGATAAGCGCCGTCTTCGCGCCGGTGCGCTCCAGCATGGTATTGATGGCAATGGTCGAGCCATGCAGGAACAAGGACGCTTCGGCGTAGCTGGTGCCGGCCTTGTCGACACCCTGACTGATGCCTTCGACCAGATTGCGCGTTGTCGACAGCGCCTTGCCCAGCAGCATGCGCCCGGTTTTCTCGTCGAAGGCGGCTACGTCGGTAAAGGTTCCGCCGATATCGGCGGCCAGCCGCGTGTGCGTATTGGACGACGTACTGCGGGACGATGTACTGCGGGTGCCGGGTTTCTTGCGCGTGTTCAAACGGGTACTCCTGGAATATAGGGGAGTCATGCAGATTAGCGCGGATCAGCCGGTTCAGCGCCGGGATGCTTGCGCCCCGGAATTATCGTCATATTTGCCGCCCCGTCAAGCCGCGCGGCGGCTGGCATAGAATGCGTTTTCACCCTTTGCAATCCGCCAATCCTTCCGTGAATTTATACCGCAAGCTGGTCCGTCCTATCCTGTTTCAATGCGATCCCGAGTGGACGCATCACACCACGCTCGCCATCGGAGGGCTGCTGGGACGCTCTAAACTGGCGCTGAAGGCACTACAGGCGCTCTATGGGTTCGATGATCCGCGCTTGCATACCACGGTGGCGGGTCTGCGCTTCCCGAATCCGGTGTGCCTGCCGGCGGGCTTTGACAAGAGCGCTCATGCCGTGGATGCGATCGCCGCGGTGGGCTTTGGCGCGGTCGAAGTCGGCTCGGTATCGGCGCATCCTTCAGCGGGCAACCCCGAACGGCCGCGCCTGTTTCGCGTGCCCGACGATGAAGCGCTGATGGTCTACTACGGCGTGCCCAACGACGGCGCGCAAGTGGTCGCGCAACGCCTGGCGGAAACGCGGTTGCCGGTGCCGCTGGGCATCAACATCGTTGAAACGAATACCGGAAAACCGCTTGATGGCGCGCAACTGGTCGCGGAACTGACGCAGGCGCTGTGTATCCTCAAGCCGCTGGCAAGCTACATCACGGTCAACATGAATTGCCCGAACTCCGCCGGCGGCTTGAGCCCTCTGGATGAGCCGGCGACACTGCGGCGGCTTTTGGAGAGTTTTGCCGCTTGCGGCGAAATGCCCCCGCTGTTCCTCAAGATCCGGATGAACCCGGAACCCGCCGCCATTGACGCGGTGCTCGCGGTCACCGACGCGTTCGCGTTCGTGAAGGGATTCGTCCCCAGCGTGGGTTCGAAACGGCCCTATGTCGGCCTGAACACGCCGCAAGCGGTGCTCGATCGCATGCCCGGCAGCCTGTCCGGTCCCTTCACACGAGAAGGCGCGACCCGGGTCATGCGTGCCTGGTACGCGCGCATCGATCCGCAACGCTACGCCCTGCTGGGTGCCGGCGGCATCGTTACCGCGGAGCATGCCTATGAGCGGATTCGCGCCGGCGCGTCGCTGGTCCAGGTCTATGGCGCAATGATTTATAACGGACCCGGCGTGATCAAGCGGATCAAGGCGGGCTTGTGCACGCTGCTTGCGCGTGATGGCCTTGCCGACATCAGCCAAGCCATCGGCGCCGATGCCAAGGTCTGAGGGGCTGCCTGCGCCGCCGACGGGTTGGCAGCGGAGGAAAACAGGTGCCGAAAAAAAACGCAGCGCGAAGGCTGCGTTTAATCCACCCAATTGCGGTAGAGGAGACGGACTCAATATTAAAGATTTTTATGGTGCATTGCAAGAATTTTAAGCCTTCAACGGATATTATTAAATTTAAACATATATAACAATTAGTTAATACATTTAATAATTACATTTAGAAACATACTTATCCTAGAATGTTGCGGGGCAGTAGACAATTTCAACTGCACGGAGTTGTGGATATGGAATGCCGAATCAAATGGGTTGAAAACATGAGTTTTGTCGCCGAAACCGGCAGCGGGCACGCCTTCGTCATGGACGGCGCGCCTGAGCATGGCGGCCGCAACCTGGGTCCGCGTCCCATGGAAACCCTGCTTGCGGGCGCGGGCGGCTGCACCGCCTCCGACGTGGTGGTGATCCTGAAAAAGAGCCAACAACTGGTGAGCGCCTGCGAAGTGCAACTCAAGGCCGAGCGCGCCGAAACCGATCCCAAGGTGTTTACCAGCATCCACATGCACTTCATCGTGCGCGGCAAGGACCTCAAGGAATCCGTAGTGCGAAACGCCATCAAGCTCTCGCATGAAAAATACTGTTCCGCATCGATCATGCTCGGCAAAACCGCGGCGATCACGCACGACTACGAGATCGTGGCGGAGTAACAGGGGTTCCTCAGATCCACTGAGAGGTCCCGGTCATGACCCGCGCGGCACCGCGCATCACCTGTTTCACCGGCGCCGGCAACTCACGCGCGCCCAGCGAGCGGGCGCACTGCGCATGACCGGCTTCGTCGCGCTGCATGGCTTCGATGACCGCGCGCGTCCTCTGATCCTCGGGGCCAAGACGATCCAGGTGCCCTTGAAGGTGACGTTCGACCTGATCCTCGGTTTCGGCGAGAAACCCCAGGTTCCACTCGTCGCCCAATCTTCCGGCGACCAGACCGATCGCAAGCGCGCCGGCGTACCACAGCGGATTGAGGAAACTGACCCTGCCGTCCAGTTCCTCGATGCGGCGGCGGCTCCAGTCCAGATGATCGGCCTCTTCATCGGCCGCCTTGGCCAGCGCTTTGCGAAGCGCTTCATTGCCCGAAGCAAGTGCCTGACCCTGGTACAAAGCCTGCGCGCACACTTCGCCGCAATGGTTCACACGCATCAGCGCGGCGGCGTGCCGGCGCGCGGCGGCATCCAGTTCCGCCTCGGCGACGCCTTCCGCCGGCGACGGTCTTGTGGCCATCGGCGTGCCGCAAAGCGTGCGCAGTCCCAAGTCGAATTCAGAGATCAGCCTGTCGCCGAGTGTCAGCATTCAATCTCCGGGAAAATATTTTGCGGGGTTGATGGGGAAAGCCAGTAGTGTAGACCGCCACGGCATGGCGCCGAGAGTCTATTCAGTCCCTTCGTATGAGAACCAGGGAAACAGGCGGTTATGTACCGCGGATACCCTGGCTGTCTCGCCGGCCCTGAGTTCGACGGGCACGGGAAAAATGTAGGCGAGGTGCTGCCATCCCGAGGCCGCGGCCTTGATCGAGCGATGGTTCTCGAAAAGGGTGTGTTCGTCCATCCGCAGCCGTATTCATTGAATGATGCCGAATGCGCGGCCGGTGGTTTTGACGGGAATGCGCAATATTTTCGACTCCGCCGGGTGGAACGCCAGGTTCTGAAAATCGAAATGAAACGCCTCGACACCTTCGGTGAGCATTTCGATGCCGAGGACGATTTCCGTGAGCATGATCGAAACCAGAACTCTTCCGTTACGGCCCTGCTAATTCAGCCCAGGGTCGCCACCATCTCGATTTTCGGCGCGATTGATTGGACGATTTTCTGAATTCCATGACCAGGGTTGGCCTGGCGTTGCGACACGATCAAACCCATCTTCTCCAGCAGCCCGACATCCTTGGTGACTGACGATCGATTGCGATGCAATCGTTGCGACAACTCGTTGATAGTTCGCGGCTCGCGCATCACCTCAAGCATTAAACGGCGGCGCCCTGTCGATAACACGGCAAACATCCGTTGGGGATCTTCGAAGGAGAGCGTAACTTTCCGATCAAACACTTCGCCTCGATCGGCGCGTCGCGCGGCATGCTTCGCGCGGGAAAAGAACCCCGCAACGTCATCGGTTCGGATCACGATTTTGCTCATTTTTTCTTTCCTTGTGCTCGCCGGACAATCTCCGGCCATTCCTGCTGAAATCTTTCCAGTATTGCTTCATAGCTTAGAAATTCGACCGCTTCGACCTTCCCCAGATAATGCCGGTGATGATAACCGTGGGCATTATCAAAACCCAGAACCCTCCCGTCACGGCCCTGGTAGATCTCGTGGTTAATGTAAGCCAGGTTGTATCGGGTGACTACAGTCTTGCCGTTTTCGACATATCCCCAAACTTCATAACTCAAAACCCCACCCCCTGATTTCGCTTTGAGTTCGAATTGCTCCCTCTCGAGGAGGTTTTCTTTGCGTGGTTTTGACATCCGGGCTCCAGATGTAAGCAATTATTGCACATCTGGAGGGCGCACCCATAAAAAAGGGTGCCCGGCCTGATGGTGTTCGACGGCGATCTGCAGTGTTTCGCCGATTGCAGGCGGCGCCGCTCGCGGCGCGCTAACCAAGATGAGCGCATGAAACTGCAACGCCAGGAAAACGCGACGGTGCCATAATGATGCGTGAAAAGGCGTGGTTTTTCGCCATGGTTTTCTCATATCCGGTCCTCACCATGCGCCTGGACAGTAGAACGCGACATGAAATACGCGAATCGGCCCGACGTTTCTTCGGGGCCGACGTGTATCTTTTCGGTTCGCGCACGGATGATGCGAAAAGGGGCGGGGATATCGATCTTTATATCGAGGCGCCCATGTCCGCCGCCGAGGCAGTCAGATCACGCATCGCCATGCTGGGTCATCTGTACAGCCGCATCGGGGAGCGCAAGATCGATTTGGTGGTCAATAGCGGAGGAGGCGAGCGGCCAATTTTCCGGGAAGCGCGGCAGCATGGGGAAAAGCTGTGACGCCGCAACTCGGTGTTCTGCTCGACGCCTGCCAACAGCACGCGCGCTATCTGCTCGCCGCTCAAGGACGGCTCCCCGCGCCGGTCACGGCAGCCGGCATTTCCGCGCGCGATGACGATCTGGTAGCCGCTCTCGATCAGTTTGCATACCGGTTTACACGCCTGCAGGACACGCTGGGTGGCAGGGTATTTCGACGCCTGCTGGTAGAGCATTTCGGCGAGCCGTACGAGGATTCGTCGCTGCGCGATGTGGTCGATCGTCTGGAGAAGCTGGGCGTCATCGCTTCGGCTGAACGTTGGAGCCAAATCCGCGCGATGCGAAACACGCTGGCTCACGATTATCCCGAAACTGCCGAGGAAAAGGCCGCGGCCATCGAACTGGCGCGCGAGATGGCCCGCGAAATGGCCTCGATGCTGGACGGTATGCGTGCCATTACGAATCGCACTGTCCCGGGACCCGCCGCGCACTGACGCTGCCCGACGCGGGAATCACACGGCCACCCGGTTTCAGCAGTCGCCGCCTGGCCTCCTCGATGCTCGGCAATACGTGCTCGCCCAGCAATTCGCTGGACAGCACTTCCGAGACCAAAATGTCCGCCTGGTGCTCCAGTTCGGCGCCGACCTTGAGATCGTTCGATACCTTGGCGAGCACGTTGATGCGGTGGCTGAGTCCATTGTCGGCGATGACACGCTTGGCCGTTGCCGCTATCAAGGATTCGCATTGACATGCTGCTGATGCAAATTCCGGTCCATATTACACAACTCGGCAAGGATAGTTGATCCGCACCGCCAACCGGTACTTGTCGCCGGCTATGTTGAATACCACGCACCGATCATGAAGAATGCCGGCGCCGGGAAATTTGTTTGGCACACCACTCCTGCCATAGTTTCCGGTATTCGCTTTCCACCACTTTGACGTAGGCGGCCGGATTGCCAAAGATGGAGGCCGCGAAAGTCCGGCGTAGCCGGCCTCGAAGTGCCGCCAGCGCCTCGAGATTGCCTGATTTTTCCACCGCGATATTCACGTACTGATCCACGCTTGGCGCGATCCAGCCGGACAGTCCGAGGGTGGTCAGAATGGACGCCGAGGCCCTTCCGGGAAATGTAGGCCAGTTCAACGTAACCACCGGCACGCCCATCATGATGCTCTCCAATGTGGTAATGCCGCCGCCGTGAGGTAAGCTATCTAGCGCAATATCGATTCCATTGAAGGCACGCATGTGGTCCACCCAGGTCGTCTCGCCCAGTAGGCTTATGCGCTGGGGGGCGATACCCGCCTTTTCGAAAAACTCCATCAGACGATCGCGCGCAGCCTGATTGTCCAACTGTGCCGCTTTCAGGAGCAAGTTGCTTTTCGGCAGAGCACACAGCAGGCGCGCCCATTGCTCCAGTGCTTCGTCGGTTATTTTTGACAATCGGTTGAACGAGCCAAAAGTGATGGCGCCGGAGGCCAGGGCAGGCAATTCGCTCACCGGCGGATAATCACCCGGGTCCCTGGAATACAGAAGTACCGATGGCAGGTAGCGGACCTGTTCGGCATACAGATGCCGCTCCCCGGGCGGGATGACCACCGAATCGGCAAGAAGCACGTCCATCGCCGGCATCCCGGTACCCGTTGGATAGCCAATCGCGGACACCTGGACCGGCGCGGGTTTGCGCGCGAAAACCAGCAGGCGATTGCCCAGCGTATGCCCCGACAAGTCGACCAGAATGTCTATGCCGTCGTTTCGAATCAGATCCGCAACCGCACCGTCGGGCAAATCGCAAATATCCCGCCATGCCGTAACCCCTGCCTGAATCGAGAGCGTCACCGCGTCCTGCTTGTGCGAATTCGAATAGGCGATCACTTCGAAACAGGAGCGATCGAATTGCCCCAGCAACGCCGCGAAAGCGCTGGCGGCGCTATGTTCGTAAAAATCAGCGGATACGTAGCCAATGCGAATCAAACGATGGGCATCCGCCTGGTTCAGATAATCCCGGTTCTGCAACAGGGGCGCGGCGTGAATTCGGTTCCAGGATTTTCTTTCCTCTTGTTGCGCAGCCGTGTCGGCCCCGGCGTACAGGTCCATGCAGAAAATCAGGCAGCTATGCGTATCGACCAGCGTTGCATCGATTCTCAATGCGTCACGAAAAAACCGGATGGCAGTCTTGTGATCACCGAGTTCACTGTACAGCTTGCCTAAATTATGAAGGCTCGGCGTGAAGTCGGGCTGGATCTCGATGGCCTTCTCGAAGCTGGCGCGCGCATCGCTTACACGCTTGAGGTCTACCAGCGCATTGCCGCGATTGTTCCAGGCCTCGGCATGCTCAGGCTTGAGCCTGATTGCCTGCTCGTTGCTCAATAGCGCCTCATGGGGTCGATCAAGCGCTCTCAGCGTATTGCCCATGTTGCTGAAGGCGTCCGCGAACTCAGGCTGCAGCTTGACGGCCTGTTGGTAGCTGGCAAGCGCCTCTTCCAGCCGCTTTAGGCCTCTGAGCGTACTGCCGCGATTGTTATAGGCATCGGCAAAGTCGGGCCTGAGCTTGATAACCTGGTCGTAGCTGGCAAGCGCCTCTTCCGGCCGCTTGAGGTCTATGAGCGTGTTGCCACGATTGTAGAGAGCGTCGGCATGCCCGGGATCGAGCTTGATGGCCTGGTCCAGGCTGGCCAGCGCAGCTTCCGGCTGCCTGAGATCCATGAGGGTATTGCCGCGATTGTAGAAAGCCTTGGCATAGTCGGGTTTGAGCTTGATGGCCTTCTCATAGCTGGCCAGCGCCTCTTGCAACCGGTTCAGGGCAGCCAGCGTGCTGCCCCGGTTGTTATAGGCAAAAGCATGATCTGAATTCAACGCAATCGCCTTGTCGATCAGTTCAAGGGACTGCTGCAGATATCCCGTTTGATAAGCAATGAGCCCCAGCATATGCAGGGCATCGAAGTGTTTGGGTTGCAGCGCCAGCACTTGCTGATAGGCCGCCCATGCCTGATCCAGGCGCCCCGCCTGGTGCAGAGCCAGAGCTTCATTGAACTTGGACTGAATTCCCGGCGCGGCGGCATCCCGGGCTGTCGCCTTGGCCTTTGGAGGGTACTTTGGCTTCATCTGACCTGCATTTGTCCACTGGTAACTTGACGGCAGTGGAACTCACTCCGGCCGCAAGCAATACGCTCGCGGCCACAGGCACGCGACGCAGATCCAAACAATTTTAGTTGCTTTTCGAACAGCGGGCACTAAAAAGGGCGCCCGAAGGCGCCCTTTTGGTACTGCCGGTTAAATCAGCAGGAGGCAAAAGCCCCTTGCTGCTTTGCCGTTTGTCG
>Ga0155956_1274_pt4 | contig 11493 bp, 8 predicted proteins | sample RifCSPlowO2_02_FD_107610 | JGI IMG/M metagenome (GOLD analysis project Ga0155956, IMG submission 107610) | Betaproteobacteria bacterium RIFCSPLOWO2_02_FULL_62_17 | reverse complement strand
TAGTCCGCATCAATGCCAAGCACGTAAGACCCGAGCGGCGTCAGACGCAAGGCGCGCAGGCCGTCGTAGCGGCTCAGGAAGCTTAGTTCGTCGGCGCCCCACATGCCTTGATAATCATCGCGGGCCCCCGCTGGATCGACATAAGCCACATCCACCATGCCGAGCGTAGCCGCGTATTCAAACAGCAGCGCCGCGATGTAGCGCTCCTGCAGAATGTTCCAGCCGTGCGAGCCCTCATAGCCAAGATTTCCGTAGTGGTGTTCGCAGAGGTAGAGTTTCCAGGGATCACGCGTCACCTCAAAGGACCGATCGGATGCCAGCATGAAGCGCGAGAATTCCTCAAAGGCGATCCAGCGGCCGACCGGGCACTCCTGCAGCGCTTCTGCAATCGCCTCCCTCCGGGGCGCGACGGCGCTCATCACCCGCCCCTTGGAGTTCTGCCCCTTGATCGCTTCGACACGGCTGAATTCATCGAGCAGGGTGGTTTTCAACCACTTTCGCCAAAGCCCGCGCAGCACTTCTGCCGGCGCGGCGCTCAGGGACTTGACACCGGCCGGGCTGAGCGCGAGTCGCCCTCCAGAACGAATCGCCAAACCGCCGGCCTGCAGCAGCATCGGCCAGGCGAAAGCTTTGATCGGGCCGATTTCCTGGTCCCATTTGTTTTTCTTCGCTTCGCCCCAGTGATAAAAATCACCGCCTGCCAGCTTTTCGCTAAGAAAGCGCAGCGCCACCGCGTTTGGCAGGGCGGTTTTCTCGCCGACTTGAATGCGTGCCTGCTCGATGGTGCGCAACATGAGCACCACTTCCTGGCAGGCTTCGCACTCGGTGAGGCGCAGCATCAATCCGTCCTTGGCCGCCGGCGTCTCCGAGCTTTCCAGTCTCAAAGGGGCAGGCTGCGGTACGAAGGCTTTGAGACAATCCTGCAAGTCGGTCGGGATGTAGTGGCAGCGCTCAAGCCGGTCGTAGTGAATGAACAGCCCTAAGGCCGAGCGTTTGCCGCCGAAATGGCCATGCGATTTGGCGCCGGCCAATCGAAACAAGGGGACGCGCTGGTACTTGGCGCGGAACCGTTGTTCCGAATATTCGCCGAGCGGGTCATGCACCGCCTCGGCGACGGCGGCTTGCTGCGTCTGGTCAAGGCCCGACCATATCGATTTCAATCCAGGGCCGAACATGCCCATTAAGATTCGATCAACGATTTGGTCCTTGCGCCCAGCCGCGTCTGCGTCCGGCAGGTGGCTCAGCAGATCTTTTAAATCAGGCACGTTGAGGCTTGCCAGCGCGTCTCGTAGCGCTATCGACATGATTGATCCTTTCAGCAATTACGCGGGGTGCCGTGCCACGATTGTCGATCTTGCTGATTGTGCACCAATTGTGCGCATCGTAATCGATCGGCTTTGTCGTTGTGCGCCTGCAATTGCTCGAATCAACCATCAGATCTGGCTTACGTTTTTCAGTGTACGTTTTTCAGGGGCAAGATCAGTTTGAGTAGTGTACGATTTCCCCAAAGTCGATATGGTACCGGCGACGCCGATCTACAAACTGGACCGAATCCTGATTGCTGCCCTGAGGAGAAGCATGATGAGCAAGGATCAGAAAACCGATTTGCCTTTGACCCCCTTTGCGATGACCAAGGAAATCGTCGACAGCATGTTCCCCGTGGACACCGAGCCGAAAATTCCGACCATGGACCGGCCACTCCTGGTGGAAAGCGCCTGCCCGGGATTTCAAATGGGCGGCGCGCGTTACCCGGCCATTCCAATCCGCATGGAAGACCAGATCAGGGCCCAGGCCGAGTCGCTGAAAGCCGGGGCGGTCATTTCGCACATGCATCCCCGGGACCCGAAGACCGGCGAGGCGCGCATGGACCATCACCTGCTCAAAGAGGTGATGGACGGCGTTTTTGACGAAGTCGGCGATTTTGTTTCCTTTACGCACTCCTGGTATCCGGTGGCAGGCGCCGAAGTGGATCTGATTACGGGCACGCAGGAGTTGCTCGAGCTGGGCGGCGGCAACAAGTACGTGCAGGGTACGCTCCTCAATCCGATCCGCTATACGGCCCACGGCCAGACTTCGCTGATCACAGAAAAATTGACGGTCGACGGCATCGAGTGGCTCAACAGGAACGATGTCAAGCCGGTCTATCAGCTGCTCGATACCTACAGCCACCTCGCGTTCAAGCGATCCGTGTTCGACAAGGACATCGACAAATCACAGCCCCTGATCATGAACATCCAGTTGGGCAAGCACGACGCCACGCCCATCAATCACGACCCGTGGGCGCATCTGCAACTCATTGCCATCATGAACACCATACGCGCCAACGTGCCGGGCTGCCTGATCGGCGTCTACCCCGGCGGGCGCAACTGGCTGCCGATGACGGTCATGGGCATGCTGCTGGGCGCGGACATCGTCCGCGTGGGCATCGAGGACTGCTACTGGATGTACCCGCACCGCGACGACATCATCAAGAGCAACCTTGAGGTGGTGAAAATGACCGTCGACATGGCGCGCATGCTCGGCCGGCGTGTGGTGACCGATGCCGACGAGGCGCGCAAGATCCTTGGCATCAAGCTCACCTCGGCCAGACCACAGCGCAAGTCGGAAAGTGCGAGAGCGGTTGCGGCTTAGGCTTTCTGTCAATTGGACTGGAGGAGCGTTATGAATACGATGTTGATTCGGACGGCCGCGGCGGTGGCCGGGACCTTGTGCGTCGCGGCGGCGTCGGCCCAGAGCTTTCCGAGCAAGCCGATCCGCATTATCGTCCCCTATGTGGGCGGTGGCGCGGTGGACGGCAGCGCGCGCGTCGTGGCGGCGCCCATGAGCGAGGCCATGGGTCAGCCGGTGCTGGTTGAAAACCGTCCCGGCGCCAGCTCCATGGTTGGCATGCAGGCCTGCGCCAAGTCGCCGGCCGACGGCTACACGACCTGCATGACGGTCGCAGACAGCCTTTCCTACAATCCGTTCCTGTTCAAAAATCTGCCCTATGACCCCGACAAGGATTTTGCCCCGGTGATCAATCTTCTGCGCGGCAACAGCATGCTTTTCGCGAAGGGCAATGCGCCGTTCAATAACTTCAAGGAAATGATTGCCTACGCCAAGTCCCGGCCCGGCACGCTCAACTGGGGTACCTGGGGACCGGCGAGCGTTCCCGATATGTACCTGCAATGGATCAAACACGAGGTCGGCGTCAATATTGCCGCGGTGCCCTACAAGGGAGCGGGGCAGGCGGTACCAGCCGTGCTTGCGGGAGAGGTCGACATCAGCTACATGGTCATTGGCGCGATTTTGCCGCATATCAAGGCGGGCAAGTTGAAACCGCTTGCGGTGGTGGGCGGTCGCCGTTCGCCCTTGTTGCCCGACTTGCCTCACCTCGCCGAGGAAGGCGCGGACCCGGGCCTGCGCAGCTATTTTGGTATTTTCGCGCCGGGCGGCACGCCAAAGCCCATCGTTGACAGATTGAACGCGGAATTCGCCAAGGCACTGCAGTTGCCAAAAGTTCAGGAGTTCTTCCGCACCCAGGCCCTGGACATCGTCGGCGGATCGGCCGATGAATTCGCACGCTTTCTCCGCGAAGACCGGGTCAATTCCGGCAGGGTGTTCAAGACCATGGGCGTCAAGCCAGGCGATGCGCCCACCTGACACCGCAGGCGCAGGCAGCGAACGCACTGAATCATACGGGGAGGGTGATATGGGGCATCGAATTCGTTGCTGTGGTGCGGCGCTGTTGCTGTTGACCTCGATGGCAGCGCTACCGCCGGCTCAGGGGCAGGCGTTTCCCTCGAAACCCATCAGGATCATCGTCCCGACCTCGCCCGGCGGACTCAATGATCTCCTTAGCAGGGCGCTGGCGCAGCAGGTGGGTGAATCGGTCGGCCAGCCGGTGGTGGTGGAGAATCGCCCGGGAGCCGGCAGCATGATCGGCATGGTTGCGCTGGCCAAGTCGCCGCCCGACGGATATACCCTGGCCATCACCACCAAGGAGCCGCTGGTCTACAACCCCGTGCTGTATTCGAAGCTCCCCTACGACGCGGACAACGACTTCAGCTACGTGACCCACCTGGTGCGCACGCTGGGCGTGATCGTGGCGAACGCCTCCGCGCCGGGCGACACCTTTCCGGAAATGATTGCCTATGCGAAAGCCAACCCCGGCAAGCTCAATTGGGCGACCTGGGGCCCGGGCAGCACCCCGGCCATTTATCTCGAATGGATCAAGAACAAGAACGGCGTGGACATCACCGCCATCCCTTACAAGGGCGCGGGACCTTCGATTCCGGCCATTGTGTCCGGCCAGGTGCAGTTGACCTACACCGGCATCGGCCTGGTGATACCGCATGTCAAATCGGGCAAGCTCAAGCCACTCGCCATAACGGGTGCCGCCCGCTCGACCGCGTTGCCCAACATCCAGAATCTCGCCCAGTTCAACAGCGATCCGGATTTCGCCAGCGGATTCAGCGTCTATGCCCCGGCAAGAACGCCGATGCCTGTCATGGAGCGGCTGAGCGCCGAATTCCGCAAAGCACTGGGTACTTCGCAGCTCCAGCAGATCATGGCCGGCACCATGGAAGCGGTGGCCAGCACGCCCGCCGAGTTCGCGGCCCACATCCGGGAGGAGAAGGCCAACGCTGTGACGGTTTTCAAAACCCTGGGAATCAAGCCGACGGCTGCGCCGGAATAATCGGGCGGCGGGTCAGCGTCGCTTCAATCTGCAGGCAATTGTCAGCGGCGAAAGCCCGAAAATCGTTTCCCGGGTGCAACCGGGAAACCGGTTCATGCGTTACATCCCGGTGAAGTCCCGTATCGATCAGAATTGAGAGCCGCCACTGTCGGCTTTGCCGCTGGCATCTGGCTGCTGCAATGGCAGGCTGATCTGCCTGGTTGGCCCGCAATTGTCGCGGGACTCGTGTCTACTGCTTTGTTGGTGGCGGGCGCGCTGTTTTTTCCACAGATGGCCACGGCCGCTTGGTCCGGCACTCGCCCGGCGGCCAAACGCTTCCTGGGTTCATTGGTTGCGGCAGGTATCGGCGCGCTTTTCGGTTTTATCCAAGCTGCCGCCATTGCGCAATGGCGCCTCGCCGACCGGCTCGATCCCGCCTGGGAAGGCAAGGATGTCACGCTAACCGGGGTGATTGCGGGGCTGCCACAGCCCTTCGAGCGCGGCGTGCGCTTTGATTTCGAGGTCGAATCGGCACTGCCGGCCGAGGCCATCGTTCCGCAGCGCGTCAGCATTGCCTGGTACAACGGCCTCACGCCTGAGGAATATCAGGTGGTGATGCCGGTGCGCGCCGGGGAACGCTGGCGGCTCGCGGCGCGCCTGCGCCGGCCGCACGGGCTGGCCAATCCGCACGGGTTTGATTACGAGGCCTGGCTGCTCGAGCGCGGCATTCGCGCCACCGGTTTCGTGCGCGTGCGCGGCGGCAGCGAGCGCCTCGATGCCCTGGTGGCGCGGCCTTCTTATCTCATCGAACGCCTGCGCGAACGCATTCGCGATCGATTTCAGGATGCGCTGGAGGATGCGCCGTATGCGGGCATTCTGATTGCGCTGGCGATCGGCGACCAGCGTGCCATCGAGCCCGGCGACTGGCAGGTATTCGCGCGCACCGGCGTGTCACACCTGATGAGCATCTCCGGCTTGCATGTCACCATGGTCTCCGGGCTGTGTGCCTGGCTGGTATTTAATTTGTGGCGGCGCCTGCCCTGGCTCGCATTGCGCCTGCCCGCGCAGAAAGCCGCGGCCGCAGCAGCGATCTTCGGCGCACTCGGTTATTGCCTCATCTCCGGATTCGCCGTGCCGGCGCAACGCACGCTCTACATGGTGAGCGTGGTTGCGCTGGCCCTTTGGTTGAATCGCGCCAGCAGCGGCTCGCGGGTGCTGGCCTGGGCGCTGGCGGCGGTGCTGGTGCTCGATCCCTGGGCGGTGCTGGCGCCGGGCTTCTGGCTTTCCTTCGGTGCGGTCGCGCTGATTTTTTATGTCGGCGCCTGCCGCCCGGAGCGGCGCGGCTGGCTGGCGCAGTGGGGCGCGGTGCAGTGGGCGGTCACCCTGGGACTTGCGCCGCTCACGCTGGTGATTTTTCAGCAGGTGTCGCTGGTCTCGCCGCTGGCCAATGCGGTGGCGATTCCGCTGGTGAGCCTGGTGGTGACGCCACTGGCGCTGGCGGGTGCCGTGCTGCCCTTCGATTTTCCGCTGCATATTGCGCATTGGCTGCTCGAATGGCTGCTGCCCCTGCTGGAATTTCTGGCAGGTATCGAGGGTGCAGTCTGGACGCAGCATGCGCCGGCACCCTGGACCCTGGCGCTGGCGCTGCTTGGCACATGCTGGCTGCTTGCGCCGCGCGGCACGCCGGCACGCGTCATCGGCGCGACGCTTTTTCTGCCGATGTTCGCGGTGCTGCCCGCGTTGCCGGGCGAGGGGGAGCTGTGGTTGACTTTTCTCGATGTCGGCCAGGGCATGGCGGTGGCGGTGCACACCCGGCATCATGTCCTGCTCTATGACGCCGGTCCATCCTGGGGCGAACAATCCGACAGCGGCACGCGCGTGGTGTTGCCGTTTCTTCGCGGCGAGGGCATTTCGGATATCGACATGATGGTGGTGTCGCACGACGACAGCGATCACTCCGGCGGGGCGGCATCGATCCTGCGCGCCTTGCCGGTGGCGCATTTGAGCTCGTCTCTGGAGGAGGGCAATGCGCTGAACCAACGCCCTGTCGCGCCGCATGCCTATCGCAGCGCTTGCGTTGCCGGCCAGCGCTGGCAATGGGATGGCGTGCGCTTTGAGTTCCTGCACCCGAACGCGGCCTTGCTCGGCAATCCGTTTCTGTCGGGGAACGACGCGAGTTGCGTGCTGCGCATCGAAACCGCATCGGGCAGCGCGCTGCTGGCCGGAGACATCGAGCGCGCCGCCGAACAGTTGCTGCTGTCGAAACAAGGCGGGCGCCTCAAGGCAGACGTGCTGCTGGTGCCGCACCACGGCAGCGGCACTTCATCGACCGCCGGTTTCGTGGCCGCGGTGGCTCCCGCGCATGCCGTGTTCCAAGCGGGCTATCGCAACCGCTTCGGCCATCCGCGCGCCGATGTGCTGCGGCGCTATGCGGAGCAGGGCAGCAACATCCTGCGCAGCGACACGCACGGCGCCATCCGCGTGCGCTTGGCCGGCGCTGCGATCAGCGTCGAGAAGCGGCGCGAAAGCTCGCGCCGCTATTGGCAGGATCGATAGTTCCGGCCGCGCCAAACGGCGTCAAGCCGCTGCCGCCTGCTTGACTCTGGGTTTGATGGTCGCGGAGGTAAGTTTAATGCCTAAAATCTTGCGCGCCTCGTCCGCATCCGTGACGACCCTTCGGCCGAGCATGCGGGCCATGTCGACGAACATTTTCACGACCTCCGCATTGCTTTGGATGATGTCATTGCGATGCGGGTACATCCAATAGCAGTCTTCGATGCCGACCCGGATGACGTCGGCGCCGAGCAGTATCCCCATATTGGCCATGGGCAGCCAGTTGCGTCCGCCCGGATAGACCCCGACGATGCAGCCGGGGATGCTCTGCCGCACCATGTTGACGCTGGTGATGATCTGCATGTGCGACCACGGGTCCTGGCTGGTGGCGGTCGCGTCGTGCTTGCCCAATTGGATATTCATTATGTAGGGCTGCGACTGATCAAGGCCTTTATCAAATATGCGGCGCTTGAAGTCCAGGTGGGTATAGGTGTCGAACAACTGGTAGACCGGCTTCACGTCGTGCGCGTTCATCCACTTGATGGCGTCGATAGTCGCTTGCTCCGTCACCAGTGAAGGCCTTCCGGTCCCGGTGGTTGAATGGCTGATGGGAACCAGCAGCGATGCCTGGCAATATTTGTTGCCATTTCCCAACTCCAGCAATTCCTCGGTACCGGAAATGCCTTCCCCCGGTACGTCGGGTACAGGCGTCCAGGAATGCGTATAGGTGACGAAATCCCCCGCGCCTTCAAAAATACCGTCCAACACTTCGGCCAGAAGGCGATGATTCATCTGCGCTTCGCCGCTCCTGGGGTCGCGCGGATGGACGTGAGCGATGATGGCCCCGGCTTTTATTGAATCGACCTGGGCCTTGATCTGGTCTTCCAGGGAAATGGGAATGGCGGGATATCTGGCGCCTGCCTTCTGAAACCCGGGACAGGCACTCTCAATAATAAGAGGCCTGTCCATGGTGTTGATGGGAGGTTCGCCGTCGACCGGGAACTTGTCGGTGACCATTTCGGTGGTCAATGCAAACGGCCTTGTTTTGGGTGCATCCTTGTTCATGCGAATTTCCTCCTAAAGTATTCGATCAAACCAGTCTGTTCCATTCTTCTAATCCGCTTTCGCGCCGATGACACGTACCACTTTGCCCCAGCGCTCGACTTCCTGTCGCATGAAGAGCGCCATTTCTTCGGGGCTGCCGCCAATCGGCTGGAAATTGCGCTCGGTCAGACGCTTTATGGTATCCGGCTGCCTGAGTACCTCCGCAATAGCCGCGGAAATCTTGTTTGCAATTGCGACTGGTGTTTTCGGCGGCGCAACCGTGCCGTTCCAGGGCGTGGCAAGGAATCCCGGCAACACTTCATTCATCGCAGGGACCTCGGGCAGTGCAGGATTGCGCTTGTCACTGGTGACCGCAAGCGCTCGAAGCCGGCCTGCGCGAATGTGGGGAAGGACGGATCCCAGTTCTCCGAACATCGAAGCCACCTGACCGCCCACAATGTCGGCCAGCGCTGGGCCGGTTCCCTTATATGGAATGTGGGCTATCTTGATGCCGGCCATTGCTTTGAATAACTCGGCCGTCAGGTGCGAGCCGGTGCCGGACCCAGGTGAAGCATAATCCAGCCGGTCCGGATTGGCTTTTGCGAAGGCAATTAACTTTTGCACACTGTCCGCTGCGACTTTGGGGTGCACGATGAGCACGCTGTAGTTCGCGGCGACCACCGAGATCGGAACGAATAATTCAGGCTCGTAGTTCAGCGTTGCGTAAAGCATCTTGTTGGTGACCAGCACTCCCCCCGCCGTGAACAGAAGCGTATGGCCGTCCGGCTCGGCTTTGTACACCGCTTCTGCGCCAATATTGCCGCCGGCACCGCCGCGATTCTCCACCAGGACGGATTGCCCCCATTTATTTCGCAGTCCTTCGGCGACCATGCGCGCCAGCGCGTCGACACCGCCCCCAGGGGGGACCGGTACGATGAACCTGACCGGTTTGCCGGGATACGCCTGGGCGTCCTGCGCATGAATATTTGCAGCGAACATTAGGGAAGCCGAAAGAAAGGCGCCCCACAAAAAAAGTTTTCGCATTGCCTCCTCCGTATTGCGTGTCGCCAAGGACGACATAAAACGATTAGTCGGAATGACAGAACCGCTTGGTACGGCTCGGCCGCGATGGTAGCGCGATTGTTACTCCGGCTTGATGTCGAGGTACTTCACCAGCTCGCCCACTTCCTTCAACTGCGCGCGGATGTAGGCGTCGAACTGCTCGGGCGTGCCGTCGTTGGCGGTGACGCCCATGCGATTCAGGATGCTGTCCTTGAATCCCGAATCGGCCATGATCTTGCGGATCTCGCCGTTGTAGCGCGTCACGATCTCGCGCAGCGCTCCGGTCTGTATGTGGAAACCGAACCAGGTGCGCAGCGGCAGCTTGATGCCCAATTCCTCGAAGGTCGGCACGTTGGGGAATTCGGCCACGCGCTTTGCCGCGGTGACCGCCAGTGCCTTGAGCTTGCCCGCCTGGATCGAGGCCTTGGCGTTGGCGATCCCATACACCGCCGCCTGCGTCTCGCCGGCGACCAGCGCCTGCAACACCTGCGGCTGTGTTTTGTAGGGCACCACGTAGAAGAGCGCGCCGCGACTCTTGCGGAACCAGCTCTGGTACATGAAGCCGGTGCTGTTGGTGCCGAAGTGCGCCCAGGTGACGCTTTCGGGCTTGGCCTTGGCCAGGTCGAACAGCTGCTGCACCGAATTCGCCGGCACCCCGGGATGGGCGATCAGCGCGCTGTCGAAAAAGCCCACATGCACCACCGGCGCGAAATCGCGCAAAGGATCGTAGGGCATCTTGGCGCGCAGCACAGGGTTCCAGATGATCACGTTGCTCGCCGTGGAGCAGAGTGTATAGCCGTCGTTGGGCGCCTTGGCGCAGGCCTCCATGCCGATCAGGCCGTCGGCGCCGACGCGGTTCTCCACCACCACCGGCTGGCCGAAAGCTTTTGACAGCGGTTCGCTCAGGCCGCGCGAAATGATGTCGTTGGGCACGCTGGGCGCGGCCGAAACCAGGATGCGGACAGGTTTGCTCGGGAATGCCTGGCCCAAGACGTGAAGCGGAATCAATGCGCCCAGGGTCAGCAGAAGGGCGGGGAGGCGAAATGACATGCTTGTCTCCTAATGCTCGGGGTTGAATGGCAAGTCTAGCATCGGGCTTGTATTCGTTGGCCGCCCTCAAAGTACATTGCCTTACACTGGCGGCCCCGAATAGTCCGCAGCTTATCCGCCGATGTCAACCCAGGCTTCCTTTGTCCGCCGCAGCGTGCAATGTGCCAGCCCTTCCGGCCTGCACCGCATGTCCTATCTGGAGTGGGGCCACCGCGACCGGGCACGCGTGCTCATCTGCGCCCATGGCCTGACACGCTGCGGGCGCGACTTCGATTTCCTGGCGCGGGCGCTTAGCGGCGACTGCCGCGTGATTTGCCCCGACATCCCCGGCCGGGGCGAATCCGATTGGCTGAAAAATCCCCGCGAATATGCGGTACCGGTGTATGTGGCCGACATGGTGACCCTGATCGCGCGCCTCGACGCCGAATCGGTCGATTGGGTCGGGACCTCGCTGGGCGGCATGATCGGCATGGGCCTGGCTTCACTGCCCGATTCTCCGATCCGCCGCCTGGTGCTCAACGACGCCGGTCCGCTGATCACCGCAGTGTCACTGGACCGCATCGGTCAATACGTAGGCAAAGCGCCCAGGCTTCCCTCGATGGCCGCGGCAGAAATGCTGCTGCGGATGATGAGTGCGCCGTTCGGCCCGCACAGCGACGACGAATGGCGCTTCCTTACCGAGCATGCCGTGAAGACCGAGGCCGACGGCAGCGTGGTATTCCGCTACGACCCTGCCATCGCCATGGCTTTCAACGCGGACAAACCTCACCAGGACGTTGATCTCTGGCCGCTATACGACGCAATCCGCTGCCCGACGCTGCTGCTGCGCGGCGCGGATTCGGATTTGTTGACGCCTGCGACGGCCAAGGCCATGAGCGAGCGCGGACCGAAGGCAAAGATCGTCGAATTCCCCGGCGTCGGACATGCGCCGACTTTGATACACGAGGACCAGATCGCGGTGGTGAAGGCGTTTTTATCCTCGGCAAATTGAATTCCGTCGCAGTGAAACAAAAGCCTACGCGCTGCGCGCGTGAACCGCGTTTTCTGCACGGATAAAAGGCATCCGCGCAGAAAACGCGGTTACGATTAAAAACCAGGATCGCCTGAGGTTTTATTCGAGATCGCCG
>Ga0155956_1320_pt6 | contig 11523 bp, 7 predicted proteins | sample RifCSPlowO2_02_FD_107610 | JGI IMG/M metagenome (GOLD analysis project Ga0155956, IMG submission 107610) | Betaproteobacteria bacterium RIFCSPLOWO2_02_FULL_62_17 | reverse complement strand
TTGAACGAAGTTTCGCTCGCGCCGGTTCGATACACGCCGTAATAGTTGACGCTGATGGGATGCACTGTGACATCCGGCACCAGCGCCGTGCCGCCGGCGGTTACCTTGTTGCGATAACCGCGCCAGTCCAGGCCAAACGCCAGGCGCTGTTCAACTTCGCCCCATTTGCGCAGATTGGCGTTGTAGCGCAATCCGAAAATGCTGCCGCTGCCACTTACGTTGAACAGGTTCTGGATTACGCCCGAGTTGACGTTTGAATATCCGACGCTGACGTCCAGCGAATCCCCAAAACTGTAAAGCGGTATGCGATACGAGGCACCGAGGATGAAAACATTGCGGTTCGGATGGGGAATCGTGCTGGCTGGATGGTCGTTGTCGCTGGGCGAGGTGACGTACTGCATCGACAGGACATGGTCACGATTCCACAGGTTGGAATGCTGAAACCCGAAACCGATACGGTACAAACCGGTCTGCTGGGTACCGGTGTTGTCCATGGTGATGCTGTATTTGGTTGGCCTTTCATCGGTGACGCGCACCACCGCGTCGACCTGCCCTTCCTCGCTGCCGCCGCGCAACAGCACGGTGGTTTGTTTCGCGGGATTTTCGTTGGCGACACGAAGGTTGTCCGCGACGTTATGAATGTTGGGAGGCTCGCCGGACCTCACCGAAGGCAGGCTCCTGCGGATATTGTCTTCATCGAAAAACTTGCTCCCCTCGATCACCAGCCGGGCGATGCGAGCCTCGACAATCTTGAAGCGCACCACGCCCTTGTCCAGTTCCTGCTCGGGCAGGATGACCTGCACCGCGCTGAAGCCTTTGTCGGTGTAGGCACGCTCCAGCGCCTCGAGCGCGCGCTGCACGTCGGCGAAATCCTTGTCGCGGCCGGCGAAGGGTCCGACCGCGCCTTCGATCTCCTCCTTGGCAAGCAGGGTCGCGCCTTCCACCAGAAAACTGCGGATCTCGAATTTGGGCTCCGGCGCGGGCTGGGCCGGCGCCTGAGCGGTTTGTTGGGCAGGTGCCTGCGCATGCGCAGGATCAAGAATTGCCGGAAGGCACACGCAAAGCAGCGCCAATAGCGCATGAACGCGACTGTTTTTGCCCGACTGGTGCTCAAGGAAATTTTTCACGACAGCCTGCAAAAACTTTCGCCAAGGGGTGTGGGCCGACCAAAACAGAAGGCCAACCTGAACTGAAATACGCAGCAAGTCCCGAGTATAATTTGAATCAATTGCTTAGGCGCTTAATCAAAGAACACGCTCTAGTATTTCTGCCGGACGCCAGGACATTCTGAAATGCGGCCGCTAAAAAGCGCCCTGCCTGACTTTCTTATTCCATTCTCGTCTCTATCCCATTTCCATGTCAAAAATTTCCAAGCACTGCAAGCTCCTTATCCTGGGTTCCGGCCCGGCCGGCTACACCGCAGCGGTGTACGCGGCGCGCGCCAATCTCAAACCGGTATTGCTCACCGGCCTGGCCCCCGGCGGCCAGCTCATGATCACCACCGACGTGGACAATTGGCCGGCGGACGCCGGCGGCGTGCAAGGGCCTGAATTAATGGAACGCTTCCAGAAGCACGCGGAGCGTTTTGAGACCGAAATCATCTTCGACCAGATCGTCTCCGCGCACCTGGGCGAGCGCCCCCTGCGCCTGGAAGGCGACGCGGCAACTTATACCTGCGACGCGCTCGTCATCGCGACGGGCGCCTCCGCCCGCTACCTGGGAATGGAATCGGAAAAGCAATTCATGGGCAAAGGCGTCTCCGCCTGCGCCACCTGCGACGGTTTTTTCTACAAGAAGCAAGCGGTCGCTGTCATCGGCGGCGGCAACACCGCGGTGGAGGAAGCGTTGTATCTCAGCAATATCGCCAGCCAGGTAACCGTGGTGCACCGGCGCGACAAATTGCGCGCCGAGAAGATCATGCAAAAGAAACTTCTGGAAAAGCCCAATATCACGATGAAATGGAACCAGCAGTTGGACGAAGTGCTGGGCGACGCCAAGGGCGTGAACGCCATGAGGATCCGTGATGTCCACACCGGGGCCGTCGAGAAAATCGATGTGCAGGGCGTATTCATTGCCATCGGCCACACGCCCAACACCGCTCTGTTTGAAGGCCAGCTGGAGATGGAAGGCGGCTATATCGTGACGCAGGGAGGCCGATCAGGCAACGCAACCGCCACCAGCATCGAAGGCGTGTTCGCCGCCGGCGATGTTCAGGATCACGTTTATCGCCAGGCGGTGACCAGTGCCGGCTCCGGATGCATGGCGGCGCTGGACGCGGAGAAATATCTGGAATCTCTGGGTTAGACCGCCGTCGCATAAATCTCGCGACGGCTGTTGCAAGCAGCGCGGAAGCTTTGGGCCGCGCGGTCCTAGGTTAGACCGCCGTCGCATAAATCTCGCGACGGCTGTTGCAAGCAGCGCGGCAAGCTTTGGGCCGCGCGGTCCTAGCTAGACGGCTGCTTCGTCGGTTTCGCCGGTGCGGATTCTCACGACCTGTTCCACCGAGGTCACAAATATCTTGCCGTCGCCGATTTTTCCGGTACGCGCTGCCTTGATGATTCCTTCGATGGCGCCGTCTACCATTTTATCGGGCACGACGACTTCGATTTTTACCTTGGGAAGAAAATCCACCACATACTCCGCCCCCCGATAAAGTTCGGTATGGCCTTTCTGTCGTCCGAATCCCTTTACCTCGGTAACGGTCAAACCGGTGACGCCCACCTCAGCAAGCGCCTCGCGCACCTCATCAAGCTTGAACGGCTTGACTATGGCTTCGATTTTTTTCATGGTGTCCCCAGGACATAGAGCATATTTAAGTATAGCAAAAGGCGCGCCTGCGAAGGCAGCCGCCGGGAGCCGCGTGCTGGTCGGACAGCCCCTTGTCTATTTATAATGCGCAATCGAATCTGGTGCCTGCGCTAAATGACGCTGAAATCCCATGGGTGACGAAGCGCTGAGTCTGCGTGTACTGGACACGCTTGCCGGCGTCAATCCCGCCGAGTGGAATGCCCTCGCCGCGGGCCACCCATTTCTGCGCCACGAGTTCCTGCATGCCCTTCATGAGACCGGATGCGCCTCGGCGCGCACCGGCTGGCAGCCGCAATACCTGAGCCTGTGGCGCGATGGGCGGCTGGAAGGGGCAATGCCTCTTTACCTGAAGAGCCACTCCCGCGGCGAATATGTGTTCGATTGGTCCTGGGCCGACGCCTACCACCGGCATGGCATCGATTATTACCCCAAGCTGCTCTCGGCCATTCCGTTTTCTCCGGTTAGCGGGTCCCGCCTGCTCGCCACGACGCGCGAGGCTCGCCTGCGCCTGGTCGCGGCGTGCCTGGAGTTGGCCGCGCAGACCTCATCCCTGCATGTGCTGTTTCCCACCGAAGCCGAGGCAGCAGACCTGGCATCGGCCGGCATGATGCTGCGCCGAGGCGTGCAGTTTCACTGGCGCAACGATGGCTACGCAAGTTTCGAGGATTTTCTTGCGTGCCTGTCGCACGACAAGCGCAAGAAGATCCGCCAGGAAAGGCGCAAGGTCAGCGATACCGGAATCCGCTGTCAGCGACTGGTGGGGCGGGATATTCAGAAGGAACACTGGGAGTTCTTCGCCCGCTGCTACAACGGCACCTACCGCGCGCATCACGCCACGCCTTATCTGAAGCTCTCACTTTTCGAAAGACTGGGCGAAACCATGCCGGAAAACCTGCTGCTGGTGCTGGCGGAAATGGAAGGCAAGCCGGTGGCAAGCGCACTGAACATTTTTTCTCCGGCGGCGCTTTACGGCCGCTACTGGGGCTGCATTGGCTATGTGCCCAACCTGCATTTCGAGACCTGCTACTACCAGGCCATAGAGTTTTGCATTGAACGCCGGATTCCCTTGTTTGAAGGCGGCGCGCAGGGCGAGCACAAACTTGCCCGGGGATTTTCTCCGGTGGAAACCTGTTCGGCGCACTGGCTCAAGCACGCGGCATTCGCCGACGCCATCGAAAAATTCCTGGAACGCGAAAGCGCCGGCGTGGAACACTACCTGGATGAACTGAACGAGCGCGCCCCGTTCAAAAAAGCCTGAGATCAGGCGCGGACCTGCGGAGTGCCGCGCTATTTTGCCTTCAGGCGCAATCCGCCAAGCAATGCGGCAACCTGGACTGCCCGTTTTCCCGCGGGGCGCGCGGCGGGATGGTCACTGAGCGCCGTTGCCATTGCCGGTGTCTGCGAAGCCGCGGGACGATAAGGTTCAAGAAATATCGGATCGGCCGGCGCGGCGGCTCGCCGCGCCCCCTGCGCGGGCGCACTGCGCGGTCTGTCCCTGTCGCGAGGCCGCTCGCGCCTCGAACCGGAGAGGGCATCACCGCCGCGTTCGCGTCGCGACTCCCCATGCGGCGCGTGCGGAATCAATGAACTGACCGATCGGGAATCCATCCCGAAGCCCGGGATCATTTCGCGTGGAATGCTTACACGGATGGTCTTCTCAATCTCCTCAAGGCGCTCGCGCTCCTCGGGACTCACCAGCGAAATCGCCTCACCGGAGGCGCCCGCACGTCCGGTGCGGCCGATCCGGTGAACATAGTCTTCGGGCGAATTGGGCAGGTCGAAATTGATCACGTGAGGCAAATCCTCGATATCCAGCCCGCGCGCCGCCACATCGGTGGCCACCAGTACCCTAACCTTGCCTTCCTTGAAATCATTCAGTGCGATCAGGCGCTCTGGCTGGCTCTTGTCGCCATGAATCGCCGTCGCATGCACGCCATCGCGATTCAATTGATACGCAAGGCGGTTCGCGCCCAGGCGCGTAGCGGTAAATACCAGCACCTGCTTCAAGTCGCGGGTCTGCACCAGATAACTGAGGAGCTCGCGCTTTTTCTCGCGTGCCACGGGTATGGCCGCATGCTTCACGGAATCCGCCGCGGCATTCTTGCGGGCCACCTGAACCATCACGGCATGATTCAGGAAGGAATCCGACAGCTTGCGGATGTCCTCGGTAAGGGTGGCCGAAAACAGCAAGGTCTGGCGCTTCGTGGGCAGCAATTTGATGATGCGCGTGACATCGGGGATGAACCCCATGTCGAGCATGCGATCGGCCTCATCCAGCACCAATACTTCGACCTGTGAAAGATTAAGCGTTTTTTGCTGGACATGATCGAGAAGTCGGCCGGGCGTGGCCACCAGAACTTCGATGCCGCGCCGCAGCGCGTCGGTTTGCGGATCCATGTTCATGCCGCCGAAGATCACCGTGGTGCGAAGTCCCGTGTACTTCGCGTAACCGCGCAGGCTCTCCTCCACCTGGGCGGCCAGTTCGCGGGTCGGCGTGAGGACCAGGGCGCGAACCGGGTGGCGCGCGGGAGAGGCGCTGGCATTGGCATGCGGCAGCAGGCGCTGCAGCAGAGGCAATCCGAATCCCGCGGTCTTGCCGGTCCCGGTCTGCGCGCCGCCAAGCACATCCGTGCCGGCAAGCACCAGCGGGATGGCCTGCACCTGTATCGGGGTGGGTTCGGTGTAGCCCAGCTCCAAGATAGCCTTGAGAAGCTCGGGCCGCAAATTCAGATCAGAAAATCCTGGCAAACAGCGGTCTCCAATATGCCGGTCCGGGCTGGATACGTCGCTGCAGGAATCGGAAGCAAGGCCGCAGGTGGGCACCGGATTATTTGTGGTGGAGCGCGATTGTACCAGATAGCACTATCGGCTCTCGGCCACCCCGCATTCGTGGGAAAATCCGCGGCCGATTTTGCGCTTCCTACCCCGCCTGCTGACCGGCGCAGCCTGGGAGCGCGGCCGCACCTGATCCGGCAGCGCTTGCCCGAAACTTGGAATGATATCGACTTGATTACCCTACGCGACCTGTGCCTGCAACGTGGCGCCAAGCGGCTTTTCGAGAACGCCAGTTTGAGCTTCTTCGCCGGCCAGAAAATCGGCGTGGTCGGGGCCAATGGCTCGGGAAAATCCTCGTTCTTTGCGCTTTTGATGGGAGAGCTGCACGCGGAATCCGGCGATCTGGAATTCCCGCAGGAGCTGGTCGTCGCGCACGTTTCGCAGGAAACCGAACCCTCGCTTCAGCCGTCTCTGGATTTCGTGCTCGACGGCGACGAAGAACTGCGCGCCGCGGAACGGGAGATTGCCGCCGCCGAGTCCGCCGCCGAGGGCGAGCGGCTGGGCGAGGCGCATGAGCGCTACAACAATCTGGGGGGCTGGGGCGCTCGCGCACGCGCCGCGGAGATGCTGTTCGGCCTGGGTTTTTCGGTTGCCGAGCACGACCGGCCGCTGGCCGAATTCTCGGGCGGCTACCGGATGCGCCTCAATCTGGCGCGCGCGCTGATGCGCCGCTCGGACCTGTTGCTGCTCGACGAACCCACCAACCACCTCGATTTGGACGCGGTGATCTGGCTGGAGGGCTGGCTCGCCGCTTACCAGGGAACGCTGTTCCTGATTTCGCATGACCGCGAATTTCTCGACGCCATCGCCGATCACGTATTGCATTTCGACCATGGTCGCCTGAAGCTGTATCGGGGCAACTACGGCGCATTCGAGCGCCAACGCGCGGCGTCACTCGCGCAACAGCAGGCCGCCTATGTCCAACAGCAACGTGAAGCGGCGAGACTGCACCGTTTTGTCGAGCGCTTCCGCGCCAAAGCGACCAAGGCGCGCCAGGCGCAAAGCCGCCTCAAAGCGCTGGAGCGCATGGAGATGATAGCGCCCGCTCACATCGATACGCCCTTCACGTTCCGCTTCCGCGATTTTCCGGGGAGTCCCGAGGTCGCCCTGCAACTGGAGGATGCCGCGGTGGGATACGACGACAGGATTGTTCTCGATTCGATCACCCTGACCATCCGGCGCGGCGAGCGCATCGGTTTGCTGGGTCGCAACGGCGCCGGCAAATCCACCTTCGTCAAGCTGATCTGCGGCGCTTTGGCCGCGCGCAGCGGCGAGCGCCGGGAAGGAAAAAACCTTCGCATCGGTTATTTCGCCCAGCATCAATTGGAAATCTTCACCGCGACGGATTCGCCGCTCAGGCTGCTGCAGCGGCAGGACCGCGCCGCGCGCGAGCAGGATCTGCGCGATTTCCTGGGCGGTTTCGATTTCCACGGAGAGCGGGTGTTCGAGCCGGTGGAAAGGATGTCCGGCGGGGAACGGGCGCGTCTGGCGCTGGCACTCATCATCTGGAACCGGCCCAATCTGCTGCTGCTCGACGAGCCCACCAATCACCTCGATATCGACATGCGCGAGGCGCTCGCCGAGGCACTGCAGGAATACGAGGGGGCCATGATTCTGGTCTCGCATGACCGGCATCTGCTGCGCAGCTGCGCGGACGAACTGCTGCTGGTCGCCGACGGCCGCGTCGCGGAATACGACGGCGATCTGGACGATTACCGGCGCTGGCTGGCGGAATCACGCAGCCCGGGAACCGCGAAGAACAAGGAATCCAGCCGTTCGCGGCGCGCCGAGCGCCAACTGGAAGCCCAGGCGCGAAATGCGGGCGTTGAGCGGCGCCGGCCGATTGTCAATCGGCTGAAAAAACTGGAAGTGGAAATCGAACCGCTCGCGGCCGAACGTGCCCGCTTGACCGGACTGCTTGCCTCGGCGGATTTCTACAACAATGGCGACCCGGACGCGCTCAGCAACGCGATTCGTGAGCAGGCGCAAGTCGCGAAAAAACTGGAGAGGCTGGAAAACGAGTGGCTGATGCTGCAGGAGCAGCTCGAAGCGAGCGATCAGGGCCAGGGATAGCCAGTCTTTTTTCCTTAGAGGCCGAATCAATTTGACGAATGCGGGTTTTATAAAGATCCTCGCTTGCGTGCGGATAGCTTCATCATCCGTGCGCAAGCGAGGATCCGCACGGACGGATTTATCGTCCGTGCAGATTTAGGCAAAAACTTACGCGCTGCGCGCGTCAACCACGTTTTCTGCGCGGATAAAAAGCATCCGCACAGAAAACGTGGTTCCATTTGTCCGTTCCGGAATAACTGAAACAGGTTCTTGGAACCCGCTGCAAATTCCTTTTGCAACGGGTCATTAGTTCAACGTGCGCGCCCCTTCCACCGGCGGCGCCGCAAGCGGCGACTGCGGCAGATCGAGTTTGATGTCCCATTCAGCGCGCGTGACTGCGTTCTGCAGCAGTTTGCAGAAAGAGTGCAGCAGCGTCTCATCAAGCGCGATATTGACGCCCTGCCCCTTCAACGGCAAAAGAGTCAGCACGTTATTGCCATTGGCGTCGCGACCGGTTTGAATCTTGCCCACCAAAATGGGATCCACACCCAGCGGCCGTTCGCGCGCCTCCTGGTAGGGTTTGGAAAAATCGGCGCCCTGCAGCGCCTTTTCGTGCTGCATTCCCACCAGTGCGTTGCGCGCCTCCGGCGTGGCCCCCTGCAACTGCACGTTCGGGCTTGCTTGCAGCATCTTGACCAGAGCGGTCCAGAGCAGCTTCACGCAGCGCCGCGTCAACCACAAGAGAATCTCCGCGCCATCATCGGTAAGCACATGCAGGATCAGCCGGTCCTGTTCGGCATTGAATTCGAGCTTGAGCTGGTGCAGTCGCATGGTCTCGATGTCTAGGTGGCTCGGCCGGAATATCCCGCCGGAGCCAAGTTTACCCGGCGTGACGCTCCAACGCCCATTGCACATGTTCGCGCACCAGGGCCGATGGATGATCGGCCCGCGCCCGCAGGGCTGCCGTGACAGCCTCGCCGCGCGGCGCGTTTCCCAGGCCAACGGCAAGATTGCGCAGCCAGCGTTCATGCCCGATCCGCGCAATGGCGCTGCCCGCAAGGCATTCGCGGAACCGCGCCTCGTCCCAGGTAAGCAAATCTACCATCTCGGCGCTGTCCAGCCCGTTTCTCACCCGAAAGTCGGCTTCGCCGCTGGGACTGGCAAAGCGATTCCATGGACATATCAACTGGCAGTCGTCACATCCATAAACGCGATTGCCGATCAAGGGACGCAGCGCCACCGGAATGCTTCCCTTGAGCTCGATGGTGAGGTATGAAATGCAGCGCCGCGCATCGAGTTCGTAGGGCGCGACAATCGCCTGCGTCGGACAGACCTCGATGCAGCGCGTACAGGTCCCGCAATGCTCCCCGGTCGCGATGTCCACCGGCAGCGCCAGATCGGTAAAGATCTCGCCGATAAAAAAATAGGAGCCGGTCTCGCGGGCGAGCAGCAGGGTGTGTTTCCCGCGCCAACCCAGCCCCGCCTTGCGCGCGAATTCCACCTCCATGACCGGCGCCGAATCGGTGAAAACCCGGTAGCCAAAGGCGCCGACTTCATCCTCGATGCGATCGGCCAAGCGCTGCAGCCTCGCACGCATGACCTTGTGGTAGTCACGGCCCAATGCGTAACGCGAAATGTAAGCTTTGCCGCGATCATCGAGAGTCCTCTGAGCGCCGGCGGCCGTGGGCCAATAGTTCATGCGCGCCGCGACAACGCGCAAAGTGCCCGGACGCAGATCGTCGGGATGCGCGCGTTTTGCGGCATGCTTTTCCATATAATCCATTTCGCCGTGCCGCCCCTTGGCGAGCCACTCCCGCAATCGCCCTTGTGCGGGCGAAAGGTCGATATCAGCGATGCCCAGCGCGGAAAACCCCAGTTCCCTCCCCCAGGCCTTGATGCTCAGCGCCAGCGCCGACAAATCCATGGAATGGGTTTGATTCATCCCATGCATGATAGCGGGCAGACCCTTACGTTGTGGTTGCCAAACGAGGCGGCAACGGAGCGCCTTGGCGCCATTTTGGCCCCCCAAATGCGGCCAGGAATGCGTATTTTCCTGCGTGGCGGACTGGGGGCAGGCAAAACGACGCTGGTGCGCGGCCTGCTCCACGCGCTGGGGCACGCGGGTCGCGTCAAGAGCCCCAGTTATACCCTGGTTGAACCTTATACAATTTCTAGCTTATACTTGTACCACTTTGATTTTTATCGGTTCCATGACCCTAATGAGTGGACTGACGCGGGCTTCCGAGAACTATTTGCCAGTCGCGCCGTATGTTTGGTCGAATGGCCGGAAAAGGCCGAAGGGCTATTGCCCCATCCCGATCTGGATATTCAACTTGCGGCGTGGGAACAAGGCCGGCGCGCCGTGCTTGTCGCACATAGCGATTCGGGCGAACAGTGCGTATCGGCCCTGAAATCGCCAGAAAGTTTTTCTTAAGCGCGAACGTTCTGCTGCGTCTCGCATTTGTCGCTCTGCTCGGCGTCCTACTTTCCCAGTTTTTTGTCGCCGCGGCACGCGCTGCCGAGAACGTCTCGGCCATTCGCATCTGGCCGGCCCAGGAATACACCCGCGTAACGTTCGAGTCGCGCGCGCCGATTCGCCACGCTCTGATGCTGGTGAAGGACCCGGACCGCGTGGTGCTGGATCTCGAGGATATCGACCTCACCAGCGTACGCAACGAAATCACCGGCAAGCTCGCCGCGAGCGATCCCTATGTCTCCGGATTGCGCGCGGCACGCAACAAACCTGGCGTGGTGCGCGTGGTGCTCGACCTGAAGTCGGAGGTGAAACCACAGATATTCACCTTGAAGCCGGTGGGCGACTACGGCCATCGGCTGGTGCTCGATTTGTACCCGGTCGTACCCCTCGATCCCCTGATGGCACTTGCCATGCGTGCCGAAGGCGACGTCAAAAGCATTGGCATTCCAACGGCCGCTCCGGACGCGGAGTCGCGACCTGGTATGCCACCCTCTTTAACGGGACGGGAACTCAGCCCGGATGCGCGAGCTGCCGCTTCGGAGGAATCCTCGAGGCAGTATTCCCCGGGCGCGGAGGCACCGAAAGCAAACACGGCAAAACCGCCCAGGAGCGCGGATGGCGCCAAGCTGTCTGTCGATCGTCTGATCACCGTCGTCCTGGACGCGGGCCATGGCGGCGAGGACCCCGGCGCCAAGGGACGCCGCGGCACCTACGAAAAAAACATCACGCTGATGATCGCGCGACGCTTGAAAACGCTGATCGACGCCGAACCGGGAATGCGGGCGGTGCTGACACGCGATGGCGATTTCTTTGTTCCGCTGCAAACCCGCGTCGAGAAATCGCGCCGCATCCGCGCCGACCTTTTTGTGTCCATTCACGCGGATGCTTTCGTGCGCCCGCATGCGCGCGGATCCTCGGTGTTCGCCCTGTCAGAAAGCGGCGCGACCAGTGCGGCGGCACGCTGGCTGGCCAAGCGCGAGAACGATGCCGACCTCATCGGAGGCGTGAATATCGATGTCAAGGACCGGCATCTTGCCCAGACGCTGCTCGATCTATCGCAGACGGCGACCATCCAGGACAGCCTTAAACTCGCACGCGCCGTGCTGGGACAGCTTGGCGGCGTCAACACCCTTCACAAATCGCACGTCGAGCAGGCGGGATTCGCCGTGCTGAAAGCACCGGATATCCCTTCGATACTGGTTGAGACAGCATTCATCAGCAATCCCGAAGAGGAGAAAAAACTCAATGACGAGCAGTACCAGGAGAAGCTCGCGCAAGCCTTGCTGCGCGGCATAAAACAATATTTCGCGAGGAATCCGCCGCTCGGCCGCCCGATCCTGGCATCGGCCGAA
>Ga0155956_1269_pt7 | contig 11621 bp, 11 predicted proteins | sample RifCSPlowO2_02_FD_107610 | JGI IMG/M metagenome (GOLD analysis project Ga0155956, IMG submission 107610) | Betaproteobacteria bacterium RIFCSPLOWO2_02_FULL_62_17 | reverse complement strand
TCTTCGACGCATCGGAAATGGCCTCGAAACGCCCGCCGCTATTGGCTTCCCGGCCTATATCCCTTTAGCCCAATGAATCGCATCGACTTGCGTCGCGCCGCTATGGCGTCTTGGCTTCCTTGCCCCTGAGGATGTACTCTGTAGATTCACGCCCATGCCCGCGGCAATTCATACCTGAATCAGCAATTTTGTCTTGCTTTTCGAGGGAATGAACATGATTGAACGAAGGAGCATGATCAAGCCATCCGCAATTGCCACCGTCATCACCCTATTACTATGGCTATCTGCATTTTCCGCGTTCGCGCAAAGCTCGGAACCGGGATCGGAATTTCGCGACTGCGATGACTGCCCGGAGATGGTGGTTTTGCCTCCGGGGACTTTCGCGATGGGATCGAACGGCGCTGAGGCAGGCCGTGACCCGGACGAAGGTCCGGTCCGCAAAGTCACCATCGCCTATCGTTTCGGCATCAGTCGATTTGAAATAACCCGCGCGCAATTCGCACGGTTTGTCGCGGCATCGGGCCACGTCTCGTTGAGCGCGATCGATTGTCACAATCTTGGCCTGGCGCCGGGACTGAAGGTCAATGACACATCGGGTTTCGACTGGCGCGATCCGGGGTTCCCGCAAGCGGACGATCATCCCGTTGTCTGTATTGATTGGAACGATGCCAAGGCCTACGCGACCTGGCTTTCGCATGAGACCGGACACAGTTACCGTTTGCTTTCGGAAGCCGAGTGGGAATACGCGGCACGCGCGGGCTCGATTGCCTCCAGGCCCTGGGGCGACAATCCACACGCGGCGTGCCAGTTCGCCAATGTGGGCGACCACGCGCGCGAGCGCCAGATCTTGCTCGGATCGAACAATAAGCGCACTGACGCTCACCATTGCGAGGATGGCTCCGCCTATACCGCGCCTGTCGGCAGCTATGCGCCAAACCGGTTCGGCCTTCATGACATGATCGGCAACGTCTGGGAGTGGACCGAAGATTGCTGGAACGAGTCTTATGTGGGCGCTCCCACGGATGGAAGTGCCTGGCTGGCCGGCGATTGCACGCGCCGCGTCGACCGGGGCGCATCATGGAACTCGACCCCTCGTCACACCCGTAGTGCCAATCGCGACAGAAACACCGGAGTGTTTCCTAGGCGCCTTGTCGGCTTCAGGCTCGCGAGGGACTTTGAAGCCGAGGAAACATTGCGCCCGTAGATCCTTTGCCGCGCAATGGCCGCGATGCGCCTGTTCCGGGATGGAGAAATGTATCGCAGTGTAAAAACTCCACGGCTGCAAGTCTGCGATACAAAAAGCCCAATTTATGACATCAAGCGATTACAACTACCTGATTAAATCGGTTCTATGGAAAATGTATCCATTGCCAATTTGAAAAATATTCGTTCATGAAACGATTGAACAAAGCAGTTGGCTTAGTGCAGGAGCATAAACAATCATGAGTCTGATACAAGCGCAAGCACTCGAAAAAACCTATCGGGCCGGGGATGTTGACGTGCATGCGGTTCGCGGCGTGGATTTCACCATCGAGGCGGCTTCGTTCGCGGCTTTCGTCGGTCCCTCGGGCAGCGGCAAGAGCACCGTGCTCAACATGATCGGTTGCCTTGACCATCCGACGGGGGGAATGCTCAAGGTGCTCGACACCGACGTATCCCTACTCAACCGGGAGACCGGCGCGGCATTCCGCGGCAACAACATCGGATTCATTTTCCAGGATTTCAATCTGGTGCCGGTGCTCACTGCCTATGAGAACGTGGAGTACCCCCTCATTATGGTGCAGGACTGGCCTGCCGCCGATCGCGCAAAGCGGGTGAAGGAACTGCTTGAGGCCGTGGGGATGAGCGACCAGGCAGACAAGCGCCCTGACCAGCTCTCGGGCGGGCAAAAGCAGCGGGTCGCGGTCGCACGCGCGCTGGTGGCGCGCTCCAAGCTGGTGCTTGCCGATGAGCCGACGGCGAATCTGGACCATGACACCGCCTACCGGATCATTGAATTATTGAAAGGCATGCGCGACGAATACGGCACCACCTTCATCTTCTCCACCCACGATCCAAAGATCATGGGCGAAGCCGAGGTCACTTTCACGCTGGAGGACGGCAGGATGCAAACCTTGAACGGCGGCAGCAGGCCGCCTGATACGCGAATCGGAAGCGAGGCAAGTCATGGTTAAGATTCTGAATCTGGCGGCCCGCAACCTGCTGCGCTATCGCCGGCGCACCGGCTTGACCGCGTTTCTGATCGTGATAGGCATGGTGGCGGTGCTGGTGTTTGTCGCGGTTACCGGTTCGTTCAAGAGCATGATGATCGGGCAGATCACCGATTCCTTCCTCGGCCAGGTCCAAGTTCATCGCCGCGGTTTCGTCGCTTCGGTGGAGAGCCTGCCGCTTAACATGAACATGCCGGCGCAGCTTGCCGAGCGCGTGCACAAGGCGCTCGAGACCGCGCCGGGTGTCGTGGCGCATGCGCCGCGCATTAAGTTCGGCGCCATGTTCAGCAATTTCACTGAAACCACCAGCGTGAGGGTGAACGGCATCGATCCCGCGACCGAGGCACTGGTTTCGCCGCTCCTCGCCAAACGTCAAAACAGCGGAACCGTTGGCCCGACCCTGCTCGCGCCCGGCGAAATCCTGGTGCCTGATCTGGTGGCGCGCGGCCTGAAGGTAAAGGCCGGGGACACGGTGGTGCTGGTGGCTACCAATCGCGACGGCTCGGTCAACGGCAAGACTTTCACCATTCGCGGCACGCTGGACAGCGCCACCGGCCCCGGTGGCAGGGATGGCTATATTCACCTTGACGACGCACGCACACTGTTGCGCCTGGATCAGCCGGAAGTCACCGAATACGCCATCAGGATTGGCGGCTCGGAAGATGCCGAAGCCGTCGCAGAAAGGCTGGCCTCCATCTTTTCAGATACCAAGAACAAGGAAGGCCAGCCGATTCTCGAAGTGCACCCCTGGCAAAAGCTTTCGCCATTCTCCAATATCGCCAGCATGATCGATCTGCTGGCCATCTCCATCAAGATCATGCTGGTGGCGATCGTGCTGGTCTCGGTCATGAACGTGATGATCATGGCGGTGTACGAACGTATCCGGGAAATCGGGACCATTTTGGCGATCGGCACACCGCCCGGACGCATACTCTGGCTGTTCCTCAACGAAGGATTGTTGCTGGGCATCGCCGGCACGGTGGCAGGGGTGTTGATCAGCATCGGCAGCATTCTGCTGATTGCCGCGATCGGCCCGACCTTTACCTTCGGGCAGCAGAGGGGGCTGGTCATGTCGCCTGATCTGCCCTGGATGGACATGGCCTCGGTGTCAGCCATGGTGATTCTGATCGCGGTTCTGGCAAGCCTGCAACCGGCATGGAAGGCCTCGAAAATGGATCCCATCACGGCGCTGCGTCACGTCTAACTCACTGAAGAAGAACACTCTCATGAAAATACTCTCGCTGATCGCAGGACTGCTGGTCTGTATTCCACACGCATGGGCCGCCACTATCGACGGCAACGACCTGCTGCGCAAGGTCGACCGCAATCTCGAGCCCGAGAGCTACGAGATGTACCGCAAGCTCATCAATATCGAGCCCAACGGCAGCCGCAAGGAGTTCGTGCTGTATTCGGTCAAAAAGGGGCGCGACAAGGTGGTCGCCCTGTTCCTCGATCCGCCCAGCGACAAGGGCCGCGCCACCCTGCGCACCGGGGACAACATGTGGCTGTATATCCCGAGTGTGGGCAAGCCGGTGAGGATAACCAGCCTGCAGTCGGTGATTGGCGGGGTGTTCAACAACGCGGACATCCTGCGCGTCGATTACGCGGTGGAGTACAACGTCGAATCCGCGACCGAAGAGAAAGACCATTACCTCCTCAATCTCAAGGCGAAAAGCGGAGAGGTCGCCTACGACAGGCTCAAAATGCAGGTGGATCGCAAGATCCTGCTGCCGCTGCGCATCGAGGCCTATGCCGCCAGCGGCCTGCTGATCAAGACGCTGTATTTCAAGGACATCAAGGATTTCGGCGGCGGCATCCGGCGGCCCGCCACGGTGGAAACCGACAGTCCGCTGTTCAAGGGTTATCGCTCGGTAATGCTGTATTCGCAACTGCGCAAGAGGCAATTTCCCGACGAGGTGTTCACGCTCAACTACCTTTCGCGGGTCGAAGACCTGCGCAAATGATGCGCGGCGCCCGGCCTTTGTGCGTTCTGGCATTGGCCGCCGCGGCCGCGGCCGGGCATGCGCAGGAATTCAAATTCGACGCCGCGGCCTTCGAGCGCAAGACCTTCGAGTTCACCGGATATGCCGAGCTCAAGCGTGAGCATATTCCGCTGAATCGCGACGGCGCTTTCTACAAACTCAATTTCTACAACAAGGCGCAGCGCGAATCGATCGATCGCAGCGTGGTGACGCTCAAGCCCCAGGGGAAATTGCGCCTGGGCGAGAACAGTACCGTCAACCTGCGCGCGCACCTCGATGTGCAGCGCGACAGCCTGTCCGAGTCTCATACCAGCCGTTTCGACGAAGCTTACTGGTCTTACAAGCCCGCGCCCGGGTTTACCCTGGACGCGGGAAAGTCAGCCGTGAAATGGGGCAAGGGTTACGCCTGGAATCCGGTGGGATTCGTGGAGAGGCTCAAGGATCCCAACGATCCGGAACTCGCGCGCGAGGGATTTACCGCGCTGTCGGCGGATTTCATACGCAATTTCGACGGGCCGCTGCAGACCGTGGCGTTCACGCCTTTAATTTTGCCGGTATCGCGCGGCATCAATTCGGATTTCGGCGCACCCGGCCATGTGAACGTCGCCGGCAAGCTGTACCTGCTTTATCGCGATACCGATATCGACTTCATGTTCCTCAATGGCGGCAGCCGCACGCGGCGATTTGGCTTCGATTTTTCGCGCAACCTGGGCAGCAGCCTGGAGATCCATGGCGAATGGGCGCGCACGCAGAAGGTAGCGCGACCGGTGACCGATGCGCGCGGCAATGTCACGCAGAGCCAGGCGAACGCCACCAGCTATCTGGCGGGCATGCGCTACCTTAGCGAAATGGATACCACCTATTTCCTCGAGTATTACCGCAATGGCGCGGGCTACGAGCAGGAGCAGTCCGCCGATTTTTATGATTTCGTGGACCGAGGCGTCGCGCAGTTCAACGCCAACGGCAGCAGTGCCCTGCTGCAGAAGGCGTCAAACCTTTCCCAGGGCGCTTATGGCAGGCCCAACTCCGGCAGGAACTACCTGTATTTCCGCGCCAGCCAGAAGGAGCCCTTCGACATTCTGTATTTTTCGCAGTCGGTAACGGTGATCCAGAACCTCGATGACGGCAGCCGCTCGCTGGTACCGGAGGTGCTCTATACCGGATTCACCAACATCGAGCTGCGGGCGCGGGCCTTTTTTCTCACAAGCGGCGGGAGCACCGAATTCGGCGAAAAGCAGAATTCGCGCCGCATCGAATTGCTGGCCAGGTTTTACTTTTAGATGCGTCGCACTTTGCTTGCAGCGGCAAAAATGGTTATTCCGAATTGCCTGAAAACCGAACACACCCGGAGATAGGTTTGGCCGGCTGAAATGCGCAGCCGGCTTGAGGAAATGGCATGGCGACGAATGGCGATCGTCGAGCGCCACGACCTGTTACGCGGGAATCTTCTTTTGCCCAGCAAACACGGGTTCGATCACGGCCTATCGTACGACGTGGGACATAATGTTGCCTATCGAAAAGTTACCCGCCGCGTCGTAGCAGACCACATTCACGATTTCGCCATAACCTTGTCGTTCATGACCCGAAGCCCGCTGTATCGCCCAATTCAGCTTCGATCTCCAGCAGCCGGTTGTACTTGGCAATCCGCTCGCTGCGGCACATGGAACCCGTCTTGATCTGACCGCCGCCCATGGCCACCGCGAAGTCCGCCATGAAAGTATCTTCCGTCTCGCCTGATCGATGGGAAATCACGAATCCCCAGCCGGCTTTGCGGCACAAATGGATGGCTGCGACGGTTTCGCTCACGGTGCCGATTTGGTTGAGCTTGATGAGCGCCGCGTTGCAGCTCTTCTCGGCGATGCCACGCGCGACGAATTGCGGATTGGTGACAAGCAAGTCGTCGCCGACGATCTGGATGTCCCCGCCCATGGCCGCCGTCATGGCGGCGAACCCCGCCCAATCATTCTCGGCAAGTCCGTCCTCTATGGAAACGATGGGATAGCGGCGCACCCATGCTTCAAATAACGCGATCATTTCGGCGCTGCTCTTGTCGCCTTGCCCGCTGCGCGTGAGGCGATACTTGCCGCCCTCATAGAAAGAACTCGCCGCCGGGTCGAGAGCAATTACGATGTCTTTGCCGGCCCTATAGCCGGCTTTCTCGATGGCCGCAACGATCAGCTCGCAGGCCTCCTCGTTGCCGCCTTTCAGTTGCGGGGCAAAGCCGCCCTCGTCGCCCACCGAAGTCGCGTAGCCCTTGCCGTGCAGCAATTTTTTCAGCGCCTGAAATGTCTCGGCGCCGTAGCGCAGGGCATCTGCCAGTGTTGGCGCGCCCTTCGGCATGATCATGAACTCCTGGAAGTCAAGGCTGGAATCGGCATGTTTGCCGCCATTGAGCACGTTCATCATAGGCACCGGCAAATGCACCGCGCCCACGCCGCCGAGGTAGACGTAGAGCGGCAGGCCGCAGGACTGAGCCGCCGCCCGGGCAACTGCCTGCGAAGCCCCGAGGGTGGCATTGGCGCCCAAGCGGGATTTGTTGTCGGTGCCATCAAGATCGATCAGGATTCGGTCGATTTGCGCCTGCTGTAATGGTTCGCAACCGGCAAGCGCGCTGTGGATTTCTGTATTGACGTTTTTCACGGCCGTAAGAACGCCTTTGCCGGAATAGCGTTTTGGATCGCCATCACGCAATTCCGTGGCCTCGTTTTCGCCGGTCGATGCGCCTGAAGGAATCGACGCGGTGCCCACGGTGCCATCGTCCAGTACGACATTGACACGAACGGTGGGGAAACCCCTGGAATCGAGGATTTCCATTGCATTGACGGATTGGATGCGATTTCTCATTCTTATCTCCTCAAAGAGCGGTTACCCATGTAAGTCCTGGCAAGCGAGATCGCAACGCTCGAATATTCCATCAAACCAGTTTGAGCGCTCGATCGATCGGGCTGCGAGCGGCGGGAAGTAGTTGGACTTGATGAAACTGCCACGAACGATCCAGCTTCGGTTTTAAGGCGCCATTCCATAATGCGCCAGTTCATGCAACAACGTTCCATTCATACTGACCACCTAGTCTTTTCGAGGTTGCTGACAACGGGTTTGACCATCGAATTCCAGTAAAGGAAGTCCAACTGGCGCGATCGATGAACCGCGCCGCCAGCATACCGTCGCAGTGATGGTCACGCAAAACCGCAGAATTGGTGCAATGTCTTTTTCACCAAGACATTGCGAAGCAGTGCCGCTTCGCTTATCGGTAACCTCCGATTCAGATTGCTAATGTTGCGCGTGAATTCAGTGAGCCTTCCTCGCTGCTCTTCGGCGAGCATTGCCCGGACAACGCCTTTGGACGCGGTCAAGTAGACCCGGGCGAAGTGCTTCAGGCACAAGCCGTAACCCTGGCTGAAAACCTCGCGATGCCCTTTTTTGTTCAGCAGGTGGAGCAGGGTGTCTGTGGCTTTGTCGGTGGCAACGTCGATGCGTTCACAGCCTGGACATTTTTCCAAACGATGCGACGGTGTTTTCGGTCCCGGAATCTTCCGCCGGGGGCGCCTTCTCTTGTATTCCGCCCAGAATTCAGGGCCTTCGGCCTTTATTTTCGCTTCTTCCTCCCTGAGTTCGGCGGCTCGGACAAGCGCCTGAATTTGCTGACGGAGGTATCGGAGGGAGACGGACAACGCGCGCTCAACCACGGCAGCGGTGAGCGTTGGGGCGCCAAGCCGGGCGATTGCCGATACGTGTTCGGGACAAGTCGGAAAGAAGAGCCAGGCATCCTCGTCAAAACCAGCGGCTTTTTCTACATTCAGCAACCAGCGCTGTCGGGCGCGCTCGGTCTCGATGCAAAGCGGGCAGGTGTCCGAGCATGCAATAGCTTCGACCAGCGTTGGACACAGGTCGAGACCGTTGGCGAGTCCCGCCCCTGAAGTGCGGATTTCGACCATCGGCCGACCGGCGATCAGACCAAGTGCGTGGTTCAGCGTCGCCGCGGCATCCTCGACCGGCCAGGCATCGGTTTTACGCGCTGATCGGAGCAACTCCTTCATTCTTCTCACCACCCGGCCCAAGTCGTCCGCATATTGCGTTAGACCGGCCAAACGGGACTCCGGTGCGAGATCTGCCGCGAGCAACTGGAAATGCCCGACGCAAAGTCCATGGGAATGGCCGGCACTTGCCTGATTTTCTGCTATGGAATACTGCCGCGCGAGACGGGCCGATTGCCGCCCCACTGCGCGATTCGCGTAGGTACAGGCCGGGCAAGCTTGTTCCGCTCCGAATAGGATTTGTTGTACTTGGCTTTCGAGGAAATATTTTTCGTTCAACAGCAGCATGAGACGGGGAATCGTATCGTGAAGCATCTCTACTACACCGTCCCCAATCGACAAGCTCTCCTGAGAAAGAAGCTTCGCCCCGTGCCGGGCGCAGAATCCGAGGGCATCTGTAATGGCCTCGCCGGTGGCCGCTAAGAGCTTCGGATCACCGAATGCGCGAGCGAAATATCCGGCGTCGCTGTTCGCGTACGTTTCGCAAAGCGGACAAGCGCGATACCCCAATTGGTCGGACATGATGTTCACGCCAGGTCAGCTACCGGGGCGGCGAATTCGCGTAAGCGCTTCAAGTCGGGCTCGACCTCTTGGAAACGCCCCCACGCGGATCTGGCGTGTCGCCCGCGTAGCGTGGCATCAGATGCACGTGAACGTGCATGATCGTCTGGCCGGCCGTTTCGCCGACGTTCACTCCGATGTTGTATCCTCGTGGAGCGAACTTTTCGTCGAGCAGCGTCTTCGCTTGTACCAGCAGCGCCAGCAGGGCGCATCGCTCCGCCGAGGAAGTGTCGAAAAAACTCGCCATGTGTCGACGGGTAATGAGCAGCAGATGTCCGGGGCTGAGCGGGTATTTGTCGTTGAGCGCGTAGGCATGTTCATTGGCAAGTACGGCCGTCACGTCCGAGCAGAACGGACGGTCAGCGCGGGAGGTCACGGCGCCCTCCAGCGTTTCGCCTGGAACGATGACCCGGAGAATCAGGATATGAAGCGAAAGGCGAGAGGACTTTCATGCCCACATGCCTCCTTAAGCGAGGATCCTGTAGGCATCATCAGCCGAGACGGCGGTTATTCTTGCGGGAGGTATGCCATCTCCCTACAATCAATATAGCGCGCAAACTTCTTCAGCGCAACACGAATTCGGGATCGACGTGGTGGAACGCGATGAGACCACGTAGCCGGTCATGCGCGCAGCGTAGCAATGAGCCGCGCCGGCTCGAGCAGCAGGTCGAGTGCGTCGCGCACGTCGTTCACCACGATATCGGCATCGAGAATCGACGCGGTGGCGGCCCCTTCAGCCTGGACGATGGCAATGCCGAGCGTGGCTTTACGGAGCATCAGCCTGTCGTTCCGGCCGTTGCCGATGCATGCGCAGCGGGCCGGGCCGAGCCGCCGCACGTAGGCGGCTTTGGCGCGGTCTTGGGATCCGCTTTCCAGCACGGTCAGCGTCCACGGCGCGCCGCTCAGGGCGGCCCGCGCCCTGCCGAACGTGTCGGCAGTGATTATGTGAATACGAAGGTCGGAGGCGAGCCGGGTCAGCCGCGACTTCACCCCTGGAAGTAACTTCCCATCGACCGCGAGCGTTCCATTGAAATCGAGCACCAGATGCGCGACGCGAAGCGATCCGAATCCCGGAATGTCGACGCCGATCATCGGTATCCCCGCGCGCCGCGACTGCCGGGCAACATCAAGACCACCGCGGCGACTTCAATTCCGGCGTCTCAACCATCGGTGATGGCGCCCTTGCTTGCGGTCGATACGAGCTTGATGTACTTCGCCATCACGCCGCGGGTATAGCGCGGCGAAGGCTGCGTCCATGCCGCGCGGCGCTCTTGTAACTCTTCATTCGATATGTCGAGCTGAATCAGGCGCCGATCGGAGTCGATCGTGATCGAGTCTCCCTCCCGCACGAACGCGATAGTGCCGCCGACATAGGCTTCGGGCGCGACGTGGCCCACTACCATTCCCCAAGTGCCGCCGGAGAAGCGGCCATCGGTGATCAGCCCCACCGATTCGCCCAAGCCCTGGCCGATCAGCGCGGAGGTCGGCGCGAGCATCTCCTGCATTCCCGGCCCGCCCTTGGGTCCTTCGTAGCGGATGACGACGACGTCCCCTGGCATGATTGTTTTGGCCAGGATAGCCTCCAACGCCTGCGGCTCCGAATCAAAGACACGCGCCGGACCCGTGATCGCGCGTTGCTTCAACCCGGTGATCTTGGCCACGCAGCCCTCGGTGGAGAGGTTGCCTTTCAGTATCGCCAGGTGCCCCTGTGGGTACATCGGATCGCTCCACGGTCTGATCACGTCCTGACCCCGCCCCGGCTCATCTGGTGTGGCCGCCAACTCCTCGGCAATTGTCTTGCCCGTGATGGTAAGACAGTCGCCGTGCAGCACGCCGTGGTTCAGCAGGATCTTCAGCACCTGCGGCACGCCGCCGGCCCGGTGAAAATCGGTTGCAACGTATTCGCCCGAGGGCTTCAGATTGCAAAGAACCGGAACCTTCTGGCGGACGCGCTCGAAATCGTCGATGCTCCACTCCACCTCCGCGGCGGACGCGATGGGAAGGTAGTGAACCACTGCGTTGGTGGAACCACCCGTGGCCATGACGCTTCCGGGCATGTTCTTGTCGCAGCCGCCGATGCACATCACCCCGTCCATGACCTGGCCGTTGACGGCGGTCTCGATCGCGTCCGCGATGACTTCTCGCGAGACCAGGGAATATTTCATGCCCTCGGTTCCCATGCCGATGCCGTCGGTCACGGTGGGGAACCCGAAGACCTGCGGCATGGCACCCTCCGCCCTGAGGGCCGCCATTGCCCGGTCGACGAGTGGCTGGATTCCGGCGTTGCACGGATTCATGTTTGAGTGCCCATTGGCGACGCCGACGATCGGTTTGTCGAAATCCCCGTCGCCGAATCCAACGGCCCGCAGCATCGCCCGATTGGGCGAGCGCGCGGCGCCCTGCGTGATGAGCTTCGATCTCCAGTTCGCCGCCATGAAATCCTCCTTTGGTTATTCCATCGTGCCGAGTCCATCCCCTTCGACGCGAACCTCCTCACTGACGATCAGGCGGTGCGCCGCCATCTCCTTCAGTTCCGGCAGAACACTTTCGATTTTTCCCTGCCGGTCGATGAACTCAATCACCAGAGGGAGTTTGCCGCCGGCATCGACCAGCGACGTGGTTTCCACGCCGCCCTTGCCGGTGAATCCCGCCACGGCTCGCAGCACGGTGCCTCCAGCGATTCCGCGACGGTGGAGCATGCGCAGGACTTCGAGATAAAGCGGCCGTCCGTGCCATTCGTCGGATTCGCTGATGTAGACCGAGATCCTGAGGCAGCGCGTAGGCATTTCAGATCATCCTGGCGAGCATCGCACCCGCGAGCACCCCGGCGAGGC
>Ga0155956_1067_pt1 | contig 11627 bp, 10 predicted proteins | sample RifCSPlowO2_02_FD_107610 | JGI IMG/M metagenome (GOLD analysis project Ga0155956, IMG submission 107610) | Betaproteobacteria bacterium RIFCSPLOWO2_02_FULL_62_17 | reverse complement strand
TAACTTGGCTTGAGGGGCAAAAAACCCGGAAAGCTTCAGAACAGGGGAAGAGGGAGTCCCCCGCATTTCATTACTGCGCCCCCGTTACCCCCATCGCCCCGAGCAAGTTCTGAAGCGTTCACGGGTTTTTCAATTCTTAGCAAGGGGTTATCTTTCGTAGGACGATTCCTACACCACCTTTAGTCCATCGCCTACGCGCCGATTCAGCCGCCGCCGATAGTTGATCCAGCCGCGCGCTCGCATACTGCGGGCCATGGAACAAGCACTGCATTCACAAATACCGGGCCGCATCACGGCATTCATCGCCGAGGATTCCGTGGCTATCGGCGAGCGCCTCGCCAAGCTGCTTGAGGAGGGCGACAGCATCGACGTGGTCGGACAGGCGCAGACGCCGCTCGGCGCCATCGACGGCATCCTCGCCAGCAAGCCCGATGCGGTGGTGCTCGACATCCACTTGCGCGGCGGCAGCGGCCTCGAGGTCATCCGCAAGCTGCACCCGCTGGCGCCGCAAATCGTGTTTGTGGTGCTCACCAATTACCCGGACCCGCATTACCGCCGCCTGTTCGCCGAAGCAGGCGCCAGTTCTCTGCTGGATAAGAGTTCCGAATTCGACCGGGTCAAGGAAGAGATTCTCACCGCCTGCGCGGCAAGGCGGGACAATGCCGATCACGTTAAACATTGTTCATAGCAGATTAACCAGTGTTCTATGCAGATACAAAGGAGAAAAGCATGACTACCACCATAGAAATCCATGCTCGTGCGGAAGCGGCCATGCCGTTGCGCACCCCGGCGCCGGGCAACGTGACCAAGGTGGCGACCCGCTGCGCCTCCTGCAACCTGCGCGAATTGTGCCTGCCCTGCGGCCTGACCGGCAGCGACGCGACGCGTGCCGAGGAACTGGTTTATACCCGCAGGCGCCTCAAGCGCGGCGAAACCGTTTATCACGCGGGCGATCCCTTTATTTCGCTGTACGCGTTGCGCAGCGGCTTTTTCAAGGCCACGCTGATGCTCGATGACGGCCGCGAGCAGGTCACCGCTTTCCATATGGGCGGGGAAATGCTCGGCATGGACGGCATCGGCACCGGCATCCATAGCACCAGCGCCGTGGCACTGGAGGACAGCGAGGTCTGCGTCATTCCGTACGCAAAACTGCAGGAACTCACCCGCGACCTGCCCGGCCTGCAGACCCAGTTCCACAAAGTGATGAGCCGCGAGATTGTGCGCGAGCACGGCGTCATGCTGCTGCTGGGGAGCATGCGGGCCGAGGAGCGCCTGGCCGCGTTCCTGCTCAACCTGTCACAGCGCTTCAACGCCCGCGGCTATTCGAAGAGCGATTTCAACCTGCGCATGACCCGCGAGGAGATCGGCAGCTACCTCGGCTTGAAGCTGGAGACCGTCAGCCGCGCGTTCTCGAAGTTCCAGGACGAAGAGCTGATCAGCGTGCAGCAAAAGCATATCCGCATCCTCGATGCCGTAGGCCTCAAGGCCGCGATGGGCCAGTACTACAACTAACCCCGCTTGAATGCGACGGCATACAATCAACCCGGGAGAAAATCATGCCACGACAAACCTCGAAGCCGATCTACCAGGACGAGACCGTCAGTGTTATGGAGCGCTCCAACGGATTTTACTGGCGGCTCAATGGCGAAAAGCGCCTGCGCGGCCCGCATGCCTCGTTGCTCGAAGTAGTAGACGACATCGATGCGCGCACGGCGCTGGAGCAGGTTCCGGCCGAATCCTGCGTATCGCTGGAGGAAGCCGAAGACGAAATCGGCGTTGCCGGCTGGATCGATCCGGACACCGGCTTACCCGCCGAGGACGGCGCGCATCGGCTGGAACTGCACTGAAATGAGAAGCTTGCCCATATGAAAAACAGCGAACCGCGCCCACGGCTGCGCCGCCACAACGACGGTGCGTCGAGAGATGCGCGGATTGACCCCTATCAACCGCGAACAAAAATTGCCGGACCGGCCCTCTGCCCGGAATGCGGCGCCGTCTACCGCCGCGGCCTGTGGCGCTGGGAAACCGCCCCCGCGGGCAGCGCAGAGCATGCCTGCCCGGCGTGCCGGCGCACCCGCGAGGCCTTCCCCGCGGGGGTAGTGACATTGTCCGGCGAATTTCTTCGCGAACACCATGACGAGATTCTCAATCTCGTGCATAACGAAGAGAAAGTGCGCAAGAGCCGGCACCCGTTGCAGCGAATCCTCGCGACACGAGAACAAGAAGGCCACGTCGAGGTGACGACCACCGACATCCATATCGCACGGCGGCTCGGCGACGCGCTGCTCGACGCGTTTCAGGGTGAGTTGCATGTCAGCTACAGCCCGGGCGATTATTTCGTAAGGGTGTCATGGTCCCGATAATCTGCCGGGGCTGACCGCCATGACGCAACCCGAATCCGGGTCGGGGAAGCAAGCCGCACCGGCCGGGCTGCCTGCTGAAAGGCTTTGCCGGCGCTGCGACGTGTCGCAGTTCGCGTTCGCGACCACCGACGAGATCGCCGACGCCGGTTATGCGCTGGGGCAGGACCGGGCCGTGGACGCCCTTCGCTTCGGCATCGGCATGCGCCGCGAAGGCTACAACCTCTACGCAATGGGCCCCGAAGGCGTGGGCCGTCACCAGATCGTGCGCCGGCTGCTCGAGGAACGCGCCGCGGCCGAAAAAGTAAGCGACGACTGGTGCTACGTGTTCAATTTCGCCGCGCCGCACCGGCCGCGGGCGTTGCGCCTGCCGCCCGGAACCGGGGTGGAATTCCGCCGCGACATGCAAAGGCTGGTGGAAGACCTGCGTACCGGCATCCCAGCGGCGTTCGAGTCCGACGAATACCGCGCGCGGCGCCATGAAATCGAATCCGAGTTCAATGAACGCCAGACACACGCCATGGGCGCCGTCGAGGAAAGCGCCTCCTCGCAGGGCATCGCGCTGTTGCGCACGCCCGCGGGATTCGGCTTCGCGCCGCGCCAGGACGACGGGGTAATGAACCCGCAGGAGTTCGTCAAACTGCCCGAGCAGGAAAGAAAGCGGCTGGAGGCGGCCATTGCCGCGTTGCAGGAAGAACTGGAGCAAGTGTTTCACGAAATGCCCAAGTGGCGCCGCGAAGCCCACCGCAAGCTGGAGGAGTTGAACCGCCAGGTCATCCGCACCGCGGTCAACGGTCTGATCGAGGATGTCAGGCTAAAGTACGCTGCCCTGCCCGAGGTGCTCGATCACCTGAGCGCGGCGCAGGAGGACGTGCTGGATCATGCGGATTTCTTTCAGCAGGCCAAGGACGGCGAACAGCCGACGCTGTTCGGCATTCCCCTGCCCCAGTCCGAGGGCGGCGACTCGCCGCTGCGGCGCATGGAGGTCAACGTGCTGGTGGAGCACGCCGGACAGACCGGTGCACCGGTGGTCTACGAGGACAATCCGACCCACGACAACCTGGTCGGGCGCATCGAGCACGTCGCCCAGTTGGGCGCGCTGAAAACCGATTTCACCCTGATCCAGCCCGGCGCCCTGCACCGCGCCAATGGCGGCTACCTGATTCTCGATGCGCTGCGGCTGCTCACTCAGCCGTTTGCCTGGGAGGCGCTCAAGCGCGCGCTGCGCTCGCGCCAGATCAACATGGAGTCGCTGGGCCAGGCACTCAGTCTGGTGAGCACCGTGTCGCTGCAACCGCAGCCCATGCCTCTCGATGTCAAAGTGGTGCTGATCGGCCAGCGCCTGCATTACTACCTGTTACATCAATATGACCCCGAATTCGGCGCGCTGTTCAAGGTGGTGGTCGACTTCGAGGACGACATGGAACGGCAGCCCGGATCAGACCTGCAGTTTGCGGGCACGGTGGCCGCCATCGCGCGACGCGAGTCGCTTCGCCCTCTGGACCGCGCCGCGGTCGCGCAGGTAGTGGAGCGCGCTTCGCGTGTCGCCGCCGACTCGGGCAAGCTCTCGGTGCAGATGATGGGGCTTGCCGACCTGCTGCGCGAATCCGATCACTGGGCGGCGCAGTCAGGGCATACGCTCATCACCGCGCCCGATGTGCGGCAGGCCGTCGCGGGCATGGAGGCACGCTCGGGGCGGGTGCGCTCGCGCCTTCAGGAAGAGGTGCTGCGTGGCACGCTGCTGCTGGACACCTCGGGGAGACGCGCCGGCCAGATCAACGGTCTGTCGGTGATGCAACTGGGCGGATACGTTTTCGGCATGCCGCATCGCATCACCGCTCGTGTTCGCCCGGGCTCGGGCCGGGTGGTCGATATCGAACGCGAGGCCGAACTGGGCGGCCCGCTGCATTCGAAGGGCGTGCTGATCCTGTCGGGCTTTCTCGCCGGCCGCTATGCGCTGGGCGCGCCGCTGTCGCTGTCGGCGAGCCTGGTGTTCGAGCAAAGCTATGGCGGCGTCGAGGGCGACAGCGCCTCCTCCGCGGAGCTCTATGGGCTGCTCTCGGCCCTTGCAGACCTGCCGCTGGCGCAGTCGCTCGCCGTCACCGGCTCGGTCAACCAGCACGGCGACGTGCAGGCGATCGGCGGGGTCAACGAAAAGATCGAGGGATTTTTCGACCTGTGCAACGCGCGCGGCCTGAGCGGCGACCAGGGCGTGCTCATTCCCGCATCCAATGAAAAACACCTGATGCTCAAAGACGAGGTGGTCGAGGCCGTGGCCGCGGGCCGCTTCCACATTTACCCGGTCGCAAGCATCGACGAAGGCATTGCGCTGCTCACGGGGATGGCCGCCGGCGCGCCAGGCGGGGACGGCAGGTTTCCCGAGGGCTCGGTCAATAACATGGTGGAGCAGCGGCTGTTGAAATACGCCGAGCGCAGTCGCGGCCGCGATGGCAGCGGCGAGCGCAAGGCGAACCTGCGCGGGCGCGGGCGCGGGCGCGGGAAGAATTAGATGAGACCGCCGTCGCGTAAAAGACCGCCGTCGCATGAATCTCGCGCCGGCTGTTGCAAGCAGCGCGGCGAGCTTTTGGCCGCGCGGTCCTATATGAGACCGCCGTCGCAAAAATCTCGCGCCGGCTGTTGCAAGCAGCGCGGCGAGCTTTTGGCCGCGCGGTCCTGACCCCATCATGCGCCGCATCGTGGTGATGCAGCAGACCTGGCGTGGCGGGGACACGCTGCTGCGCGCCGCGGCCGATGCCGCCACGCGCATGAACACCGAGTTGACCGGCCTTTTCATCGAGGACATCAACTTGCTGAACCTGGCCGCCATGCCATTCGCGCGCGAGCTGTGCTTTCCCTCCGCCACCCGCAGGGAAATGGATGTCGGACGGCTGGAACGCTCGCTTCGCACGCTGGCCGGGGAGGCGCAGCGCGCGCTGGAGGCGGTCGCGCGGCGCACGGCGCTGCGCTCCTCGTTTCGCGTTGCGCGCGGCGCGCTGCTTGCCGAGCTGCTCGCCGCGGCCTCGGAAACCGACGTGGTGGTGGCGGGCACGCTGTCGCGGACCTCGGCCCTGTCCGAACTCTCGGTAGTGTGCCTGGCAAGCGTGGCGCGGTCCGCGGTCGCGGGACTTATCAGGGAACTCGCGCCGTGGGTGCGCGGCGTAATCACGGTGGTCCTGCTCGAGGCCGACGCGGACACGGCGCAGCACTGGGAAACCGAAGTCCGGGAACTTATCGGGCGCGACGGCCTTGCGCGCCGCGTGCGCGTGCTTGCCCCGCGCAACCAGCAGGAACTCGAAAGCCTGCTCAGACAGCCGGCCGGACAATCAGCGTAACGATTTTCACGCCGGGGGCGGCCGGGTCGTCGGCGGTCACAAACCCCAGGCGCCCGCACAGGCCGAGCATGACGTGATTATGTGACAGCACATGACCCACCATCAGGGACAGGCGGCTCTCGCGGGCGGCCTCGATCAGCACCGAGAGCAGCATCCGTCCCAACCCCTTTCCCTGCCAGGCATCGGCCACCGCCACCGCGAATTCGCAACTGCTGCCATCGGGATTGGAGACGTAACGGACCACGCCAACCTGCCGCCCCGGCCCCGCGGTCTGTCGCAGCGCGATGAAGGCCATGTCACGGTCGTAATCGATCTGGGTGAAGCGCGCCAGCATCGCCGGCGAGAGTTCGCGGATTGCGTTCATGAAGCGAAGATAGCGGCTCGACTCGGACAGGCCTTTGACAAACTCCAGCTCCAGCTCGGCGTCTTCGGGCCGGATCGGCCGGACCAGCAGAGGCGTGCCATCGCCCAGCCGGACTTCGCGCGCCATCCCTGCCGGATAAGGATATATCGCCAGGTGGGCATAGCGCCTTGCCGCCGGCTGCCTGCGGCGCAGCACGATGCGTGCATCGACCGCCACCACGCCATGCTCGTCGGCGATCAGCGGATTGATGTCCAGTTCCTCGATCTCGGGCAACTCGCAGACCATCTCCGAGACACGCAATAGCGCCTCCACCAGCGCGTGCATGTCCGCTGCCGGCATGCGACTGAAAACCGCGAGCATGCGCGCGACGCGGGTAGCGCGGATCATGTCCTGCGCGAGCTGCGCATTGAGCGGCGGCAGCGCGATGCTGCGGTCGCGGTGCACTTCCACCGCGGTGCCCCCCAGCCCGAATGCGATGGCCGGGCCGAATACCGGATCGCGAATCACGCCAAGAAACAGCTCGCGGCCGTTGGGTTTTTTCACCATGGGTTCGACGCTGATCCCGTTGATGCGTGCCTGCGGGCGTTCTTGCGCCACACTGCGCAGCATCTCCTCAAATGCGTTGCGCAGCGCCTCCGCCGAGATCAAGTCCAGGCGCACGCCGTTCACCTCGCTCTTGTGGATGATGTCCGGCGAATCGATCTTCAAGGCGACGGGGAAGCCGAAGCCCGCGGCCAGGGCGAGCGCCTCCTCGACCGAATGCGCCGTGGTGGCCTGCGCCACCGGAATGTGGAAGGCGGCGAGCACCTGCTTGGATTCAGCCTCGTTCAGCAGCGTGCGGCCCGCGGCCAAGGCCGCGGCGATGAGGCGCGCGGCCGCGGCGACATCGGCCGGTGCCTGCTCGGTCAGCGGCGCGGCAACCTGCAACAGCGATCGCTGGTTGTCGTAGAACGATGAAATATGCGCGAACATCTGCACCGCCGGTTCGGGCGTGCGAAACACCGGAATCCCGGCCCCGGCCAGCACGGTGCGGGCGGCGGCAACGCTCGCCTCGCCCATCCAGCAGGCGATCACCGGCTTGGCGCTGCCGGCGACCGCTTCGATGACGGCCCGGGCCGCGTCGCCGGCGTCGGTGATCGCCTGCGGAGCCAGAATAACCAGCACCCCGTCCACGCCCGGGTCGGCAAGGCAGGCCGAGACCGCGGTGCGATAACGCGCGCTGTCGGCATCGCCGATGAGGTCCACGGGATTGCCGTGCGACCAGTTGACAGGCAAGGCAATGCGCAGCACCTCCAGCGTCGCCGCGGAAAGACTCGCCAGCGGCAAGCCCAGATCGCCGGCGCGATCGGCCGCCATCACGCCCGGACCGCCGCCGTTGGTGATCACGGCCAGACGCTTGCCCGCGGGTCGAATGCGCGAGGCCAGCGCCTGCCCGGCGGCGACCAGTTCGCCCACCGAGCGCACCCGCACCACGCCCGCGCGCCTGACCGCGGCATCGAACACATCGTCCAGCCCGACGATGGCACCCGTGTGCGATACCGCGGCGCGCGAACCGGCGGGGTGGCGGCCGACTTTCATCAGGATCACCGGCTTGGCGCGCGCGGCGGCGCGCAGGCTGCTCATGAAGCGGCGCGCATCGCGGATGCCCTCGATATACAGGAGGATCTGTTCGGTGCGCAAATCGGCCGCGAGGTAATCGATGATCTCGCCGAAATCAATGTCGGTGGACCCGCCCAGCGATATCACGCTTGAAAAGCCGATGCGGTTCGGCGCCGCCCAGTCGAGCATCGCGGTGCACACCGCGCCGGATTGCGAAACCAGGCCCACTGCCCCGGGCAGGACCACACCGCGCGCGAAGGCCGCGTTGAGACCGATTTCCGGCCGCAGTATGCCCAGGCAATTGGGCCCGACCACGCGCACGCCATGACGGCGTGCGTTTTCCAGAACACGCGCCTCGAGCGCAGCGCCGCGCGGCCCGGTCTCGCCGAACCCCGCCGTGATCACCAGCACCGCGCGGATACCGGCGCGGCCGCATTCGTCGATCAGCCCCGGGACGGTATCCGCGGGTGTGGAAATAACGGCAAGATCCACGGCTTCGGGAAGTGCCGCGACGGACGCGAAGCACGCAACGCCGCGTACGCTGGAGTATTTGGGATTGATCGCGAACAAGCGCCCCCAGTATCCCGCGGCGAGCATGTTGGCGATGAGCACTTCGCCGATCCTGCCCTGGCGCTCGGTGGCGCCGATCACCGCGACCGAGCGCGGCTCGAACAACGTGGTAAGGTAATGTCGTTCGTGCGGGTTCATGGCTCAATCCAGTGCACGCTGATTTTGGCGAAATCTTAAGATGCATCAATGACGCCGGAACTGATTCTGCTATTTTACGTGCCGCATGCCTGATCCCCGCCTGATCCCGATCAACGAACCTGTGCCGCCCCCGGCACTGCCGCGCGAATTCGCCCTTTTCACGCTGGGCTTTCGGCCGTTCTATCTGCTCGCCGCGCTGTTTGCCGCGGTTTCCATGATCGGATGGATGGGCTTTCTGGAGGGCCAGGGATGGCGCGGTTATTTGCCCGCCCCGGTCTGGCACCAGCACGAAATGGTGTTCGGGTTCGCGCTCGCAACCCTGACCGGTTTCCTGCTCACCGCCGGCCGCGCCTGGACCGGGCTGCCCACACCGCAAGGCTGGCCGCTGGCGCTGCTCGCAACGCACTGGGTCGCCGCGCGCGTGCTGCTTTTTACCGGTCCGGACACTGCGGCGGCTCTGATCGATGCATCGTTTCCATTCGTGTTCGCGGCCGTCATGGCCCGCGTGCTCATCGCCGCCGGCAATCGGCGCAATTATTTCGCGGCGGGGGTGCTCGTGCTCCTGGGCCTGGCAAACATCGGCTTTTACCTCGAGCAGGCCGGGCTTGAGACCTGGCCCGCGGGAACTTCGGTGCGCGCCGCCTTGTTTCTGGTGGTGACCATGGTCGTGATCATCGGCGGGCGGGTGGTGCCCTCCTTCACCGCCAATGCACTGCCGCTGGCCGGGGTGATCGTGCGCAGTCCGCGCCTGGATTATGCGGCGCTGGGGTTCACGCTCGCGGCGTTCACGGCCGCGCTCGCCGGCCTGCCCGCCTGGTTCACGGCCCCGGTAGCCGGCATTGCCGCGCTACTGCACATCGCCAGGCAGGCGCGTTGGGCGCCACTGGCAACGCGGCACCGGTCTATTCTGTGGATTCTGCATCTGTCGCACGCTTGGATACCAGTGGGCTTGCTGCTGCTCGCGCTGTCTTCGCTGGGCTGGCTGGCGCCTTCGGTACCGCTGCATGCCTTTGGCGCGGGCGTGATCGGGGGAATGATCATCGGCATGATCACGCGCACCGCGCTCGGTCATACCGGCGCGCCGCTGCACGCGGCCTGGCCGGAAACCAGCGCCTATGTGCTGGTGCATGCCGCGGCCGCGGCCCGGGTCATGGCGGGCATCGCACCCGACGCTTATGCCGAACTGGTGTGGGCCTCGGGGCACCTCTGGGCCCTGGCCTTTCTCATATACTTTTTTACCTACCTGCCGAGGCTGGCGCTGGCGGCCGGGAAAAAGCCGCCGCCCAGGTAGCCGCAGTCCCGGACCCGCAGGGGCCAATCGCCCTGCGAGCTGGTGGCGTGTCCTTTGCGCCATGTCAATGCCGACTTCTCCCGATTCGACTAGGATTTATTTGATAGGCCCACCGGCACCTGAAATTCGTCAAACAGAAGGAGACAGGACATGAGCTACAAGAAGATTCTTGTTCCCGTGGACGGAAGCGCGACCTCCAATGCGGGTTTGAATGAAGCCATCGGTCTGGCAAAAACCCTTGGCGCGCGCTTGCGAGTGATCCACGTTGTAGATCTGGCGCCGATTCTCGGTATTCCCGAGGGCGGTACCGACTTTGGCGCGCTTGAAAATGAAGTAAAGCGCGCGGGAGCGAAGATAATCGACACGGCGCTTGCCACGACGGCACGACAGGGTTTGCGCGCGGATTCTGCGATGCCAAACACACAGGGCACGCTGGTTGCCGACTGTATCGTTGCAGAGGCCAAGCGCTTCGGCGCGGATCTGATAGTGATCGGTACACACGGGCGTAGCGGAATCAGGCGGATCCTCCTGGGCAGCAACGCTGAATTGGTGGTGCGCAGCACGCAAGCGCCGGTGCTGCTGGTTCACGGTCCGGCAAAGCGCCCCGCAAAACGCACGCCGCGCCGGGGAAAATAGCCATAGCGGCGCCGGGCACATCATGCGCATCGGTGTTCCCAGGGAAATCAAGGTCCACGAATACCGTGTAGGCCTCACGCCGGAGAGCGTGCGCGCGCTGGTTGCCGATGGGCAGGAGTTGCTCGTCGAAACCGGCGCGGGCAATGGTATCGGTGCGAACGACGACGAGTATCGCGCCGCCGGCGCCGTGATTCTATCCACGGCGGCGGAAGTCTTCGAACATGCAAATCTCATCGTCAAGGTCAAAGAACCGCTTGCCTCGGAGCGGGCAAGGCTGCAGCCGGGCCAGGCGCTGTTCACCTACCTGCATCTCGCGCCGGACCCGTATCAGGCGCATGACCTGATCAACTCCGGCGCCACCGCCATCGCCTACGAAACAGTCACCGCACCCGGCGGCGGCTTGCCCTTGCTCACACCCATGTCGGTGATCGCCGGCCGCATGGCGGCGCAAGTCGCGGCGCGTTTCCTCGAGCGTCCCCAAGGCGGACGAGGCGTGTTGCTCGCCGGCGCTCCCGGTGTTCCGCCCGCCCGGGTACTGGTCCTGGGCGCGGGCTCGGTGGGCGCGAACGCGGCGCGCATCGCCATCGGCATGGGCGCCCAGGTCATGGTGCTCAATCGCACGGAACGCGGTCTGGCGGAGCTTGAACGCGAGTTGGGTCCGCGAATGTCGACGGCGCTGGCAAGCACGGAGCGCATCGCCGCGGAAATGCCTCAGGCCGACGCCGTCATCGGCGCGGCGCTGGTGGCCGGCGCCACCGCGCCGAAACTGGTGACACGGGCATTGCTGAAAACCATGAAATCCGGCGCGGTCCTGGTGGATGTTTCCATCGATCAAGGCGGTTGCTTCGAGACTTCCCGCCCCACCACGCATGCCGACCCCGTGTTCACGGTCGAGGGAATTCTTCATTACTGCGTGGCCAACATGCCCGGCGCGGTGCCGCGCACTTCGGCCTACGCCCTCAGCCAGGCCACGCTGCCATTCATCAAAAAGCTCGCGCGACTGGGAATCGCCGCGGCGCTGCGGGAGGATGAGCACCTGCGCGACGGATTGAATGTCTGCGCCGGCGCCATCACCCAGCGCGAGGTCGCCGCGGCACTGGGTTATTCGTGGCTCGACCCGATGAAAGCCTTAGCGGCTTGAGAGGCGGCCGCGGCCTGCGCCTGCGGCAGGCGCGCGGCGACGGCCTGAATGCGGCCCGACAGCGTGTCCCGGTCAGCCTCGGTTTCGATGATCACCGACTGCGCCAGCTCCGCGGAGTCAAGCGGCTCCTCGGTGGCGACCTGGTTCTCGAGCACCGCGATGCCCGCTTCGGAAGCGTCGTTCATGGCGGCGTCGC
>Ga0155956_1231_pt2 | contig 11785 bp, 10 predicted proteins | sample RifCSPlowO2_02_FD_107610 | JGI IMG/M metagenome (GOLD analysis project Ga0155956, IMG submission 107610) | Betaproteobacteria bacterium RIFCSPLOWO2_02_FULL_62_17 | reverse complement strand
ACCAGCTTGTCGGCGCGTTCGATGTTGGGCGCGCCGTTCTGCAAGGCGCGCGCCGCCGAAGCCGGACGTACCAGGGACTGCGCGGCCGCCGCGTATTTCTCGAATGGCACCAGGTCCGCAGGCGCGGCGCCGAGCTTGATGCACAAATCGAACACGAAGTTGTAGACCGAGCGCGACGCCTCGAGATCGGTATGCACCGCCTCCTGCGCCGTGCGCATGCCGTCCTCGGTGACGCAGCGGTAATTGCCTGAAAGCAGCATGGACCACTTGGCGAGCGGAACGAAGATCGAGTCGTAAACCTTGAATTTCACGGGCAGTTCGATCTTGCCCTCCGGCGTATCGAAGCGAGCTGCGTCGACGTCTTTTTCCAGCTGGCGAAGGATGGCGGTCGACTTTTCATCGTCGAAGCGCGCGCATTTGAAGTTGGTCGGCAGCGTGACCATCAACACGTTGGCAGGCTCCCCCGGCGGACGGATTGCCTGCGGATCCGGGCTGTTCAGCGTCATGGTCTTGGGATCGAACGAATCCCACACGCGCGCGTCGGTGTAAGCGGCCTCCAGCGCCGCGTAATCGAGGTCCGGAATTCGTTTGGTATAGGGCAACGGCGGCATATTCATGATCGACATGCAGGGCACGCGCGACTTGGCCACCGCGTCGAGCAACTCGCGCACCCCGGGCGAGCGGTACTGCGGCTCCTGCATGCACAGGCCGACCAGGTCGTATTGTTTCGGATCGACGCCGGTCGCTGGTCCGGCCGTGACTTGTCCGGGCAAGTCGCGCGATTCCAGCACCACCGGGTCTTTGCGTCCACGCACCGGGAGCCGCACCTTGAAGCCCTCGGCGTTGATGAGATTGGCCTCTTCGGGCAGGCAGACGAGGTGAATCGAATGACCACCGAACAAAAGCTTGGAGGCGAGCAGCGACCCGTAGGAGGCTCCCATAAGAAGAATGTTGCAGGCCATGCGGATTGTCCAATCAAAAGTTATTTGGAAAGTTTTCTTGACAGCAGAAAAGATCGGCTCCTCTCCGGCCCTTGAAGGAATGCAATGCTATTGCGGATGGACGCGGGATGCAATGGCGCTACTGACAGATGCCATGCGGGGCAGAACAATCGTCACTCCATGACCTTGACCCGCCTGAACGCGGCCCAGAGCTGTTCGAATTCTCCAACCGCGGCGGCCGTTCGATGGTCACCGGATTGAACTTCGGCAAGGGCAAGAACATGGCCTGCAGCTCGCCGGTCGACACATGGGTCATGCCGAGCGTCAGGTTGTTGTAGGGCACGTGCGTCATGCGGATGCCGGCCATGGATGAAAACATCTCCATGGCCAGGTGCAGGGTGCCGCCGTTGCCGTTCGAAGCGTAGTTCAGCTTGCCCGGCCGCTCTTTCGCATAGGCGATGAATTCCTTCACCGAATTCGCGGGCAGCGAGGGGTTGATCACCAGCAGCGAGGCGCTGCGCGCGAACGGCGCGACCGCGACGAAATCCCTGGCCGGGTCGTAGGAGAGCTTGGCGGTGAGGTGCGGGACGATGGCGAATGACGCGGTGGCGCCCGAGAGCAGCGTGTAGCCGTCCGGCGTGGCCCGGGCGACGAATTCGGTGCCGAGGATGCCGGCGGCGCCGGGTTTGTTTTCGACGATGATGGGTTGGCCCAGCGAACCCAGGCCGGTGCCGAGTATGCGCGATACCGTGTCGACCGCAGCCCCCGCGCCGAACGCGATAATCAGGCGGATGGGCTTGTTCGGATAGTTCGACTGGGCACTCGCGGTGCCGGTGATCGGCATCGCGACGCACATGGCCAAGGGCAGGAACGTCAGTCTCCGGGATAAGGTGTAGCGGCTCATAATTTCTCCGGTCAAGGTAGTAATAGGGTAGCTTAGTCGGTCAGAATCGCGAAGTCGAAAAGGAGATGAAAATCATGTGGCCTGGAACTTTCCACGGCATGAGCGAATTGGTCCCCTCGTACCGCACCGTATCAAGGGCACCTTCCGTATTTCCGGATCGGCGTCTTGCGGCGCGCTGCATGCTGCTTGCGTCGCTGTTCCTCGCTGCGTCGAGCTTGCCGCGGCCCGCGGGCGCGCAGTCGTTTCCGCAGAAGCCGATTCGAATCATCTCCCAGTATCCGGCGGGGGCCATAGTCGATACGCTGACGCGGCAGTTGGGTCAGGAGATGGCGGACCTCCTGAAATCCAGCCCGGTGCGCTATCAGTTCTGCGTGCATGCCGGCGCTATTCATGGCTACGCGCTGCCGGACCGCGATATCTATGACAAGCAGGCAGCGGAGCGGGACTGGGAACATATCTTCGCGATGTTTCACCGGCAGATTCCGGCCTACGCTGCATGAAGCCCGGCATGCCGCGCGTTCCCCAGTTGAAAGTCGAAGACCTGTCCGAGCAGCAGAGGAAACTCGCCGCGGAAATCGGTGCAAACCGCGGCGGTGACCTCGCCACGGGCGGGCCTTGGGGATTGCTGCTTCGAAATCCCGAGTTGTGCGAGCGCGCCGCGTTATTGGGCACCATGCTGCGCGATGGAACTTCGGTGCCAAAGCGTCTATCGGAGCTTGCGATTGCCATGGTTGCCCGCCATTGGACCGCCCAGTACGAGTGGCGGGCGCATGCGCCGCAGGGATTGAATGCGGGACTGTCGGAGGACGTGATCGAAGCGATCCGGCAACGGCGGCGGCCGGAATTCACCAAGCGCGACGAACAAGCGACCTATGAATACGTGAGCGAGCTCCTGGAGAAAAAGCGCGTGAGCGACAAGACCTATCAGGCGCTTGTGGCCGAGATTGGCGTCAATGCGGTCATCGAGATCACCTCTGTCGCGGGCTTTTATGGTCTTGTGGCCATGCTGATCGTCGGCCTGGAGGTCCCGTTGCGCGAGGGCGTCACCCCGCCACTTCCCGAATGACGCAGGCACTGCAGCAGTGAACGGCTCGCCAGCGAAGCGCATTCCGGCGCTTGAATCCGCCGCGGACCGTGGCAGACGTGACTGTGGGTCGCTCAGTCAGCCTTGAGCTTGTTGGCCCTGATCACCTCGGTCCAGCGGCGTTCCTCGAGATCGAGCAGCCGCCGGGCTTCATCCCCTGTCGCGCCGATGGCATCGAGATTGCTCTTGACGAGCACCGCGCGAAATTGTGGGGTGGCCAGAACGGCATTAACACCCTGCGCCAGCCGCGCGACGATGTCGGGCGGGGTGGATTTCACGACGAAAAGACCGATCCACGAGACGATGTCGTAATCGGGATAACCCGACTCGGCGATGGTGGGCACATCGGGATAGGCGGCTGTGCGCTTGCTGCCGGTGGAGGCGATGGCGCGCACGCGGCCGTCCTTCAGGAACGGAGCGAGGATCGAGGGCCCGAGAAAGATCATGTGGATCCGGCCGCTGACGACGTCGTTCATTGCCGCGCTGCCGCCCTTGTAGGGCACGTGCACAAGATCGATCTTGGCCAGCGCCTTCAGCATTTCCCCGGACATGTGCAGAATGGTGCCGACGCCGGCGGAGGAATAATTGAGTGTCCCCGGACTGGCGCGGGCCAGCGTCACGAGCTCCTTCAGGTCGCGCGCCGGCAGCGCCGCGTTCACGGCGAGCAGGGAGGTCGATCCGGTCACGATCGACACCACCTCCAGATCGCGCTGCATTTTGAAACTGGCTTTGGGATTGAGGATGGGGGTGATGATCACGCCGGAGTTGTCGAGCAGAATCGTGTGGCCATCGGCGGGCGCCTGCTTCAGGGCATCGATGGCGACGGCGCTTGCCGCGCCGGTGCGGTTCTCGACCACGACGGATTGACTGAAGTGCTCGGCGAGATTCGCGGCAATCTGCCGGGCGGTGACGTCCAGCAGGCCGCCCGGGGCGTAAGGCACGAGGATGCGCATCGGCTTGCTCGGAAAGGTCTGCGCCTGCGCAATGACAGTGTGCAGCAGAATTAAAGCTACAAACAAGCGAACCATTTGCGTCTCCCCTCTGAATCAAGCGCCCGTTAGCGATAATACTGCTAGAGAATGTAGCCGCGCTCGCGCCAGTAGCGCTCCGCCGCTGGATGAAACGGCACGTCGAGCGGGGTGTCGAGCGCATCGATGCACATGCGCTCCACCGGCAGCGGGCCGTCGCCCTGCCAGGGGATCAGGTGCTTGCGCGCATCGAGCGCCGCGCAGATCTGGATGACGCGCGAGTCGGCAAGCTCCGCGTGCGTGTAGACCGGCCAGCCGCTGAAATCGATGCTCGATACGTCCCGCGCCAATCCCGGGAAAGCCTCCTTGCTCAGGATGCCGCGCCGAAACCCTGTCGCCTCAAGTTTGCGCAGCGTCGCCTCCCTGAGCGGCAGTATGGTCATGCCCGCGGCCAGCGCCTCATTGACCCAGGAATCCGTGGCCTCGTCGAAAATGGCGTCGGCCGCGCCGCGCACGACGGCCGCGAATTTGGCGCTATCCGGCAACGGCATCATGCCCTCCAAGCGTGTCGAACCGCCCCAGGCGCGCATCGCATCAAGCGAAAATCCGGCGGCGGCGGTGATGTGATCGAGGATCGGATGCAGGCCGTGGCGCGGGTCGCCGCGCAGCAGGACCTTTAACGGAAACTTCCGTTCGGCAATTTCCTCGACCGACCTGAGCCCGGTGTCGTTTCGCACGGCGAACACGCATTGGTCGTGCGAGGGAATGACTGTAATGGTCCGCACCGGCAGCGGCGCCTTGAAGGGTGCGTGCCCGCGGTAAGCGAGCGTCAGCGCCGCCGCAGGATTGCAGATGGCGAGGTCCGCCTCGCGATTGACCAAAGCCTCAAAACCCTCCATCGTTCCGGAGCCGTACAGCGACAGCGCCCATTCGCTGGCACCCTGTTCGCGCAACATCACCTTCGCCTGGCGCAAGCCCCAGTCCGGCCCGGCCACGAGCTCGGAGGCGATCTCGAGCATCAGTTTGGAGCGGATGGTGATGGCATTGGCCCAGGGGCTTGCAGCAGACATGATTATTCCAATCAGAGTATTAAAATTATCCGTTATAGCACGTTAGATATGAATAAAATTAATTAAAAGTTTTGAATTATTGCCTAAATGCAGGCGCGGCTCACGTCTCCACGGTTTCCGGCCTCACGGCAGCCATTAGGGGCGTCAACAGATTCATTGGATCAACGTTGCCTTTATACACGTTGAGTTTTGTGGATTCCAATGGTTCGGAAAATCGTGATGGCTGAAGCGCCGGAGGCATCAATTGCGAGGCATATTGTGGTGCTGCGCGGACAAAAGGTGATGCTCGATTTCGATTTGGCAGAACTGTACGGTGTGCTGCTAAAAGTGCTGATTCAATCGGTCAAGCGGAACGGCAATCGGTTCCCTGGGGATTTCATGTTTCAGCTTACACATCAAGAGCTTGCAATCTTGAAGTCACAATTTGTGACTTCAAGTTGAAGTAGTTACAAAGCGGACAAATAGCTCAGTTCGCCAAGAGCAGTTTCTGAACATGGGCTGTATGGCGTCAACAGATTCATCGGATCGACGTTGCCCAAATACACGTTGATATTCGGGGATTCCCATGGACGCGAAATGTCCCTCTATCTTATTTGATATATCATCCCAATCGTGAACGGGAAGCAGGTTCTCGCCAGGCTGAAAGAAGCCGGATGGGAACTTATCCGGGTCGAGGGCAGCCATCATCAGATGGGAAAAGATGGCAAGCGCACTTCGATTCCTGTTCATGGCACGAAAGACCTGAAACCCGGCACGCTTGCCGCCATCCAGCGTCAGACAGGAGTCAGGCTGAAATGAATCTGCTTTATCCCGCGAAGTTCAAACGGCAACCCGATGGCGGTTTTACCGTTCTGTTCGTGGATCTGCCCGAAGCTATCACCGAGGGCGATACCTTTGACGAAGCCATGCTTCGTGCCCAGGAGGTATTGAGCATGAGCCTGCGTGGCCGCATCGATGACGGGCAAGCTATTCCATTGCCTTCGGCCTTGAAAGGCAAGCAAGCACATCTGGTGGCGCCCGATGCACTGGCCCAGTCGGCGGTTCTGCTTCGAATCGCACGCGGCGATCGGCCGCTGGCGGAACTGGCCCGCGCGATGGAAACGTCCTGGGCCGCAGCCCAACGCCTGGAAGACCCGCATCATTGGCCCAGCCTGAAACAGCTGGAACGCGCGGCCAAAGTGTTGGGCAAGCGGCTGGTACTGTCTCTGGAATAGGCGAGCTACGGCTCACAGACAGGTCTTAGCGGACAGCTGTCCTGATAAATGTGTGCTGTCGCACAGAATACCCCGTGGGGGAGGTATCTAATATTTTCGAGAAAAACCGATCCGGCAGTTGGTGCCTTGGCGGAAGTGTTCGTTCGGTGTCAACCAAACAAGAGGCTAGGGGGACAATATGCAACACCTTCTTCGGGGATTTCAATGGATCAACCACTGCGTCTTTTGATAGTAGAGGATTCGACAGACGACGTAGAGTTGCTGATACATTCATTGCGTAGCCAAGGCTACCAAGTGTTGTCGGTCGCAGTTGATACCCCTATGAGCATGCGCGCCGCGCTTGAGGGGCAGGAATGGGATCTGATTATTTGCGATCAATCCATGCCCGGTTTCTCGGCCCCAGCGGCACTGGCGATAGCCAAAGAATTGCGTCCGGATGCACCATTCATCATTGTCTCCGGGGAAATCGACCTCAACCTGGCCGTTGCACTAATCAAACTCGGTGCGCAAGACTATGTACAAAAGAGCCAATTAATACGCCTCGGCCCGGTGATCGAGCGTGAGTTGCGCGACGCCAAGTTAACCCATCGACATAAACTCGCCGAGGACAGGCTACACGAGAGCCAAGAACTTTTTCGGGCGATCGTCGAGAACGTCGGTGACCTCGTCGCGGTACTCGACACCGACGGCTCGCGCCTTTATAACAGTCCTTCGTACCGACCGCTGTTTCGGGAAAAAGATATTCGGCAGGGCTCAAACTCCTTCCTGGAAGTGCATGCCGACGACCGGGAGCGGATCAAGGAAATCTTTCGTAGAACCGTAGCGACGGGAGTCGGCGAGTGTGCCGAGTTCCGATTTGTCCTCAAAGATGGAAGCATCCGTCATATGGAGTCCGACGGTCACGCAATCCGGGGTGCCGACGGCAAGGTGTCCAAAGTAGTTGTCGTCTCTCGTGATATCACCGAGCTAAAGCGCGTGGAAGCCGATTTGCGGGAGATGGCTGCCACCGATATCCTGACGGGCCTTCCCAATCGGCGACATTTCCTCGCTCAGCTGGAGCAGGAATTGGCGCGTGTACGTCGAGTCAAAGCACACTGCGCCTCCATCTTGATGCTCGACGCCGATAATTTCAAGCTGGTAAATGACACCTTTGGCCATGCCACCGGGGACAACGTCCTTAGACACCTCGCCGCGTTAATGCAAAATGAACTCCGCAAGATCGACACTGTAGGTCGCATCGGGGGTGAGGAGTTCGCCGTTATTTTGCCCGGAGCGGCCCTTCCTGCGGCCGAGGTATTCGCCGAACGACTGCGAAAGAAGGTAGCCGAAACGCCGACGGCGCACGAGAACGGATTAATCCCGCTAACAGTTAGCATTGGCGTTACGGAATTGAAAGCTAGCGATGCGAGTGGTGGCGACGCGCTCGTTCGCGCGGATCGAGCGCTCTACCACGCCAAGGAATGCGGGCGCAACAAAGTTACGGTTGAACGCTGAGAAATTTCAAAAAAGCGGAATATTCATTTCATCGAGATCGAAACAGGTTGTACTTCATTCACCGGCGGGGCTGTGCGTATCTGCGTGGCAGCGCACTTAACTCTGGCTGCCATACCCGTAGAATCTGCAGATGACACCGCTCGTTCAACGTGCCGCCGCTTTTTCCGGTGAACAGTTTCGCCGTCTCGCGGCTTCCGCCCGGCGGCATCCCGTGCGGGCGGCGCTGCTGTTGCCCGGGCTCGCGCTGCTTTATGTGCTGGCGCTGATTCCGTTCACCCCCGGTATCGGCGACCTGCGCAAGGCCAAGGCTGCAACGCCCTCCGTGGTGCTGTCCGCAGATGGGCTGGTGCTGGCCGAATTCAAGCGCATCAATCGCCAATGGGTGCCCCTCGCGAAGATTGCGCCGATCGTGGTGGAAGCATTGATCGCCATGGAGGACCACCGCTTCTACCAGCACCACGGCATCGACTTCGCGCGCACCGCGGCAGCTTTGGTCTATACCTTGTCGGGCAATACGCAGGGGGGCTCGACCATCACGCAGCAGTTGGCGCGCAACCTGTACCCGGAGGAGATCGGCAGCGCCGCCACTGTCACGCGCAAGATCAAGGAAGCGATCACGGCCCTCAAGATCGAGGCCGTCTATTCCAAGCCTGAGATCCTCGAAACCTATCTCAACACCGTGCCGTTTCTGTTCAACGCCTTCGGCATCGAGATGGCGGCGCGCACCTATTTCGACAAGTCCGCCGAAGAACTGGATGTACTGGAGGCCGCCATGCTGATCGCCATGCTCAAGGGCACCAGCGCCTACAACCCCGTGCTGCACCCCGAGCGCGCGCTGCAGCGCCGCAATCTGGTGCTGGCACAGATGGCCAGGCGCGGAAATCTCAAGCCCACCCAGGTCGAGGCGCTCGCCAAGCGGCCGCTGCAGCTGGATTTCGAGCGGCAGGTCGAGCAACCCGGCCTGGCGCCCCACGTGGCCCGGCAGTTGCGCAAATGGCTGATCGCCTGGGCGGACCTGCGGGACTACGACATCCATGCCGACGGACTGGTGGTGCGCACCACCATCGATTCCCGGCTGCAGGAGGCCGCCAACCAGGCTGTTGCCCGGCAGATGGCGCAACTGCAGACGCTGGCGGACGCGCGGCGCAAGCGCGGCGAGGAGCGCCCCATGCTGCAGGCCGGCTTTCTGGCGCTGGACCCGCGCAACGGCACTGTGCAGGCGTGGGTGGGCAGCCGCGATTTTGCAAAGGAGCAGTTCGACCATGTGAGCCAGGCGCGCCGCCAGCCGGGCTCCACGTTCAAGCCTTTTGTGTATGGCGCCGCGTTCATGCAGGGCTTGGGCTCCACCACCACGACACTGATCGATGAGCCTGTTGCCATCAGCTTGCCGGGCGGCGAGGTGTGGACCCCCAGCGATGCAACGCCGCCCTCCGGTCTGCCCATGACGCTGCGCGAGGGGCTGGTGTTTTCCAAGAACACGATTACCGCCCAGCTGATACAGAAGCTAGGGCCGACCCGCGTTGCGGAGCTGGCGCAGGCGATGGGTGTGCGGCAGAGCAAGCTCGATCCGGTGCCTTCGCTCGCCCTGGGCACCAGCCCTGTCACGCTGCGGGAAATGGTTGCCGCCTACGGCACCATCGCCAATGGCGGGCACTATGTCGAGCCGATGCTGGTCAGCCGCGTCGAAGACCGCAACGGCGTCCTGCTGGAAGGTTTCGCGCCCATCCGGGAGGCGGAGCCGGCCATGCCGCGACCCCAGGCCCTGGAACTCGTCAATGTCATGCGCGGGGTGGTCGACGAGGGCACGGGAGCCGCCATCCGGCAGCGCTACGGCATCAGCGCCGATGTGGCGGGCAAGACCGGCACCACGCAGGAGAACAGCGATGGCTGGTTCATACTCATGCATCCCCAGCTGGTGGCGGGCGCCAGGGTGGGCTTTAACGACAACCGTGTGACGATGGGGCCCTGGGGCCCGGGCGCGCGCAGCGCCCTGCCGATGGTCGGCGAGGTTTTCCAGCATGCCCTGCGCGAGCGCTGGATCGACCCCGGCGCCGAGTTCGACATTCCGCGCCCGCGGCCCCGTCAGCGCGAGGAGGGGGAGCAGCAGTCGCAGTCGCAGCGACCGCAGGATGTGGTGAGGAATATCGTAGACGTGCTGCGCAGGATCTTCGGGCGGCAGCAATGAGCGGGACACGCTTATGCGGCTCCCCTGATGAATCTTGTCATCTCGGATAAGGCACAGTACTTTTTCCGCTCCGATTGCTTGTTAAAATGGCGCCATCGCAGCAGAGCTGGCGCGACCCCGCGCCACCGAAGGCGCAAGCTCCCATGAATTCCCGTCTCCGGGAAATCCCCTACAACTACACCTCGTTCTCCGACCGCGAGATCGTGATCAAGTTGCTGGGCGAAGATGCCTGGTCGGTGGTGCTCGAGCTGCGCGCCGAGCGGCGCACGGGGCGCTCGGCGCGCATGCTCTACGAGGTGCTGGGCGACATATGGGTGGTGTCGCGCAATCCTTACATCGAAGACGACCTCATCGACAATCCCAGGCGGCGCCAGGCGCTGATCGATGCCCTGAACCACCGCTTGCACGACGTCGAAAAACGCGGCAGCGAAGCGAACGATCCCTCGGGCGGCGCGCGCGAGGAAAAAGTGTCCTTCCTGCTGGCGCGGGCGCGCGAGGCGATCAAGAAATTCGAGGCGAGGTTCCGCCATACCTACGATCTTCGCCGCAAGGTAATTAAGACGCTGTCGCGCAGCACCCATCCGGACAACATTCAATTCGACGGCCTGGCGCGCGTCTCGCACGTCACCGACGCCACCGACTGGCGCGTCGAGTATCCCTTCGTGGTGGTCAATCCGGATACCGAGGACGAGATCGCCGGCGTGGTGCGCGATCTCATCGAGCTTGGCCTCACCATCATCCCGCGCGGCGGAGGCACCGGCTACACCGGCGGCGCGATTCCGCTCACGCCCGATTCTGCGGTGATCAACACGGAGAAGCTGCATACGCTCGGCGAAGTCGAGAGGGTCGATCTGCCCGGCGTCGCAGGCAAGGTGGCGACCCTCCACTGCGGTGCCGGCGTGGTCACCAAGAGCGCCATGGATGTGGCCGAGTCAGCGGGACTGGTGTTCGCCTGCGATCCGACCTCGGCGGACGCTTCCTGCATCGGCGGCAACGTCGCCATGAACGCGGGCGGCAAGAAGGCGGTGCTGTGGGGCACGGCGCTGGACAACCTCGCCTCCTGGCGCATGGTCGATCCGCGCGGGCGCTGGGTCGAAGTCACGCGCCGGGATCACAACCTGGGCAAGATCCACGACGCCGCCAGGGTGTGCTTCGCGGTGCAGCGCTTCAAGCGCGACGGCAGCACGCCGGATGGCGCGGCGGAGTTGATCGAGGTCGAGGGCAAGGTTTTCCGCAAGCTGGGCCTGGGCAAGGATGTCACCGACAAATTCCTCGCCGGCGTGCCGGGGGTGCAGAAGGAAGGCTGCGACGGCATCATCACTTCCGCGCGCTTCATCCTGCATCGCATGCCGAAATCGATCCGCACCGTGTGCCTGGAGTTCTTCGGGCAGGTGAGCGACTCGGTGCCCAACATCGTCGAGATTCGCGACTACCTCGCCGCCAAGCCCGGCGGCGCCGTGCTCGCCGGGCTGGAACACCTCGATGAGCGCTACCTGAGGGCGGTGGGCTATGCCATGAAGGCCAAGCGCACGGATATCAAATCGGGCCGGCCCAAGATGGTGCTGATCGGCGATATCGTCGGCGACGACGACAACGCGGTCGCGCACGCGGCCTCGCACGTGGTGCGCATGGCCAACGCACGCGGCGCCGAAGGTTTCGTCGCGGTGTCGCCCGAGGCACGGCGCACCTTCTGGGCCGACCGCAGCCGCACCGCGGCCATCGCCAAACATACCAACGCCTTCAAGATCAACGAGGACGTGGTGATCCCGCTGGAGCGCCTGGGCGATTACTCCAACGGCATCGAGCGCATCAACATCGAGCTTTCGATCCAGAACAAGCTGCGCATGCTCGATGCCCTGCGGGAGTTTTTTATGGCCGGCGATCTCCCGCTCTATCAGCCGGGCCTGGAGAAACCCATGCCGGCC
>Ga0155956_1009_pt1 | contig 12068 bp, 12 predicted proteins | sample RifCSPlowO2_02_FD_107610 | JGI IMG/M metagenome (GOLD analysis project Ga0155956, IMG submission 107610) | Betaproteobacteria bacterium RIFCSPLOWO2_02_FULL_62_17 | reverse complement strand
CGATAACAAGGACGTCGGTGTCGATCAAAGTACCCTGGAAATTCTGCATGGCTACCAGGCCCTGGGGTGGCTCTTCACCACCGGATGCACGTCGACGATCTTTTCCGGGCAGAAGATTTCGCAGTTGAAACAGGTGATGCAGTGCTCGCGGAACTTGATCACCGGCAGCAGCTTCTGCGTTGTGATGCCCGGCACTTCGGAATCAACCGGTGTTCCGGTCATGTGAATGACGTCGGCCGGGCAGACGATATCGCAGATGCCGCAGCCGGTGCATCGGGGGAGATCGATGGTTTCAATCACTATTCAAATCCTTCGGGAAGCCCCAGACCCATGCGGATCTTGAGGCCCTTGATCACTTCCTTGGTGGTGCCCGCCAGCGGCAGGGACAGGCGCACCATGTCTGCTTCCCGCAGGAGGATATTCATGTCCTTCTCGGCCCAGGGCATGCCGCTGTCTTCGGCGCGCCAGTCCATCGCCCAGTTCTGCGCGCTGGAGTGGTGCAGCGCGGCGCGCATTTTCTCCGGATCCACGCCCAGCGCCTGTCCCAGCCTCAGGCCTTCGTCGTTCGCGGCGGTGCAGGCCCAGAGGATGAGATTGTTGACCATCTTGCCCACTTGCCCCGCGCCCGCCGGGCCTAGATGGAATATATCCGAGGCAAACGCAGAGAACGCCGGCCGGCAGGCTTCGAATGCCGCTTCATCGCCGGCGCCCAGAATGAGAAGCTTGCCGCTCACCGCCGCCTGTTCGCCGCGGGTAAGCGGAATGTCGAGCAGCGTAATGTTGCGCTTCGCCAAGCGTACGGCAAGCGTCCTGGTGTACTGCGGCGCGGCGGTGGAGCCCAGCGCCACGATCAGGCCGGGTTTCGCGCCTTCGACGATGCCGTTCTTGCCGTACACGACGGCTTCTACCTGGTTGTCGAAACCCACCACCACGATGGCGAGCTCGCAGCGGCTTGCCACGTCGCGCGCGCTGGCGAGCACGCGCACGCCATCGGCTGCAGCTTTCGCGCCGGCGGCGGGCACCGGGTCGTAGCCAACTACGTTGAAACCTTTGGCGATCAGGTGCTTCGCCATCGGCCCGCCCATTTTCCCGAGGCCCAGGATGCCTGCCGTCTTGATGCTGTGCATTGCGTTACGCTCCTCCCATGAGCGAATATACATGCTTGCCCGGGAGGCACGCAGCGAAATTCGGCATCAATTCTTTTCCGGCGTTCCCGGTTTGACCAGGAATTTGACGAGAATTAAATGGCGCGACATCCTGCAGCATTGCGTAAGCGGACGATTCTTATTGCGCAACGAAATAAATCAATCGACCGTGACGCCGGTTGCCTTGTTGATGCGCGTCCACATCGCCAGCTCGCTTTTTACGTATTCGGCGATGGCCGCCGTCGCCCAGGGCGTGACCTCCATGCCGAGGTCCACCAGCGCTTTGTTGACATCCGGCAGATTCAGCACCTGGCTGATTTCGTTATTGAGGCGGTTGACGATCGGGGCGGGCATTTTGGACGGTCCGAAAAAGGCGATCCAGGAAATTTCCGCGAACCCCGGAAAGCCCTGCTCGGCAACGGTCGGCACACCGGGCATGGCAGCTTCGCGCTTGGGGCCGGAGATGCCCAGCGGGCGCAGCTTTCCCGCTCGCGCATGCGGCAGCACGCTGCCCAGAGAACTGTTCAACACTTCCACCTGTCCGCCCAGCACGGCCGTCACGGCCGGCGCGCCGCCTTTGAAGGGAACATGCGCGGCGTCGAGCTTGGCGAGAATGCGAAACAGATAATCGGCAGAGACGTGAGACGAGGTGCCGATGCCCGATGCATGCGTGAGGCGCTTGCCCTTGGCATTATCGATCAGTTCGCGCAGATTCTTTGCGGGATTGGAGGGGAGCACGGCGAATACGCCCGGCGTGCCCCCGGCAATGCCCACGGCCACCAGGTCGGTGAGCAGGCTAAAGCCCGGATCCTTGTAAAGCGTGGCATTGACGGCGATTTGCGTGGTGGTGCTAAGCAGCGTATAGCCGTCGGGGATTGACTCGGCGGCGGCCTTGCCCGCGATATTGCCGCCGGCGCCGCCGCGATTCTCCAGCACAAAGGGCTGTCCCATGCGTTGCGAGAGCTTGTCGCCAACCAGGCGCGAGGTGCGATCGAGATAACCTCCCGGTGAGGAGGCGACGATCACGCGCACCGGTTTGAGCGGGTACTGCTGCGCGAACGCCGGAAAATGCAGCAAACCCGCCAGGACCGTCGCCAAAATTCCTCCTACGGCAATTCTTTGCATGATGGTTCCCCTATGCTTGGTTCAGGTGTGCGCCAGCACCTCAGGCGGCGCAGTGATTCTCCGAGTTGCTTCGTCCCCATACAAAGGTCCGGAGCGCGGGTAGACTACACCAAGACCGCCGACCAGAAGGAGTGCCCCTTGCGATTTTTCGGAACCCTGATATTGGCATTTGCCGTTTCCCCGTGCGCCGCGCTGGCGCAGGCATATCCGGTCAAACCGGTGCATCTGGTGGTGCCGTTTCCTCCCGGCGGCGCGGTCGACCTGACCGCGCGCCTCATGCAGCAGCGTCTCTCGGCGTCGCTGGGACAGCCCGTGGTGATCGACAATCGCGGCGGCGCGGCCGGCCGGATCGGCGCTACCTATGTGTCGAAGGCCCCTGCGGACGGCTACACCATGCTGTTTACGGTGGGCTCCGACCTTTCCATGCGCCAGGGCAATCCCGGCGCGCTGGTGCTGCTGCGCGATTTGACGCCGATCGCTACGGCAGTGGCTTCGGTGAGCGCCGTTGCGGTGCGCGCGGACCTGGGCGTCGGCAACTTCAAGGAGCTGATGGATCTTGCGCGCCGCAATCCCGGCAAACTTACCTACGGCAGCGCCGGGGTCGCCTCGACCCATCACATGACCGGCGAGCGTTTGAAGCAGTTGGGCGCGGAGATGATTCATGTCCCGTTCAAAGGCCTGGGACCGGCGCTCACGGCGCTTGCCGCCGGGCAGATCGATCTTTGCATCACCAATGTCGCCACGGTATTGCCGCAGGCGCGCCAGGGCAAGGTCAAGATCATCGCCGTGATGCAGCCCGCGCGTTTCGAAGGGTTGCCGGAGGTGCCCGCGGTCAACGAAACCCTCGCCGGATTCGATGTGCCGGTGGCCTGGTACGCCTATTTCGGGCCGCCGGGACTGCCCAGGAACCTGGTTGCCCGCTGGGATAGCGAGATAGTGAAGGCGATGGAGTCCCAGGAGCTGCGGCAGCGCCTCACTGATGCCTCGATGGCATTGACCTATACCGGCCCCGAACAGATGCCGGCGCTGATCAGGACTACCGCGGAAAAGTATGAAAAATTGTTGAAGTCCACGGGCATCAATCTCGAGGATTGAGCTTTCCGGGCAAGGCACCAGGCGGAGATTCGCCGCCGCTTGATCATCTCAATTCTGGAATCGGCAGCGGCCTGCCCTCGGAGGCGGCCGGCGCGCCGGTGCCGATCAGCCGGGCGAGCGTGGGCGCGAGGTCCACGATCTCCACGCGCGCATCGACGCGCCCGCCACTAATCCAGCGCGGGCCGTACAGGAGCAGCGGCACATGGGTGTCGTATTCATGCGGTGAGCCGTGGGTCGTCCCGGTTTTGTGCGTCGTGCCGAACAGCCAGTACGGTTTGACGACCAGTTGAATGTCGGCGGAAACCTCGCGATGCCAGGTGTTGCGCACCGCCGCGAGAAACGGCGTATCGGGCGGCAGAGCATTGCCTTCGATCTCGGCGCGGCTGAACGCCGCCACGATTCCAGGCTCGGCGAGCAGCAGCCGGCGCGCCTCCTGATCGATTGCGCGGCGATCGAGCTTGCGCGCCGCGATCAGTTTCGAATCGAGCAATACGCCGTCGGCCGACCAGCCAAGGACCCATCTGCCGGCGCCGAATTTTACGGCGAGGCCGGCATTCAATCGCGCCAGGATCTCGTTGACATTTGGCCGCCCGCTGTCCCGCCCGATCGACTTGCTATGCTCAGGCACCGGCGCGAAGCCATGATCCGAGGTGAGCACGGCCAAATAGTTTTCCGGCCCCACCGCCCGGTCGAGGTCGTGGAAGAACGCCTCCAGCATCCGGTCCAGGCGCAACACGTGATCGTGTGACAGGCGTGACTCGGCACCATATGCATGGTTGATGTAATCGTGCCCCGACAAGCTCACCGACAGAATGTCGGTAATCTCATCCGCCCCCAGGCGCTCGCCACTCAGCGCCGCGCGCGCGAAGTCCAGTGTCAGTTCATCGATGAAGGGGCTGGGCAGGAGCGAAGCGTAAAAATCCGCGGCGGGTTTTTGCAGACCCTCGCCAAATGTCTTTGGCAATCTGCCGCCGGGGCCGTACCAGGGCCGACCATCCGGCAGCGATCGCGCGTAGGCCGCCGCTGGCAGGAGCGGCGACCAAGCCACCTTGAAATAGCGATCGGCCCGCTGCGCGCCATTGAAGGCCTTGACCCAGGCGGGGTGCTCGCGCATGTAATAGCTGCTGGTGGCGAACCGGCCGCTGTCCCACATGTACATATAGGCGGTACCGGACTTGCCGGCGGGCAGGATGGCGCCGCGGTCCTTGGCGGAAATGCCCATCACCTTGGCGCGCGGGTCGGCGCGCCGCAGCACGTCGCCCAGGGTTTCGACCTTGAGGTTGCGCGGGCTGGTGCCAGAGAGTTTCGCGGTGCGGTTTTCCAGGTAGGTGTGCGCTTCATCGCCGGTGTTGTAGACCTCGATGCCGGAGACCGGATCGCGCCATTCATTGCCGATGATGCCGGTGCGGTGCGGATACGCGCCGGTGAGCAGGGTCGCGTGCCCTGCCGCGGTGACCGTATGCGCATGTCCGTAATACGCTTGGGCATACCAGGCGCCCCGATCCAGAAACCGGCGCAGCCCGTCAGGGCCGAGCTGGTCGCGGTAATCGAGCACCTGGCGTTGCGGCAGGCCGTCGATAACGAACAGCACAACCAGCTTAGGCTTGGGCGGAGCGACATTCTGCGCGGTGATGCAGCCGCCGAATACGGCGGCGCCAAGCAGCGCGATGCACAGGGCGATGCGCAGCGCGCGGCAGTGCGTAGAGGTTGCTATCAAGCTGGAATTTGCGGGAAGTAGGCGAATACCTTGTTCGCCTGAAACAGATAGGTCTCCGCGTAGTCGAGCACCACCGGCTTTCTTTGTTGCACCGACATCGCGCCCATCATCGGCATCCAGTTGAGCAGCTCATGTTGCCCCGCATTCTCCAGTTGTTCGCCGCTCAAACTGCGCCAGTAAGCGTAGTCGCCGCGCTTGAAGGCGTCGAGCAGGCGCCGGTCCGACGCGTGATCGGGAATGATGTGGCCGGTATTGGCGGACAGGCTCGCATGCGACCAGCTCGATGAGGCCATCAGCACCACGCGGTAGGGACTGGCGAGGATGGTCTCTGCGAGCTTGACGCCCAGGTCCATGCACACCGAGGGCGAGGGCGCGGGCGGATCGGGTAGGCCCTGTTTCGCGATGTCCTCGAACTGGCGGGCGCGGCTGCGCCCCTGCGTGACGATCACGTCGCTGCCGTAGGAGTTGATCTGGAACGGCACGATCGGATAGGGGAAGCCCGCGAGGTCGTAGTCCAGGAACATCACGGTATTCTGGAACGCCTGCGGCAGCGCCTCCATGTGCAGAAGTTTATAAGCGTACGCGATCGGCATGCCGCGCTTGCTGAGCCCGGTGGCGACGCATTTGGCTCCTTCGCGGTGGCCATGCAGGCGCAGCTTCCAGTCTTTCGCATGTCCCCAGGCGTTCTCCTCCCTGCCGTAACGCGCCTTCTTCCAGGGTTCGGTCTCGAAGCTATCGTCCAGGCCGAAGATGCAGAATGGCGGAATGATGTCTTCCTGGAAATTCTCGTACTGGTCGTCGCCGAAGATGATGACGAAATCGGGCTTGAATTCATCGAGGATTTTGCGTTGCTGGCGGAAGCAAGAAATCAAGCGCTCGCGGTGGCTGGTGGAGGCCGCGACGCCGCGATCGTTGCCCATTTCAGCAAGCATGTCGGCGGGCCAGTTGGCCTGGTCGCGATAGCGCGGATCGACATTGGGCGCCTTGAGCGACTCCTCGAACATGCTCTGGCGCCCCTTGTCGGGCATCATCAGTGGCGGGCTGTGCGTGGTTCCGATGCCTATGAATTCACCCATCGAAGTTCTCCCTGTATGGCGGTGCAATGCGCGGTTCAGTCCGCCGCAATGCCTGCTTGCCGGTCAATTGGGGTCAGAGTCACATTAACAATGAACTGTAAGCGCCAGGCCGACGCGGATTAATGTGACTCCGACCCCAATTTAATCGATCAATCTTTCTGAATCGGAATATTGGCGACCTTGACCAGGCGGATGAAGTCCGCGCGCTCGTCGAGCAGGAACTTGGCGAATTCCTCCGGCGATGCGCCGGTGGGAAAGTCGGTTTCCAGGCCCTGCGAGGTGAGGAACTTGGTCTTGAACTGCGGATCGTGGATCATTTTCGCCACTTCGGTATTCAGGCGCCGCACGATATCGCGCGGCACCGCCGCCGGTGCAAAAAACGCAAACCAACTGCGGTAATTCACATCGATGCCGGTTTCCTTGAGCGTGGGCACGTCGGGGAAGGCGGGCAGGCGCTTCTCCGAATTGATGGCGAGAGGTTTCATCTTCCCGGCTTTGACGTGGGTCGAGGCCGCGCCCAGCGCGAAGCCCACCACCTGCACCTGACCTGACAGGGCCGCCTGCAAGGCCTGGCTCGCGCTCTTGTAGGGAATGGGATAGAAGGCAGCCCCCAGCCTCGACTTGGTGAACTGGCCCATCATCGCAGCCATGTTGATGGCGCCATAGGTGCCCAGCGTGATCGACTCCGGTTTTGCCTTGAGCAGAGCAATCAATTCGGCCATGCTGTTTGCTGGCACCGAAGGCGTGGCCATGATCATCGAGTACAGCGTTCCGGTCTGCACGATGCCCACCAGGTCCTTGAAGGGATCGAAGGAAAGCTTGGGTCGTACCACCGAGTTCACGATAGTCGAGCCGTTGCTGGTGGAGCACAGGGTATAGCCGTCCGGCGGCGACTTGACGCAGGCATCCACGCCGATGATGCCATCGGCACCGTCGCGGTTTTCCACTACGAAAGGCTGACCCATCACCTGCGTGAGTCCCAGCGCAAAGCCGCGCGGCGGGATGTCGCCGGGACCGCCGACCGGATGCGGAACAATGATGCGCACCGCCTTGGTGGGATAGGCTTGCGCGTGGACTGCGAGCGGCGCGGCCAGGGCCGCTGCCGCGACGGTCGCGAGAATCACGGGTGTTGTCATTACAAGGCGTGTCGAAATCATGGTGCCTCCGGTGCTTGGGATGAGGACCATAATAGCCAAAAAATGCCGCCGGGTGTCCCGTACGAAGTGCTGCGCGCGTGCCGCGATCCGAGACGCTAGAATTCCCGATTGAATCCGGCTTCCAGTAAGGTGCCGGTTCTCGATAAGGAGTCGCCAATGAAAACGTGTTTGCAACTGTGTATCGCCGCGTTTGCCGGATTTGGGCTGTCGGCCGGCGTCATGGCGCAGGCCTATCCGGTCAAGCCGATTCGCGTCATCGTCGCCGTGTCGCCGGGTCCCGGCGTGGATTACGTCGCGCGCGCGCTCGGTCCCAGGATGCAGGAGGACATGGGGCAGGCGCTCATCTTCGAAAACCAGCCCGGCGGCAATGGCGTCATCGGCAGTGCCGCGGTGGCGCGCGCGGCCCCCGACGGCTACACCTTGCTGATGGCCACGCCCAGCATGATCATCACGGCGATGCTGCTCACCAAGGGTATTCCCTACGATTCATTGAGGGACTTCGCGCCCGTGACCGCCGCGGTGGAGCCGTTCACCTCGCTCATCGTGAATCCTGCCGTTCCCGTGAACAACGTCAGGGAACTGGTCGAGTGGGTCAAGAAGAATCCCGGCAAGGTGTCCTACGCCAGTTCAGGTATCGGCTCGGTGTTCCACATGGTCGGGGAACTCTTCAACAGCGCCGCGGGAACCGACATCGTCCATGTGCCCTACAAATCGGTGCCGCCGGCGGTGCTGGCGGTGGTCGCGGGTGAGGTGCAGCTCACCTATTCGGCGATTTCCAACACCCTGCCGCAGGCGCGCGCGGGCAAGGTTCGCATCATCGGCATCCTCGAGAAGAACCGCTTCCCGCGCATGCCCGACATGCCCACCGTGGGCGAGACCCTGGCGGGATTCGAGAAGCCGCCCTCGTGGTTTGGCTACCTCGCGCCCGCCGGCACGCCCGGGCCGGTGGTCAACCGCATCCAGGCCGCGGTGGTGAAGGCGCTGGCGGCGCCGGAGGTGCGCGCGAGCTTTGATGACCTTGCCCTTGGCGTTATTGGCAACGCGCCGGCCGAGTTTGCCGCCCAGATAAAAAGCGGTTTTGGCGTGTACGCGCGCGCGATCAAGATCGCGGGGCTGAAGCCGGAGTAGTTGAATCGAACGATGACTGCTATCGGCCAAAAGCTCAGGTACAAATTACCAGTCCCATAGAGACAGGAATTCCGGGCTTGAAACCGCAGAAGATAATGTGTGGCGATAACGCAATGAAATGGGTCCTCATTTCCGTGGCGATGTTGGTTGCGGTGCAATCGGTGGCGTCCGCGCAGGTTCCCCCTGACAGGGCTGCGGGCACGGTTTTCAAAGACTGCGTGGATTGCCCCGAGATGGTGGTAATTCCGGCTGGACGGTTCGACATGGGGGCAGCGCCGGATGAGGAACAGCGGGAAGCGTTGCCCGATGAATTCCGTAACCGAAGCCAGCCGCGGCACGCTGTGAATGTGAAGAGTTTTTCCGCGGGGAAATTCGAGGTCACGCGGGGACAGTACCGCGCGTTCGCAGCGGCAACCGGCCGCGGCAGCGACGGGTGTTTCGTCTGGCGCGTCGCCGAGTTCGAGAAAGACCCGAGCAAAGACTGGAGCAATCCCGGCTATGCTCAGGAGGACACGCACCCGGTGGCATGTGTGAGTTGGGACGACGCCAGCGCCTATGCGAGGTGGCTCAGCCAGAAGACCGGTAGGGACTATCGTTTGCTGACCGAAGCCGAATGGGAATACGCGGCCAGAGCAGGTACCACGACGGCGCGTTTTTGGGGTGATGATGGAAATATGTCCTGCGGTTATGCCAATGGCGCTGATCGCGCAACGGCAGCGCAGGTGCCCGGCGCAGGCAACTGGGACATCGCCAAATGCGATGACCGATACGGCTACACCGCTCCTGTTGGAAGTTATCGCGCCAATGCGTTCGGTCTTTATGACATGCTAGGCAACCTGTGGGAGTGGACGCAGGACTGCTGGAACGGGAACTACAGCGGCGCACCGATGGACGGGAGCGCATGGGCTGCTGGGGATTGTTACCTGCGCGCAGTGCGCGGCGGTTCCTGGGAAGACCCTCCACTGGGCTTGCGCCCCGCGTACCGCGTTGGGAGCCCCACTGTTATCCGCGTCTACATTCGCGGTTTCCGTGTTGCCAGGACCGAATAAATCATGCATCTGGGCATCTTTAGCCAACAAGCTGGTGCGCCGTTGAACGGCGTATCGGTGGTTTCACGCCCCCTTGCATTCCTGGAAACAACATGTAACCCGAAGGGCCGGCGTTACAAATTGTTACCCTTTAGACAGGACTTATGCCACGCGCGGGTGAACAATGACAGGCATCAACAGTGCGGCGGAAGTAAGCCGCCGCAGGACAGGAGCGCCTGCCATGAAATCCATCCATTCGATCGCAATGGCGGTCGCGCTGGCGGCGCTGATCGCCAGTGCACCGGCCGAGGCGCAACGCCGTGGCCATTATCGCGGAGGGGTGCATTTCGGCATCGGTATCGCGCTGCCACTGTATCCCTACCACCCTTATTACTATCCCCCTTATTACCCGCCCTACTACTATCCGCCGGTGACGGTGGTGCCGCCCGCGCCGCCGGTGTACATAGAAAGGCAGGATTCGCCGCAGGCGCGGGCCGACTCAGGACAGAACGACTGGTTCTATTGCCCGGAGAGCAAGACCTACTATCCCTATGTGCAGCAGTGCGCGGGCGAATGGCAGCGTGTGACCCCGCACCCGCCGGCAAGATAGATCCTGGAGAAGAAAATGAAGCAGTCACTGCGATACGCGCCACTGGTTGCGCTGCTGGCGCTGGGCGCCTGTGTGACGGTGCCTCCGAGCGGACCGAGCATGATGGTGCTGCCGGGAAGCGGCAAGACCTTCGATCAGTTCCGCATGAACGACGCGCAATGCCGCAACTACGCCAGCAGCCAGGTCGGCGGCGCCACGGCGTCTCAGGCGGCCGAGGACAGCGGCGTGCGCAGTGCCGCACTCGGCACGGCGATCGGCGCCGTTGCGGGGGCGGCCATCGGCGGCAGTGAGGGCGCTGCGGTGGGTGCGGGCACGGGATTGATCGTCGGCAGCGTCGCAGGCAGCAATGCCGGCTCGCGCTCGGCGTATGGCATGCAGCAGCGCTATGACAACAACTACATCCAGTGCATGTACGCCAATGGGCACAAGGTGCCGGTGTCGGGCCGCTTCGTCGATTCGGCCCCGCAAGAGCGCAGGAATTACCCGCCTCCTCCTCCCGGCAACATTTCGCCGCCGCGCCCGCCGGCCGTCTATTCGCCCAGTTATCCGCCACCGCCGCCTGGGTGATAAGTCGCGGTGTCAACGCGGCCTGCTGGATTGGCGCGATTCAGGATTGAGAAGATTGGGCGGCGTGCCGCCGGCCAGGGCGGCCACCAGGTTCTTTGCCGCGGTCATGGCCATCCTGGCGCGGGTGGCTTCGGTGGAACTGGCCACGTGCGGGGCGAGCACGGCGTTTTTCAGTTTAAGAAAACCGGGGTGCAGTTTGGGTTCGCCTTCGTAGACATCGAGCCCCGCGGCACGCAGGCGCCCGGCGCCCAGCGCCTCGATGAGCGCGGCGTCGTCAACCACGCCGCCGCGCGCGGTGTTGACGAGTATCGCGGTGGGTTTCATTCGCGCCAGTTCGGCGGCGCCGATGAGGTGGTGCGTCTCCTTGGAGTAGGGCAGCTGCAGCACCACGAAATCGGCGCGCGCGAGCAACTCGTCCTTGCTCACCCAGGCGGCGTTCAGGCGCTTCTCAAGGTCCGCGTCGAGGCGTTTGCGGTTGCAGTAGAGCACCGGCATGTCGAAGCCGGCGGCACGCCTGGCAATGGCCTGACCGATGCGGCCCATGCCGATGATGCCCAGCGTCGCCCCGTGGATGTCCACGCCCATCCATTGCTTCAACTGCCAGTGAGTCCAGTTGCCCGCGCGCAGGGTGGCATCGAGCTCGGCGACGCGGCGCGCCGCGGCGAGCAGCAGCGCCCAGGCGAAGTCGGCGGTGCTGTCGTCCAGCACCCCCGGCGTGTTGGTGACCATGACGCCGCGAGCGCTGCAGGCGGCGACGTCGATATTGTTGTAGCCCACCGCGATATTGGCGACCGCCTTGAGTCGCGGGCAGGCCGCCAGCAACTTCGCGTCGATGGCATCGGTGAGGCAGCACACCATGCCGTCCTTGCCGGCGAGGCGCCGCGCCAGTTCTTCGGGACTGAATGCCGCGTCGGCCTGGTTGGATTCCACCTCGCAGGATTGCGCGAGAAAGGCGAGCGTGTCGTCGAACACTTCGCGGGTGACAAGGATTTTTGATCTCATCATGGGTGGGAGCAACGGGAGCAGAGGCAAAGATTATCCCGCATCGGCGCGGCACGCAGGCATGGACGGGCGTGCCGACTTGCGTTAGCCTTTCCAAATCGCAGGAGGAACTCAAATGAAGATTCCGTTGAAACACTTCGCAACCGGAATGGTCCTGGCCGGCGCATGCTGCGCGGCGGCGGCCCTGGCCCAGTCGTTCCCCGAGAAGCCGGTGCGCGTGATCGTGCCTTTCGCCCCGGGCGGAAGCGTCGACGCGGTAATGCGCTTTCTCGGACCGTCGTTCCAGGAAACCACCGGCCAGCAATTGCTGGTCGAGAATCGTCCGGGCGGCGGCTCGTTTATCGGCATGGGCGCCTGCGCCAAGGCGCCCCCGGACGGCTACACCATGTGCTCGACCACCGCCGACAGCCTCACCTTC
>Ga0155956_1042_pt1 | contig 12093 bp, 13 predicted proteins | sample RifCSPlowO2_02_FD_107610 | JGI IMG/M metagenome (GOLD analysis project Ga0155956, IMG submission 107610) | Betaproteobacteria bacterium RIFCSPLOWO2_02_FULL_62_17 | reverse complement strand
CCACCGCGCGGCGCGAGCTTGAGATAGGGGTGTATGAGCCGCAACATCGCCAGATTCGCGTCGACGTTGATCGCCATCACGCGGCGCCACTCGGCATCGCCGAGTTCGGCAATCCTGTGGCTCTCACCGAAGATGCCGGCATTGAGCACGGCCATATCCAGTCCGCCGAAACGCAACACCGCCTGATCGATCGCCTCGCGCACCCGCGCCGCATCGGTCAGGTCGCAGACGAGACCCAGGTAATCAGCGCGTTGGTACAGCGACTCCACGGAAGCGTTGATGTCCAAACCCAGTACCGCCGCCCCGCGCGCAAGCAGGCTCGTCACTGCTGCCTTGCCGATTCCCGAGGCCGCTCCGGTCACCAGCGCGACTTCGCCCGAAAAAACGGGGGGCTTGCCGGATTTCTTGAGCTTCGCCTGTTCCAGGTCCCAGTATTCAACTGCAAACAGCTCCGCCTCGTCAAGAGGCCGGTAGCCACCCAGCGCTTCAGCCGCGCGGATGACATCCATGGAATGCTCGTAGAGTTCGGCCACGACCAGCGTATCCTTGGCGCTGCATCCCAGCGCCGCCATGCCAAATCCGGGATCGAGAACCACCCGTGGCGCCGGGTCTAGAATGGTCTTGCGTTCGCGTGCGCCCGGCTCATTGGCCGCAAAGTACCCGCGATACGCGGCGGCGTAGGCTTCGACATCGACACCCAGCATCGGAACTCGTTTGGTGCGGATGATGTGGTCGGGGGTGATCGGTCCGAGTTGCGAAAATCTGGCGCAGTCCGCATGTTCCGCATACGCGATTGTTCGCGCATCCGTCACCGTGCGCATCAGCATCGGTACGCCCGCGAGAGTGGAAATGCGTTGTCGCAATAGTGCCTGGGAGGAGGCGTCAACCCACGGCAGTGCCGGCGCTTGCGCCGCAGACGCCTGTGCACCGCGGGCTTTCAGATACTCCTCCGCGCGCGTAACCAGCTCGATCATGCGCTCATAGGATTCACGGGCGCTTTCGCCAAAGGAGACGATGCCGTGCTTGAGCAGCACCACGCCGATGGTGGCGGGCGTTTTCTCGCGGGCGAAGGCTTCGGCGCAATAACGTGCAAGGTCGAAACCAGGCATCAAGTATGGAATTACCACGCAGCGGTCCCCGTAAATCTCGCGGACGCGGGTTTCACCTACGGCGGTATTGGAGACCGCAAGCACCGCATCCGCGTGTGTGTGGTCGACAAAACGATAGGGCAGGCAACCGTGCAGGATAGTCTCGATCGAGGGCGCCGGCGCGCTTGCGCGCAGCATGTGGGTGGTGAGTTCGTTCACAATCAATTGATCGGAAAGCGCCGGCAGTTTTGCCAGCTTCAGCACATGTTCGAGACGCACCGGTGAAAACCCCGGTGTTTCGATCGTCTCCAGATCCCAGCCGCTGCCCTTGACATAGAGAATGGTTTCGAACTCTCCGAATATATTTTTCTCCTCGATTTTCACCGAGGTATTCCCTCCGCCGTGCAGCACCAGCGATTTGTCGCTGCCGAGCAGGCGCGAAGTGTAGACACGCAGCGCGAGGTCGTCTTTGCATTGCCTCGCCTCCTCATCGCGCCACAGACTTTCCATGCGAACCTCTTCAATCAGGTTGGCTATTATAAGGGGCCGAGATAACCACCATGCCCGAATTTCCCGTCATCCAGGTGCTCGACTGGAACCAGGCCGAAGCGCATGCGCGCAGGGTGCGCGACGCGGTTTTCATTGTCGAGCAGAGGGTACCTGTCGAACTCGAATGGGATGCGTGGGACGCGCGCTGTGATCACGCGCTGGCGCTGGATGCACAGTCGAATCCCGTGGGTACCGCGCGCCTGTTGCCCGATGGGCATCTGGGCCGCATGGCGGTGCTTGCCGAGTGGCGCGGCCAGGGCGTGGGCAGGGCCCTGGCGCAGGCGTTGTTGGCAAAGGCGCGCGAGCGAGGCATGCGCCGCGTAGTGCTGCACGCGCAGACCTACGCCGCCGGCTTCTACCGCAAGCTGGGTTTCGAAGAGTTCGGCGCGGAATTCGAGGAAGCCGGCATTGCGCACATCGCCATGTCCCTCGCGCTCAGCGAACAGCGAAGCGATGGCTGACGGTGCCGCTGACTTCGCCGGCTGCCGTGAAGCTGCGTTCGTGAAATTCCACGGCACCAGCCGCGGTGATGCGCAGCAGCGTCGAGCAACGCGTGCCGTATACTGCATCGCGAATGCGGATGGCCGATGAGCGGCGTTCCCGTTCCAGGTCGATGCCGGTACTGGGTAATTCGCTGTCGGGGGCCTGTTCCTCGTCTGCGAGCAGCTTGAAGTAACTTTCGGCTGCGAATGGCTGCGGCATCTGGCGCGCGAGGCGGGCCGTGCCGCGCGTCACCTTTGGCCACGGCTCATCAAGCAGATGGTTGGACAGGCCATGCACGCCCGTTTGCACCGCCATCAGGCCGTTGCCGCGGTTGGACAGGAACCACAGTTCGTCGCCCTGGCCTGCCAGCAGGCTGAAGCCGTTATGGCGGTCCGCGTGCGCGCTGATTCGTCCAAGGTATTGAGCCGGCGACTCGGTACCGAGAAGAAAATCGCCAACCAGGTCGCCACGCGAAGGCGCGTCATCCCGGCGCGAGGCGGGATCCCTGAAATTGGTGATCGCCGCAAAGCGGCCGCTTCGCGTTACGCCCAACCAGGTTCCGCCGGCCTGCAGGTCACGGCCGGCGAGGATGTCCGGGTGATCCGGCCACCAGGCGGCAGCCAGGGTCGGCCGGACAAAAAACTCGTCGCGGTTGGCGGCAAGCAGCAGGTTGACGCCGGCTTGTGCGCGGTGCGCGAACAGGATAAGGCACATTGCGCGCGCGGCGAGCTAAAGCGGTTTGAACAACTCGGTCATGCGCCGCGATTGCGGCGCAAGCAGTTCGGCGAAACGCAAGCGCCGCACCTCACTTTCCAGAACGGACTGAAACGCCGCGGCGTCCGGCACGCCTTCGTAGACTTCCATCCAGGTTTGGGTCTTGTCGCGGCGGCACAGCAGCCGGCCCTGGATGCCGGTGGCATCGGCGATGGCGTGCTGCAGGGCCAGCGCGACGGCGCGGACCTTGTCCTCGTTCTGTGCGTTGATCTCATAATAAATATAGAAGCTGAAGCTCATGCGCGGTAATCGATGTCTTATGGTTCGCTGTTCACGTAACTTCGTAGGGCAAAGGGTCGAAGCGCAAAGCCGGGCCGTCAGGGGCTTTCAGCCGCACGGTGGAGGAATCGTGACTGCCCAGTTGAGCGACCGCCAGCAGGTCCCAGCCGCCGTCCGGTGCCGGCTGCGCGTTTACCACCAGGCCGCTTGCCTGAGCGCCCAGATCATCGCTGAACAGCGTGTCCCCGGGCGCGGCTTCGACCTCCAAGTGCGCCCGGAACATGCGCCGCTTCACCCTGCCAAGATATTGGGTGCGCGCGACGACCTCCTGTCCCGGGTAGCAACCTTTCTTGAAACTCACTCCGCCGATAAGTTCGAGATTGGTCATTTGCGGTATCAGCTGATCCTGGGTCGCTGCGGTAATCAGAGGTATTCCCTGGGAAATATCGATCCATTGCCATGCACATGAGCCGACCGGCTTGAAGCAGGCACGCAAGTTAGTCAAAGTTGTTGCGGCCGCCGATAGAGGAACGAGCAGCAGCAGGCGCCCACCGGCTATCGCAAAAGTCCTCACCTCGGCAGGCAGGGCACCGGATGCCGCCAGCGCACCACTGCAGGCATGGCCCGCCAGCCCGATCAGTACCAGCGAGTCGCCGGAGTTGGCGATATTGACTTTGGAGCGCAGCACAAACATTGCCAGCCGCTTCTGGATTGCCGCGGCGAGGCTTGCTGAAAGCAGCATGACGAATTCATTGCGATCACGCAGCAGCGTTAACGAGGCCAGCATGCGGCCCTTGGGCGTGCAATAGCTGCCCAGTGAGCCGCCACCCTGAGGGATCGCCTTGACGTCGCAGCTCAGCTGGCCTTGAAGAAAGTTTTCCGCTTCCTCGCCGGAGAATCGCAGCGCGGCGAGATGGGACAGATCGGCGAGTATCTCGGAGGATCGCGCCGCCTGCCGCTCCTGCGATGCATTGCCGAAATCACGCACTACACCGGATTCGATGCGCGCGCCGATTTTTTGCAGGGTTTCTGACCAACTGGAGTCCATAAGCAGCGGGTTATTATACGGGTTGCGCACTACGGTTTTCGCAACGCCTCCTTCGCATGTTTCGCGCCCTACGGATCCTGGTATTGTTTTGCTTCGCGGGCGCGGCGGCATTTTTCGCGTGGCTGATTGCCTTTGCGGCCGCGCCGCTGGAGTTGCCTGCGGACAACGTGGAGTTTTCCATCCTTACGGGAAGCTCGCTGCGCGCGGCTACCCGGCAGATCACCGAGGCCGGCATTCCGGTGTCCGAGGCCCATTTCAATTTGCTGGCACGCCTCACCGGCAATGGCGCGCGCATCAAGGCAGGGAGTTATGAACTGGCACGTGGCGCCAGTCCCTGGGAGCTGCTGCGCAAAATCACCTTGGGGGACGTTCTGCTCAGAGAAGTCCTGTTTGTCGAAGGCTGGACCTTCGCGCAAATGCGCGCGGCGCTGGATGCGCTCGACGCGGTGCGGCACGATACCCGCGAGTTGTCCGACACGCAGGTCATGGAGCGCCTGGGCGTCCCCTCCGGCAGGCACGCGGAAGGCATGTTCTTTCCAGATACCTATCTTTTTGCCAAAGGCGAATCCGATCTGAAAATTCTCGCCCGCGCATATCGGTTGATGGGCAGGAAATTGGAACAGGCCTGGGAGGCGCGCGGCGACGGTCTGCCCTACAAAACGCCTTATGAAGCCCTGATACTCGCCTCCATCGTGGAAAAGGAGACCGGTGATCCCGCTGAACGGGCGATCATCGCGGGGGTTTTCAGCAATCGCTTGCGAATCGGCATGCGCTTGCAGACCGACCCGACGGTGATATACGGCATGGGCGAAAACTACAAGGGCAATATTCGCAAGGACGACCTCGAGCGCGACACGCCGTTCAACACTTACACCCGCGCGGGCCTTCCCCCGCATCCCATCGCCATGCCGGGATTGGCCGCCTTGCGCGCCGCAGTGAATCCGGCGAAGACCGATGCCATCTATTTTGCGGCGCGGGGTGACGGCTCCCACCAGTTTTCGCGCACGCTGGACGAGCATAACCGCGCGGTGCTGCGTTTTCAGAAAAAAGGCCGCCCCTGACCGCCGCTGCCCGCGAGGGCGCCGGGCGCGTTGCCGGGTACAGCGGCTAAAGGGTCGATTGGCCCGGACTCAGCGGGCGAACTGGTCGTAGAGCAGCTTGAGATTCAATACGATTATCAGCAGCGTCGTCAAAACCGCGAGCGCGGTCAGCCAGCGCGGCGCAATCAGGTCGCCGAGCTTGCGCCGGTCCGCGGTGAACATCACCAACGGGACGACGGCGAAGGATAGCTGCAGGCTGAGGATTACCTGGCTGAAAATAAGCAAGCGCGCGGTGCCGCTGTCGCCGTACCAGAGGGTCACGATCACCGCGGGGACAATGGCAATGGCGCGCGTCAGCAGGCGGCGTGCCCAGGCGGGAAGGCGGATATTGAGAAAGCCTTCCATGACGATCTGTCCGGCGAGCGTGGCGGTCACCGTGGAGTTCAGACCGCAGCACAACAGCGCAATGCCGAACAGCGTCGGCGCGATGGCCGAGCCTAACAGCGGCGCGAGAAAGGTATGCACCTGCTGCAACTCCGCGACATCGGTCTTGCCCGCCTTGTTGAAGGTCGCCGCAGCGAGAATCAGAATCGACGCATTGATCAGCAACGCGAACATCAGCGCGATGGTCGAATCCCAGGTGGCAAGCCGGATGGCTTCGCGTTTTTCAGCACCCGTATGGCCGATGCGGCGCGTCTGCACCAGGCCGGAATGCAGGTAGAGGTTATGCGGCATGACCGTGGCGCCAAGGATACCTAAAGCCAGATAGAGCATGTCCGGATTGGTGACCACATTCACGGTCGGCGCAAACCCGCGTATCACTGCGCCCCAATCCGGGTCGGCCATGAATATCTGGATGCCAAAGCACACCGCGATCACCCCGAGCATGGTCATGATGAAGGCCTCGATCCAGCGGAACCCGAGGTTCTGCAGCCACAGGATCAGAAACACATCCAGAGCGGTAATCAGCACACCCAGCTCCAGTGGAATGCCGAAAAGCAGATTCAGACCGATGGCGGTGCCGATGACTTCGGCAAGGTCGGTGGCGCAGATGGCGATTTCGGCAAGCAGCCATAAGGGCCAGGAAATGGCACGCGGAAAGGCATCGCGGCAGGCCTGCGCCAGATCACGTCCTGCGCCAATTCCAAGGCGCGCGCACAGGGCTTGCAACAGGATGGCCATCAGGTTTGAGAGCAATGCAACGCTGAGCAGCGCATAGCCGAAACTCGAGCCGCCCGCCAGCGAGGTCGCCCAGTTGCCCGGATCCATGTAGCCGACCGCTATCAGATAGCCCGGACCCAGAAACGCCGTGAGCCTGCGCCAGAACGGACCGGCTGCGCGTGTCGGGATGGTGGCGTGGACCTCGGCGAGTGAAGGCCGGCCGCGCTGGTTCAGCCAACCTGCCTGCGCCGCATCTTCATTCGCGGACGATCGCATCAACATCAGCTGTAACCAACCCCCCATTTGGCCAGCGTGGAATCTAGTCCAGATGTGCGCGGTTTGCAACGCCGGCAGGCCGCGGCCCGGTACGGCAGAGCGCTTTAGTGTTGTGCGCCTGCGCGGCATTGTGAAACGTTCGCGTTCACATGGCATATTGCACGCCCGCAGACGGTTTGCCCCGGTTATCATTCGCCGGGTCAAGCCCCACACCCGCAGGGGTATTGCGCCTGCGATGTCCTTGAATTGCGTGTCGGAATCGGGAATCGAATAACGTGAGTCGCGGTAAATTCATCACACTGGAAGGCGTGGACGGTGCCGGCAAGAGCAGTCATGTCGAGTGGATTGCCGCACGTCTGCGCGCCCTGGGTCACACGCTGATCGTAACCCGCGAACCTGGCGGCACGCCCCTGGGGGAAAGCTTGCGCGAATTGCTGTTGCGCGAACCGATGCATCTGGAGACGGAGACCTTGCTCATGTTTGCGGCGCGCCGCGAGCACCTGGCCAAGCTCATTTTGCCGGCGCTGGAGCGCGGCGATTGGGTGCTTTCGGACCGTTTTACCGACGCCAGCTTTGCCTATCAAGGGGGAGGCAGGGGCTTGGGCGAGCAACGGATCAGCGACCTCGAGAATTGGGTGCAACAGGGTCTGCAACCGGACCTAACGCTGTTTTTTGACCTGCCCGTGGAAGTGGCCAGGCAGCGCCTGGCGGCCAGTACGGCCAGCCCGGATCGATTCGAGCAGGAAGATCTGGCTTTCTTCAATCGGGTTCGCAAGGTCTATCAGGAGCGTGCCTTGGCCTATGCAACTCGCATTAAAGTCATTGATTCCAGCAAGTCAATAGAAGAAATTAGAGTAATACTTGAAAGATATATTTTAACTATTTGAATTTATGTATAAATGGCATATTGACACCTTTCACTCCCTGCATCAGAAGCGTGCCCGTTTGGCCCACGCCATACTGTTGCAGGCACCTGAAGGAACAGGAGTTTTTGAGTTTTCACTGGAATGGGCGCAAGCTCTGCTGTGCGAATCGGTGCAGGAGGAGGCACCAGCTTGTGGGCAGTGCCTTGCCTGTGGCTGGTTTGCCGCGGGGAATCACCCGGATTTCCGCCTGGTCCAGCCCGATAGTTATGTTCAGGAGGCCGAGAGCGCCGAGGATGACCCGCCGCTCACGGCGCGAGAACGCGACAAGAAAAGCGACCAGATCCGTATCGACCAGGTGCGCGAGTTGCAGCCGTTCCTGAATGTGGGCACGCATCGCGCCGGCAGGCGCGTGGTGCTGCTGCATCCGGCTGATTCCATGAATCCGGCGACGCAGAATGCGCTGCTCAAGAACCTGGAGGAACCGGCGCTCGGGACGGTATTTATTCTCGCCACGACCCATGCGCACCGGCTGTTGCCTACTGTGCGCAGCCGCTGCCAGGTGGTCGGCTTGTCGCATCCAGCTCCGCTGGAGGCGTTGCAATGGCTGCGGGAGCAGGGCGTGCAACAGGCCGAGGCGATGCTTGCCATGGCGGGCGGCGCGCCACTGCTGGCGGCGGTGTTAGCGGATCGGGCAGATTTTCTGAACCAGCTTGCCGAGCAATTGGCCAACCGCCGCATGGATGCGCTGGCGGTTGCCGCGATGTGCCAACGCGCCGCGCCCGTCGAGGTAGTCACCGCTCTCTACCGCTGGTGCTATGACATGCTTTCCAGCCGGATCAGCGGCCGGGTGCGCTATCACGCCGACCGGGCCGCCGCGGTGGATGCGCTTGCCGCGCAATGTTCTCCGCGGCTGATCGCCGGGTATCTGCGCCGCCTGGCGCGTGCACGCGCACTGGCGGAACACCCGCTCAATCCGCGCCTGTTCATGGAAGATCTGCTGTTCGGGTATGTGGCGATGCTCGATGGACGGCGCCTGTCAGGCGATTACCCATGATGAAAGCGCTCGGGACCGTCAATGCTGGTTGACTCGCACTGTCACCTGGATTTTCCCGAGTTTGACGGGCGCTTGGTTGAACTGCGCGCGGCCATGGCGGCCAACGGGGTCACGCACGCGCTGTGCATTTCCACCACGGTCGCGGGATTTCCCAGGGTGCGAGCCATTGCGGAGCAATACGATAATTTCTGGTGCTCGGCAGGGGTGCATCCCGACACCGAAGGCGCGCAAGAAGTGACGCAGGCAGAATTGGAGGCGCTAGCAAAGCATCAAAAGGTCGTCGCCATCGGTGAGACCGGCTTGGATTACTTTCGCCTCAAGGGCGACCTGGAGTGGCAGCGTGAACGCTTTCGCCGCCACATCCGTGCCGCCCGCGAAGTCGGCAAACCGCTGGTGATCCATACCCGTGCCGCGCCAGAGGACACCTTGAGGCTGATGCGCGAGGAGGGCGCCGCGCAAGTGGGCGGCGTGATGCATTGCTTTACCGAGAGCCTGAACACGGCTCGCGCCGCCATTGACATGGGATTCCTTATTTCCTTCTCCGGCATCGTCACCTTCAAGAATGCCGCGGATTTGAAGGAGATCGCGCGGGTATTGCCCCTTGATCGGGTCCTGGTGGAAACCGATTCGCCCTACCTTGCCCCGGTGCCGCACCGGGGCAAAGTGAATCAGCCGGCACTGGTGAAGCATGTGGCCGAGGAAATCGCGCGGCTGCGCGGCGACAGTATCGAGAACATTTCCCGCGCCACCAGCGAAAACTTCTTCCGGCTGTTCCAGATCGTGCCAAACAGCGCGACTCAAATATGATCAGGCGTTGCTTCATGCGGTCCTGGGCTGCCGCACTGGTGTTTTCGTTCGCCGCTCCGGCTTTCGCGCAACTGGATCCTGAGCGCATGATGCGCATGGCCGAATTGAACGATATCGCGGGCATTCGCGAGGCGCTGGCACGCGGCGCCGACCCGAATACCGCCGACGAGCATGGCAATACCCTGCTCGCCGCGGCGGCGGCGGCCGGTCACGTGGAGCTGGCGAAATTTCTTATCTCGCAGCGTGCCCGGATCAATAACCGCAATGTATTTGGCGATACGCCCTTGATGGCGGCGTCCTATCACGGGCAACTGGAGATGGCGCGCCAATTGATTGCCAGCGGCGCCGAAGTCAACACCGAAGGCTGGACACCCTTGCACTATTGCGCCTGGCAGGGACACGTCGATCTTTGTTCAATGCTGATTGACCTTCGGGCGCGGATCAATGTGCGCTCGCCCAACGGCACCACCCCGCTGATGATGGCGGTACGCCAGGACAGGACCAACGCGGTAAAGCTGCTGCTCGCGCATCGCGCCTCGACCGATCTCAAGAACGACGATGGTGCCACGGCGCTCTCCTGGGCGATACGCGACAATCGCCGCGATATGATCGAACTGTTGAAGCAGGCCGGGGCGCTGCAATAGGAGCGCGCAACAGCGAGCCGCCGGCGCGTCTTGGCGGTTTCCGTGGAGTATCAGGAGGAGGGCCCGCAATGTCACATGGCACGCTGAAAAAGTATGTCTGGCTGGTCGCAATGCTTTGCGCTGTAGGCGCCCAGCCTGCCTGGCCACAGGCATTTCCGGTTAAGCCGGTGCGCCTTATCGTGCCCAGTCCTCCGGGAGGCGGCTCCGACACGCTTTCGCGCCTGCTGGCGCAGAAGATGACCGAGTCGCTGGGGCAGGCCGTCATAGTCGAGAACCGCGCCGGGGCCGATGGCATCGTCGGCTCGGAATGGGTGGCGCGTGCCGCGCCGGATGGTTACACCATCCTGGTGGGCAATGCCACCGCGCAGGTTGCCAATATCTACCTGCGCAAAAGCCTGTCTTACGATCCGGTGAAGGACTTCGCGCCCATCGCGGGCGGTGTGGAGTCGATCACCTGCATTGTCGTCAATCCCTCGCTGCCGATCCATTCCGTCGCTGAATTGGTGGACTATGCGAAAAAGAATCCCGGCAAGCTCACCTATGGCAGTTCCGGCGCGGGTGGCGCGTATCACATGTCCGGTGAAGCGCTGAAGGCCATTACCGGAACCGATATCGTTCACGTTCCCTACAAGGGTCTGGCGCCGGCATTGACAGGCATGATTTCGGGACAGATTTCTGCGGTGATTACCTCGGTGACGGTGGCCTTGCCCCAGGTCAACGCCGGCAAGGCCAGGATCCTGGCGTTCCTGGAGGAGCGGCGCTATCCGAAGTTGCCGGAAATTCCCCTGGTCAGGGAGACAATTCCGGCATTTCGCGGTTCGACCATCTGGAACGGATTTTTCGCTCCGGCCGGCACGCCGCCGCCCCTGATCAACCGGCTGAATGCTGAATTCGTCAAAGCGCTCAATTCGGCGGATATCGCGAACAAAATGGACGCCACCCAGATCATCGGCGGCAGCCCGGAGCAGTTCTCAGCGTACTGGAAAGGGCAGATCGAACTGTTCGCGCAGCTCGCCAGGCTGTTGGGCATTACGCCGCAATAATCACAGGGATTACAGGGTTCACAGGGATCACAGGGGAATCGTCATGTCCGGCAGCGGCACAAAGCAGCGCTATGAAGTCGATATCGAAGAACTCGAATACCTGCGCCATGGCGAAAAGCCTTTGCTGGCGCGGGTTTTCAAGCCGCGCGGCAGCGGGCCATTTCCCGCAGTGGTGGAGATGCACGGCGGCGCCTGGTGCATGGGGGATCGCAAAAATAACGATGCCATCAACCTGCCGGTCGCAAGCGGTGGCGTGGTGATCGCGGCGCTGGATTTTCGCGCGCCGCCCGACGCCACCTATCCGGGCTCGGTGGCGGATGTGAATTACGGCATACGCTGGCTGAAGGCCAATGCCGCGCGCTTCCACGCGCGCGCGGAATGGGTGGGGGCGATGGGCACCTCGAGCGGCGCACATCTGGCGGTGCTGGCCGGCATGAAACCTCTCGATCCCCGCTACGCCGCGATCCCCGGCGCGCCGGATGCGTCGCGCTTCGATGCGCGCGCCGCATTTGCCGTGGCAATGTGGCCGGTGATCTGCCCGCTGGGACGCTATCGCTATGCCAGGAAGCGTCAGGCCGATGGCAATCCCATTCAGGTGCGCACTGAACAAATACGCAGCCAGGACCGCTACTGGGTAACCGAAGAGGCCATGGGCGAGGGCAGTCCGGTCAAGGCGCTGGAGCGCGGCGACAAGGTGGAGACGCCCGGCATTTTGTACCTGCAAAATCCGATCGACGAACTGCACCCGATGGAAAACCTGGAACAGTTTGTCGCCGGCTACCGCAAGGCGGGCGGCAAGCTGCAGTTGGAGCTGTTCGAAGGCCCGGCCTACGACCTGGTGCGCACACAGCCGGAGTCGGCCGAAGCACAGCGCATGGTGGAAAAAATCATCGCGTTCGCATGGCAGCACGCGCGCTGAGTATTCAGTCCCTGCCGTCCTGGCAGCGCCGAAGTCCTACTGGCGTTGCAGGCCCACAGTCTTGACGATCTTTTCCCAGAGTTCGCGCTCGCCGCGGATGAATTCGGCGATGGATTCCGGTG
>Ga0155956_1118_pt2 | contig 12198 bp, 13 predicted proteins | sample RifCSPlowO2_02_FD_107610 | JGI IMG/M metagenome (GOLD analysis project Ga0155956, IMG submission 107610) | Betaproteobacteria bacterium RIFCSPLOWO2_02_FULL_62_17 | reverse complement strand
CATGGTCAGCTTTCTCATTTTGTGCGTCGTCATGCTGCCGGGGGCCTACTTTGCCGGTGCCGGCGACGGCAAAGCAGCGCGTCCGCTGCCCGGGGCGATGGACCGCGATGCCGGATTGTCGCTGAAATCCGCGTTGCACGAAGCGGCGCACCACAAGGGTTTTGTCACCATGGCGATCGCGTTCTTCGTGTGCGGGCTGCAACTGGTGTTCATCACCACGCATCTGCCGGCATATCTTGATCTTTGCGGCCAGTCGCCGTCGCTTTCCGCGACGGCGCTCGCGACCATCGGCGGGTTCAACGCCATCGGCTGCTATGTGCTGGGCTGGATGGGCGGCAAGCTTCCCAAGCAGTATCTGCTGGGCAGCGTGTATATCCTGCGTTCGCTTTTCATTGTTGTCTATTTCAGTTCCGCGCCCACGCCGACCTCGACGGTGGTGTTCGCGGCGGCAATGGGAATGTTGTGGCTGGGCACCGCGCCGCTGGTGAGCGGCCTGATCGCTCATATCTTCGGCCTGCGCTATATGGCGACACTGTCGGGCATTGCCTTTTTCAGCCACCAGGCGGGATCATTCGTCGGCGCCTGGGGCGGTGGGCTGATATTCGATGCGATGGGGAACTACGACATGGCATGGGAGATCGGCGTGGCCATCGGCCTTTCGGCCGGCATCGCGCAGATGTTCATGCAGACTCAGCCCACCACCAGAATGGCCGCTGCCGCGGCCTGAGCGGGTTCACCGCCGCCTCGATCGCGCCGGCGCGCATCGCGAACTGAAGCAACGCGCCGCGCGGATTCGGATGCGCCGGTTCGCCTTGACCAGCCGCCCATAGATCGCTAGGAGCTTCTCCATGAAAAAAATCGCGCTCGAAGAGCATTTCATCAGCCAGGCGCATCTCGACTGCCTGCGCGCGCGCACCGACTTTCCGCGGCTTGCGACGGTCGACGACGGGAGCGGCAACAAGGTCGAGCGCCTGTTGCGCACGCCGACCAGTTCGCAGGTGTACACGCCCAGGCGCGTCTCGCAACTTCTCGACGTGGGTGCGGGGCGCATCGCGGAGATGGACCGTTCCGGCGTGGACATGCAGATTCTGAGCATGACCGGCCCGGGCGTCGAGGAATTCGATCACGCCACCGGCACGGCGCTGGCGCGGGACATCAACGACGAAGTGGCCGACAAGATCAAGCCGAACCGGCAGCGCTTCGCGGCCTTCGCAACGCTCGCCTATGGCGACCCCGCCGCCGCGGCCGACGAACTGGAACGCGCGGTAACGCGTCTCGGGTTCGTGGGCGGCAAGCTCAACTCGCACGTCGGCGGGGAATACCTCGACGAGCGGAAATACTGGGTGCTGTTCGAGCGCGCCGCGACGCTCGGCGTGCCGATTTACCTGCACCCCAAGGAACCGCCGCAGAAGATGCTTGACCTCATCGCTCCGTATCCGACGCTGATGATGGCCACCTGGGGTTTCGCCGCGGACACCAGCCTGCATGCCATGCGGCTTATCGCGAGCGGCCTGTTCGACGCGCATCCCCGTACCAAGATCATCCTGGGACACCTCGGCGAGGGCATACCGTTCTGGCTGTGGCGCATGGATAACCACTGGAAAAAGGAAGGCTGCCGCGCGAATCGCCTTCCGAGCGAGTACTTCAGGGACAATTTTCTGGTCACCACCAGCGGCATGTTCACGCAGCAGACCTTCCTGTGCGTGTACCAGGTGCTGGGGGCCGACACCATGATGTTCGCGGTCGACTACCCCTCGGAGTCGAACGACGCGGGCGTGCAGTTCATCGAGTCGGTGCCGATTTGCGAGGCGGACAAGGCCAAGATCTGCCACGGGACAGCGGTGAAACTGCTGGGTGTGTAGGCCATTGAATAGAAGTGCGCCTAGCGCTTCGCGGGTATCAGCGGCAACAGCAGAGACGACGGGTACTCGGGGGTGTGATACACGGTGTGCCTGACCTCTTCGTTGCGCGGCAGATGCAGCGACAGCCGGTAGACGTAACTCGCGCCTTCCCAGGGAGCGTCCTGCGCTTTCACCAGCAACTGGATGCGGTGCCCCGCGCGAAAAACATACGAGGTCTCGCGCATCTCGATGGCGTAGCTTTCAACCCGGCCGGGTTGCACCGGCACCGCCCGTGTGTGCGGGTGAAAGGGTTTGTAGGGTTTCGACTTCGCCGCATCGGTTTCGCGGTGCGAGGCCTTCAGCCAGCCTATGCTCACACGCTTATTGCCGCCGTCGGGCGCGATGTCCTCCAGTTCCACGATCCAGTTGCCGTCGCTGCTGGAGAGCGAGGCGAACAGCGTCGCCGCCATCGGTCCGGTCACCTCGGTATCTTCGCCCAGGGGTGCCGTCGCGCATGGTGATCCAGACATTCTTTTCGACGCGGGTCCGGTATTGCGGCCGCGAGAGTTTCTCGTGCCAATCCTGGGACATGCTTTTCCTGTGGGCTGTTCAGTAGCGGCTCGCGCGACGCGGCAGGCCGAGGTGGTCGCGCAGCGTCCGGCCCTCGTATTCGCTTCGCATCAATCCGCGTTTCTGCAACTCCGGCACCACCAGCTCGACGAACTCGTCCAGGGAACCCGGCTGGCAGGGCGGCTGGATGTTGAAGCCGTCCGCGCCGCCTTTTTCGAACCATTCCTGCATGTGGTCGGCGACCTGCTGCGCGGAACCGACGATCGCGCTCTTGCCGCGGCCGTGCGCCGCCCGCAGCGCAAGCTGGCGGATGCTGAGATTTTCACGTTTTGCCAGGTCGAACCAGTTCTGGCGGCCGCTTTTCGCAGCCGAGGGCGGCACCGGCAGCATCTCTTCGGGAGGCAGGGGGCCGTCCATGGGATACGGGGACAGATCGACGCCGCCGAGAACCGTCGCGAGGATCTCGCGCGCCACAACCGGATGCATGAGGGATTGCAGTAGCTGCTCCTTTTCGCGCGCTTCCGACTCCGTGCGTCCGACCACGGCGCTCAGTCCGGGCATCACCACCACGTGGTCCGGATTGCGCCCATAGCCCAGCGCGCGCGATTTCAGCTCATCGTAATAGGCCCTGGCCTGGTCGAGCACTACATGGCCGGTGAAGATCGCGTCGGCGAACTCGGCGGCAAAATCGCGGCCGTCGTCCGAGGATCCGGCCTGCACCAGCACCGGGTGGCCCTGCGGCGGACGCGGCAGATTGAGCGGTCCGCGCACCGAGAACCATTTGCCTTTGTGGCCGAGGGTGTGCAGCTTTTCCGGAATGAAGAACTGTCCACTTTCCTTGTCGCGCACAAACGCATCGTCGTCCCAGCTGTCCCACAGGTCCCGCACGATGCGGGTGAACTCGCGCGCGCGATCGTAGCGCTCGGCGTGGGTATAGTCGTTTTCGATGCCGAAGTTGCGCCCGGCGGACGATTGTGCGGTGGTGACGATGTTCCATCCCGCGCGGCCGCCGCTCAGATGGTCGAGCGAGCCGAACTTGCGCGCTATGTTGTAGGGCTCGTTATAGGTGGTCGAGGCGGTGCAGGTCAGGCCGATTTTCGTGGTGACCGCGGCAAGAGCGGAACACAGCGTGATGGGCTCAAAGGCCGCCACGTACTGCGCCGAGCGCGACAGCGCCTCCATTTTGGCCTCGCGCACCGCGGGCGTGTCGGCGAAAAACAGCATGTCGAACTTCGCGCGCTCCGCGGTGCGCGCCATGTCCACGTAGCTCTGCAGGCGTATGCCTTCATCCGCAAAGGTGAGCGGATGGCGCCATGAGGCGACGTGATGGCCGGTGACATTGAGGAATGCGCCCATTCTCATGAGACGTTTTGCCATGATGGTTTTCCTCTATATGATGGGGTGCTGTTGTGAATTCAATGATATCCAGCATCGCTGGATATTGCCATTGTCATTCAGCTTACCAATGGCTGGAAACAGGAGGATCGCATGAGCGATGCAAAGCGCATGATGAAGCTGGGCGTTTTTTTCAACCCCACCGGGCACCATGTGGCGTCGTGGCGTCATCCGCGCTCGCAGGCGGATGCCGGCATCAACGTTCAGCACTACGTTGAGTTGGCGCAGACCGCCGAGCGCGGCTGTTTCGACATGATTTTTCTGGCGGACAACGTGGCGGTGCGCGAGGCGCCGATGGCGGCGCTGTCGCGTTCGGCGCAATACATCGCCAATTTCGAGCCGCTGACGCTGCTTTCAGCGCTTTCCATGGTGACGAAAAAAATCGGCCTTGTGGCCACGGCCTCCACCAGCTTCAACGAACCGTTCAACATCGCGCGAAAGTTTGCATCGCTCGACCACTTGAGCGGCGGGCGCGCCGGCTGGAATATCGTCACCACCGCGAGCCGCGCGGCGGCACGCAACTTCGGGCGCGATGAGGTCATGGAGCACCATCAGCGCTACGAACGCGCCAAGGAATTCACCCGCGTTGTGATGGGCCTTTGGGACAGTTGGGACGATGATGCATTCCTGCGCGACAAGGGGTCAGGATTGTTTTTCCGGCCCGAGGGCTTGCACTCGCTGGATCACAAGGGCGAGTGGTTCTCGGTCAAGGGACCGCTGAACATTCCGCGTTCGCCCCAGGGTTACCCGGTGCTGGTGCAGGCGGGCTCCTCGGATGACGGCCGCAGTTTCGCCGCGGAATTCGCCGAGGCGATCTTCACCGGCCACGTCAATCTGGAATCGGCGCAGGAGTACTACGCGGATGTGAAGGCGCGCGCTCGCGGTTTCGGACGCAATGTGGACCAGGTGGTGGTTATGCCTGGGCTCTCACCGGTGGTGGGCCGCACTGAAAAGGAGGCACAGGAGAAGCAGGACACCCTGCAGTCGCTGGTGGACCCGGTGGTCGCGCGCGAAATCCTTTCAACCTTGCTTGGCGGCGTGGACCTGTCGCCCTATCCTCTGGACGGTCCCCTGCCGGACCTGCCTCCGGTCGTAAGCGACAGTCAGAGCACGCGCGCCAATTGGGTGAATCTGGCGCGCAAGGAAAACCTCTCCATCGGCCAACTGGCGATGCGCGCCACGCACGGGCGCGGCAAGAGCGCCGCCGTGGGCACGCCCGCACAGATCGCCGATCACATGGAAAAGTGGTTCACGCAAGGCGGCGCCGACGGCTTCAACATTCAGCCGCCGGTGCAGCCCGGCTTCCTCGACGATTTCGTCGAGATGGTGATACCGGTGCTGCAGGAACGCGGCCTGGTGCGCGGTGAATACCAGGGCGATACGCTGCGCGAGCATCTGGGATTGCCGCGTCCGGAAAACCGGCACAAACTGGCTGCTGCAAGGACGTCTGCGGCAGCAGTCGTCTGACCTCATCAAACCAGAGGGAGGAGAGCCATGAAGCCTTGTACCGCCGCTTCCATCGTTTCCGCTGTCGCCGTCCTGATTGCAGCCATTCCTGCGCTCTCGCAGGCACAACCCGCCTATCCCACCAAGCCGATCCGGGTGATCGTGCCGTTTCCGGCCGGCGGCGGCCCCGATGTCGTGATGCGTCGAGTGGGCAACGATCTGTTGCAGCGCATCGGCCAGTCCTGGGTCATCGAAAATCGCGCCGGCGGCAATTTCGTCACCGGCGCCGAAGCCTGCGCGCGGGCGGCTCCGGACGGCTACACGCTTTGCTATATCAACAGCACCCAGACCTCGGTCAATCCGCATGTGATGAGCAAGCTCCCCTACGATGCGGAAAAGGATTTCAAGCCGGTCACCAATCTCTACACCCTGGTGAGCGGCGTATTCGTGAGCGCGGCCACGCCGGTCAACAGCATGAAGGAGTTCGAGGCCTGGGTGAAGGCGCGCCCCGGCAAGGTGAACATGTCCAGCCATGGCCCGAACACGCCCACTGACATCTACCGCCGCTGGCTGAATGAGCGCTGGGGCACCGACATGGTGGGCATCGGCTACAAGGACGGCAATGCCATGATCGCGGCTTTGATGGCGGGCGATATCCATTTCACCTGGATCGGCTATTTCAACGCGCTCGGACAGGTGCAGGCAAAAAAAGTGAAGATGCTGGCGATCAGCAGCGCCAGGCGCTACCCCGGATTCCCCGAGGTGCAGACCTATACCGAGGCCGGCATCGTCGATCCACCGATGACCCCGTGGCAGGGGCTGGCCTTTCCCGGCAACACCCCCGACGTTGCGGTTCGGCGCATTAACGCCGAGATAAACAAGCTGTTCAGCGAGCCCGAGTTCGTCAAATTCATGGTGACTCAGGGCCTGGACAGCCTAGTGGGCACGCCCGAGGAATTCGCCGCCTACATGCGCCGCGACCGCGAGATCGCCGGCGAAATCATCAGGAAATTCAAAATTCCAAAGCAATAGGCCCCAGTTGGGACGAAGGCCCGTTTATCATCCGCTCTTGCGCGCCATTACCATCCTCGGAGGAACCCCGCATCATGCCAAGAGTTGCCGTACCGTTGCCTTACTTCGATTTCTTTCCGGAGCTCAAGGCCGAGTTCGCCAGGAAATATCCGGGAACCAAGTTCTCGCAGCCAGGCATGCTCATGCAGGGCGACACGCTGGTCGATTTCCTCCGCGGGCACGACACCGCGGTCATTGGATTGAATCGCTTTACCGACGAAGTCTGCGCGGCGCTGCCCGAACTGAAAGTAGTGTCGCTGTGTTCGGCCGGCGTCGATCACATCGACCCGGCCATCCTCAACAAGTACGGCGTCAAGATGTGGTGGGCGCCGGGCATCAACAAGATCTCGGTGTCCGAGCTGGCGGTTTGCTACATGGTGCTGACAGTAAGAAGGATTCATTTTTTTTCGTCGGTCCTGCGCCGCGGCGAGTGGCAACGGCCACTGGGTTTTGGCAGCGACCTGCGCGGCCGCACCGTCGGCATTCACGGTGTGGGGCATATAGGCAAGGAGGTGGTGAAGCTCCTGCAGCCTTATGGCGTGCGCATCCTTGCCTGCGATCGCGAAGACTTCAGCGATTTCTACAGGCAGTTTGACAACGTGGAGAAAGTCGATGCCGAGGATCTGTGGGCGCGCTCCGACGTGCTAACCATCCACCTCTCCAAGAACAAATCCACCATCGGCATGTACACACGGGAGGTGCAAGCGAAGCTCAAGCCCGGAATGGTTCTCATCAATTGTGCGCGCGGCGGCATGGTCGATGAGGACGCGCTTGGCGAGAATCTGAAAAGCGGTCACCTATCCGGCGCGGCATTCGACGTGTTCGCCATTGAACCGGCCAACAGCAATCCCTTGGTCAGCCTTCCCAATATGTTCGCGTCGCCGCATATTGGCGCGACCACCATGGAATCCTGGGACGCGATGCTGCGCTCGGGGATTCATGGGATAGCGAACGCTTACGAGCCCAAGCCGGGCGTCTATCCTTTCGATTAGGCGGCGCTATGCGTGGCGGTCTCAAGGTCTAAGTGCAACACCGGCTATCAGAGTAAAATCAGGCGCATGAGCGATACAAAACTTCGCGCCTGGGTGCAGAACTGGAACGAGTTGGGACCTGTGCTGGATGCCATCAAGCGCCGCGAACTGGAAGCGATGACGGATGCGGACGTGCGTGCGCATGTCACAGCCCTGTTCGGTGGTACGTATCCGGCCAATTTGGCGGAGCGATCCGAATCCGGCCTGGTTGAGCAGCAACGATGGTTCGCCAGGGCGCACCGGAGGCCATAAAGCCGGTCTTCGACGCCGCGCGCGAGGTTCAGGACTTCCTCAGGCGATCCGGGTACGCGTTTTGTTTCATCGGCGGCGTGGCGCTGCAGCGTTGGGGCCAACCGCGACTCACGCTCGACGTGGACCTCACCCTGCTGGTCCCTCTGGGTTCCGAGACAGGGGCAGTCGACCTAGTTCTGGGTGAATTTCTCTCGCGTATTCCCGAAGCGCGAGCTTTCGCGTTGCGACATCGAGTGATACTGGTCAAGACAGAGGCGGGGATTCCGGTCGACATCGCACTTGGCGCCCTGGACTTCGAGCATCGTTGCATCGAACGCGCAAGCGAGTTCGATTTTGGCCCCGGGCTATCGTTACTCACCTGTTCGGCGGAGGATCTGGTGATTCTCAAGGCGTTCGCGGGCCGGGGACAGGATTGGGTCGATGTGGAGAACGTGTTGATTCGCCAGCGGCGTACCCTGGACTGGAGCTTGATTGTCGGTGAACTCAAGCCGCTGCTGGATTTGCGCGAGACGCCGGAGAACTTGAATAAGTTGAGCGAGATCAGGAGCAGGATCGACCAAGGTCCTTGACCCGCTGCGGCGATCCTACTGCGGCTTGAGCCCCGCGCGTTTCGCCACCGCGCCATAGGTTGCGAAGCCGCGCTTGATGAGCGCGGCAAATTCCTCGGGCGTATTGGCGATGATGTCCATGCCGGCGGCTTCGAGCTTGGGCCGCACTTCCGGAGATTTGAGCGCCGCGGACATTTCTGTGTACAGGCGCCGCGTCACCGTCGGCGGCATGTTGGCAGGGCCCAGCAGGCCGAACCACGATTGCGGTTTCTCGAAGCCGGGAATCGACTCGCCAATGGTGGGTATGTCGCCGAGCGGACCAAAACGCCTGCCTTCGAGCACGCCCAGCACCTTGAGTTTGGCGCTCGGGATATGCGGGCGCACGTTGCTGAGCGAGCTCATGGTGGCCTGCACTTCGCCGCCCACGGTCGCGTTGACGGCGTCGATCACGCCCTTGTAGGGCACATGGAACAGCGACGTGTCGGTCGCCGCCATGAAGGCCTCCATCATGAGGTGAAAGACCGACCCCGCGGCGCCCGCGCCGTAGTTGACTTTGCCAGGGTTGCGCTTCACGTGTTCGACGAATTCCCTGACATTGTTCACGGACACCGAGGGGTGCACGGCAAGCGCGGTCACGGTTTCGACCGCGGCGCTGACCGGCGTGTGGTCCGCGGGCGTGTAGGGAACTTCCTTGATGGTGAAGTGCGCGAGAATCTGCGAGCTGGGTGTGGTGAATACCAGCATGTGGCCATCGGGGGCGCTGCGAGCCACGCGCCCTGAAGCGATAGTGCCGAACTGTCCGGCGCTGTTCTCGATCAGCACCGGTTGTCCCAGGGCATCGCCCATTTTCGGGCTGAACAGGCGCGCCACCACATCGGCCGCGCCCCCCGGCGGCACCGTGACCATGATGCGCACCGGCTTGACCGGAAACGCCTGGGCATGGGCCCACGCGGGCAGAATCATTGCCGCAATGGCAACGTATATCGTGCGTCGGTGCATTGGCATCGGCCTTTTCCGTGCTTTAGTTTCAGGCAGGCGTTCCGCTGGCTGCCTCGCGTGATTATTCCGGTTCGATATCGGCCGCCTTGATGGTCTTGCCGGCGTAGTCCAGACTGCGCTTGAGCAGCGCGCCGAGTTCGGCGGGCGTGCTGGTTTCGATGAGGATGCCCAGGCCCTGCATTTTCGGCGCGACATCCGGATGCAGCAGCGCCTTGGTGACCTCGGCATTCAGCCGTTGCGCCAGCGGCGCCGGCATATTGGCCGGGCCGAAATAGGCGGACCAGCCTGGAGGCGCCTCGTAACCAGGCACTTGCTCGGTGATCGTCGCTACGTCGGGGGCGGCAGGGTAGCGCTTGGGCATGTTCATGCCCAGAAAGCGCAGTTTGCCTGCGGCAACCGATTGCGCTGACGCGCCGTAGACGGTAAACAGCAGTGGGATGCGCTCGGCAATCGTTTCGGTGACCACCTGAACGCTGTCCTTGTAGGGGACGTGCACCATCTTCAAGCCGGCGAGTATCGCGAGCAATTCGGCGGAGAGGTGGTGCGCACTGCCCACCCCCGAAGTGCCGTAGGAAAGCTTGCCGGGATTGGCTCTCGCATAGGCGATGGCATCGTTGACGTTCTTGAACGGGGACGACGCCGGCACCGCCACCACCAGCGCGGCGTGGCCCAGGTTGGCCAGAGGCGTGAAATCCCTGATCGGATCGTAGGGCACGTTGCGCGCGAGAAACATGCGGTATACCAGCGGCGTGGGCACGGCGTACATGATGGTGTAGCCGTCGGGCGCGGCGCGCGCCACCGCGGCGGCGGCGATCGATCCACCCGCGGCCGCGCCAGGTTCCACCACCACCGGCTGCCCCAGGGATTCGCTCATTTTCTGGGCAATCATGCGTGCGATGATCTCCGCCGGGCCGCCGGCGGTCACCAGGCTTTTTAGCGGCTTTACCGGATAACTTTGGGAATGCCCGGGCATCGGTGCAATGCACAATGAGAATGCGGCGAGCGCCGGCAGCAAAATCCTGTGCGGATTCCGTATTCCTGTGGTCATGGCCCTATTCCCTCGAAGAGCGCCAGTGGCGGCAAAGGCGGCGATGTTACCCCCGCTGCTGCGATCAGGCGAGCCCAGCTACCTCAGCCTGGTTTATCATGAACTGTATGCGTTCCACCTTTCTTGTGATGTCGCTTGTCGTGTTCGCGCTGTGCGGATGCGCTGCGCCGCGGGCGACCGACGAAACCAGGCCTGCAATGGCCCGCCTCGCCCCCGATCCTGCGCGCACGCCCGAGGCGGTTATTCAGGTGTACGGCGCCCGCGTGGTCGGCGTCAAGGGCATTTTCGGGGTGCATACCTGGGTCGCGGTCAAACCCTACGGTGAAAGCGCCTATACGGTCTATGAGGTGATCGGCTGGCGCAAACGCTGGGGCGCCTCGGCACTGGTGGTGCATCAGCGCGTGCCTGACGCGCGCTGGTTCGGCGCCGCGCCTGAATTGATTGCCGATCAGCGCGGTCCGGGAACGGATGAACTTATCGCGAAGGTGGACAAGGCTGCGCGCGAATATCCCTGGGCCGACGAGTACAGCGCCTGGCCCGGTCCGAATTCGAATACGTTCACCGCCTGGATCGGCCGCGCGGTGCCGGAACTGCGCCTTGACCTTCCGCCCACGGCGATCGGCAAGGATTATTCGGGCACGAAGTTAATCGGGCCGGCGCCCAGCGGCAGCGGTCTGCAACTTACCCTGTTCGGATTGCTCGGTTTGACCGCGAGCCCGGTCGAAGGCCTTGAAGTCAACCTGCTTGGCCTGACGCTTGGGGTGAATCCGTTCGATTTTTCGCTCAAGCTTCCAGTACTGGGCCGCGTAGGTGTCGCGCGCGCTTTCGGGGCGACGCCGATCGAATCGCAGGACGAGGCCATGCAGCGGGAGTAAAGGGGTCAGAGTCACATTAATCTCCCTGGAGCAATTTATGTTGCGATTAATGTGACTCTGACCCCAATTCCATCAAAATTATTCGTATCTCAGATTGGCAAGTTTTGCCAGCTCGGCGCCCACTTTTCGTTTCTTCTCGAGGATGGCAGCGAGTTCCTCGGGTGTTCCACCGGTAAAATTGATTGACTCGACCGAAGTGATCTTGGTGGTCAGGGCGCTGTCCTTCAAGGCCTTGTTCATTTCCGTGTTCCAGCGCCGCACGATGTCGTTGCTGACGCCTTTGGGCGCCACCATCAGCAGCCAGTTGCGGAAATCCAGATCGAACCCCTGGGAAGCGAATGTCGGCGTGTCGCCCGCGAAAATACTGCGCTGCGGGGCGGTGACGACCGCGATGAGGCGGAGCTTGCCTGCCTTGACGAAGGGCGAGGTGGTGCCGGTGGTGAGGTTGGAGGATTGCACTTCGCCGGCCACCATGGCCTTGTTGAGCTCCGCGGGGCCTTTGTAGGGAATGTGGTTGAAACGCACGCCGGTTTTCGCCTGCAGCCATTCCAGATAGAGGTGCATGGTGGAGCCGTTGCCGGCGGATCCCCAGGTGACCTGCCCCGGCCGCGCGCGTGCGTACTCGATCAACTCCGGCACGGTTTTGACAGGCAGGGAAGCCTGAACCACGATGCCTTGTTCGAGTTCCATGATGTGGATGATCGGCACGAATTCCAGAGGGTCGTAGGTGAGCTTCACGTAGGCATACGGATTCAGGGTCATGATGTTGCCGTCGGGCATGCAAATGGTGTAGCCATCGGAACCCGCGCGCGCGCACACATCCATGCCGAGATTGCCATTGGCGCCGCCGCGATTGTCGATCACGATGGGCTGGCCCCAGGCCTGACTGATCGGCTGGGCGAAGACGCGTGCCATGCGGTCGGTCAATGACCCGGCCGGCAGCGGCACCAGCAGCCGCAGCGGCTTTACCGGATAAGACTGTGCCAGCGAAGCCTGGGCCGCCGCCAGGCCGGCGCAAACAGCAACGATTCCCGCGACTACCTTGAGTGTTCTCATGCTCTTCCTCCCCGGAATGTCTTCAACAATTCATACAATGGATCGGCAACACCGTTTGCTACCGTG
>Ga0155956_1285_pt1 | contig 12203 bp, 9 predicted proteins | sample RifCSPlowO2_02_FD_107610 | JGI IMG/M metagenome (GOLD analysis project Ga0155956, IMG submission 107610) | Betaproteobacteria bacterium RIFCSPLOWO2_02_FULL_62_17 | reverse complement strand
CCGGCCAATATTGTCGTCTCGGCATCCGGACACGCCAAACTTACCGACTTCGGCGTCGCCTACGTGCCCACTTCGACGATGACGCAGACGGGCACCATGATCGGCTCGCCCCGCTACATGTCGCCCGAGCAGGTGCTCGGCCTGCCCATCGATCCGCGCTCCGACATTTTCTCGCTCGGGGTGGTGCTCTACGAGATGCTGGCCGGACATGCGCCTTTCGTTCGTGCTGGGGACACCACGATCTTCCCGCTGATAAACCGGATCGCCGCGGAACCGCATCCTCCGGTCACACAGGCGGATCCATCCATTCCCGCGGCTTTCGAAGCCATTCTGACAAAAGGACTGGCCAAGAAGCCGGAGGACCGCTACCAGCGCGGCGGCGAGATGGCGAAAGACCTGCGCAATCTGCGAAGTTTGGCGCCCGCCGGCACGGCGCGAACGCCAGCGGACGACGAAAAAACCATGATACTCGCGCGTGGCTCGCAGACTGTCGAGCCACAAGACGCGAAAACCGTCGTCGTTCCGGCGGCTGCCAAGGCAGCATCGAAGCCTTTGCCGGAGAAAAAGGGTATTGAGTTAAATCTGGACCTGGACACCTTTTCCCGCAATTTCGATGCGGAGGAGAAAGCACGGCAGCACCTGGAGGAAGAGGCGCGCCGGAAGAAAGAGGGCGACCTGCGCCGTTGGCGGGAAACCGAGGAGCGCAAGCTCCAGTCATTCGAGAGCAAAAGCCCGGGAAGCGGCGCCGCCTCCACCACCGGGGCGGACACCGGATCGCGTCGGGGCGCGCTCGATATGCTGAAGAAAGCCACGACGAACGCACCCGAAGATGCCTCCGGCGCCGGGAAGGCCAAGGCCGACGCGGCCCTCGATAAAAGCATGCGTGCGGCCTTGCAGTATCTCGCCGAGATTGCGCGTGAACTGAACAGCATCAATCCGACCTCCGGGCGCCCTTACGATTATGTCTTCCTTGGGCAACTGCCCGCGGTAAAGCTGTGCAATGCATTTGCCGATCTGCGCAGCCGCAAGATCAACGGAAAGGACCACGGCGATCACCTGTTCTTCAGGTTCCGCATCCAGCCTACCCCTCCCGCGAAGGTAACCATGCTTGGGGCAGACATTGCCCGCTTGCACGAGTATCTCAAGACCTGGGACGTCCCCTTCGGGGCCAAGACCGAAGCGAAGAGCGATTTCGGGCAGGAGACGCGCGTTGTGTTCACGATTTCCGCCCCGCTTCCTTGCGAGGTAAACATCCGCGCCAACTACGACGAGCCGTCCGTCGAGATCGAACTCGTCAACGTCCGGCACCCGGGCCGATTCCGGTGCCGGCTCGAACCGAAAAAGTTTGACGAGGTGGTGGACGATCTGGCGCGCTACGTGCTCGGCGTCGACGACGATTTCGACAAGGTATTGAACCGACGCTGAACGAAGTCCTGGGCAAATTAGCGTTCCGCGTGATCAAGTTTGGTAAGCGCGGCGTGCGCATTGCGGCAGCTGGCGCGTGCCTTGTCGAGGTTATCGCTGGCGATGGCCCGATCTCCGCCAACGTTGGCCAGTCTTGTTACTGCATGTTGAAGATTAGCCTCTGCTTTGGCGAGGGCGACTTCAAGTGTGTGCCGTATAGTCACCATTTATTTCCTGTCGTTGACTGTACTATTAAACCGCTGAGCAAAGATTACGCGCAATGATGAAGCTCAGGGTCGAAATCACCTTATTTAACTGTTCACGCGATGGCGGTGCAGTACGAGCGAGAGCGCGTGGGCGCATCGCCGCCGCATTGCTCGGGGTCCTGATCTGCGCCTGTGCGCCGCTACCGCAGTACACCGCGCTGCCGGCGGTGCAGTACCCGTCCGCGAACTTCAACGAGCGCCGCCCGAGCTTTGTGATCCTGCACCACACCGGCAATGCCGATGCGACACGGGCGCTGGGGACGCTAACCCGTGCGTCCGCCGAGGTGAGCGCGCATTACCTCATCGAACGCGGCGGCAAGCTCGTTTACCTGGTGGACGAACTGAAGCGTGCCTGGCATGCCGGGCCGGCCTACTGGGGCGGCGAACTCGACATGAATTCGGCCTCCATCGGCATCGAGCTGGACAATGACGGCGCCGAACCCTATGCGGACGCGCAGATCGAAACACTGCTGGCCTTGCTCGCCGATCTGAAGGAGCGCTACCGCATTGCCGCGGCGAATTTCATCGGCCACGGCGACATCGCCCCCGGGCGCAAGGTCGATCCCGGCGTCAACTTTCCCTGGAAGCGGCTGGCTGAACGCGGCTTCGGCCTCTGGTGCGATCCGCCCTATGAGGCTGTGCCGCCAGGCCTGGATGCCGGCACGCTGCTGGGTGCCTTCGGCTACGACATCTCCAACAACGAGGCTGCGATCAGCGCGTTCAACCGGCATTTCGCCGGCGTCGAATCCAGGCGCATCACCGAAGAGGGACGCTCCCGGCTTTACTGCCTGGTGCTGCGCAAGAGGCTGGGATCGGGCGGGTAGAGGCGCGGCAGATACAGCGCGGCGGTTCCGGTCAATTTTCCGAACATGTCTCTTATCCTTGCGTTGTTGAACGCCCCGCTGGTTGACAAGAGCGAGGTCTGGCTCGCCTGCGAACTCAGGTCTGCTGCATCACACGATAGCGCGCAATATCGAAGTCCTCGCCGGCTTCGACGATCGCGACCGGGACCAGCAGGTAATTGCCTCCCTCAAAATCCAATACCGGACCGATGCGCTTGTCGAACCCGCCTCCGCGCTGGCAAACCAGAACCTCCTCCCGGAGGGTACGATCATCATTGAGCAGTATCGCCTCTTGCGGGGCCACACCGCCGAGGGTAACCGGAAAAGCCGCCTTGGCGAGGGTGCGGATACCGACGCCGGATTGCAGCTTCGGCCGCCGGCCCCAGCGCCGTACCACGCCAACCGAGTAGGCGCCGCTGCCTCCCGCGACACTCAGTCCCAGCAGCTTGCCGATACCCAGCCAGTCGCCCTGCAGATTGCTCACCACCGCGAAAACGCCACCGGCACTTATGTTCTCCGTCACCCAGGTTTCGGTGCCAGCCGCGGCTTGCCCGCCTTTCAGGCGCGCAAGAACGCCCACCATGCCGTTGGCCACGCTGAGGCTGTGCTTGACCTCATAGCGATCGCTCTTGCGCACCGGCGGCGGCGTTGACCAGGACGCCTTTAGGTGCAGGCACACGCCGAGCACCTGAGCGCTTTCATAGGTGCCGCCAAGATTCAGATCCGAGGGGAGCGCGCCGCTTTCCAACACGCGAATCACGTTGTCAAGCTGGCCCGCGGCGGCACCCGCGGCGAAAAAACGCAGATCCGGCGACGCCGGCGGCGCCTGCACCAGACGCTTGGGCGGCGCGCCGCCGCCCAGGTCTGCATAGTTGTATGTGGATTGCGGCTGATGCACCGCGCTCAACACAAACGACGCGCCCAGATGCGCCATGATCCACTCCGCCAACTCGATGTCCCGCCGCGGCAGGCAATCGGGCGAGGATGCCGCCAGCATCAGCAGCTTCACGAACTCGCGCTCGGCGCTCGAGGTCTGCGGCGCATTGGGGTAGAGCCGAATCGTCTCGCCCTGGAAATTTCTCTGTTCCGCGAAGCGATACACCCTGCCAAGTGCATTCCATGTCTCGGCATCTTCCGGCTCATAGTGCAGGTATTGCCACTTGAGTTGCCCGGCGAATGCACGCACCGCGCGCATGCAAAGCACAGGCAAACGCGCCTTCAATCGACCGGCTGCGCCGGTGTCCGCCGCGCATTGGTCGATGCAGGTCGAGTACGCGCCGGCAAGGTCTTTCCAGAAGCCGGATAGCGCCCGCCAGATACGCGCTTCCTGTGTCTTTGGCAGGTTTGCATTGGAGATATAGTCGCGAGCGAGCTTGCGCTGGAACGGCTGTGCGGTCTCCTCCAGCAAAAGGAATATCTCGGCGCGTCGCTCCGGTTTGAAGTCTTCGGTCGCGCCGACCGATACGATCCAATCGCGCAGCGCCTCGATCGCCTTTTCCGCGTCGTTTTTGGGCAGGCCGGCCAGCGCCTCCTTGGTGCCCTTTTCGTCCGCCAGCGGATGATCCGGCTTGCGTCCGCCGAACAAATTCAAAGCCATGTTTTCATGCCTCCGAACAACTCCCGATTCCCGGCCGCAGCTCAAAACCGGGCGAATCGCCCGGCATCCCCGCCAAAACGAAGAACTTCACCGGTCGAGCGCGCCAATACGGGTTCAAAATAAATAGGTCCGCGGTAATCGTACGTAAAACGCGATTATCGCAGGGAGCGGACACGCCGTGCATAGGGGCCGGCCGAAAAATCGGCCACGCCGCCAGACGCCTCCGCCGGGGATTCTCTCGCCACCCGCGCGGCAAACCCGGGTTCGATCAGCGCCGATCGCCCGAAACTGGAAGCGACCTCCACCTATCTCAAAAGGGCGCTTCGTGTGTCGGGCATAGCGGGGCTCAGCTACTCACCTGGCCTTCGAAGGTTTCGAAATTGCTGATCCGGGGCGGTTCGTCCTCGAAGCCGAACTCGCTCCAGCGCGCGCACACCGAGTCGTAGACCTCCTTCTTCAGCAGGCTGCGGCGTGAGAACGTCGAGATGTACTTGTACTCCTTGCAGGCATTGATGATGCACTTGGAGCCAAAGGGCCGGATCTCCGGCGGATTCTGGCTCGGATCGAGAAAGGTGCTCCAGGTCTCGCGCAGGATGTCGATCGAATGCGCGGGGCGCGAGCGCGTCACCATGGCCCACATCACATCGCCAAGATCGGTGGGGTTGACGTCGTCGTCGACAACAACGATGTATTTGGTGAAATACGCCCCGCCCATGCACTGCGCGGCCAGCGCGCCCACTTGTGCCGCATGGCCGGCGTACTGCTGCTTGATCGAGACCACGGTCATCCCCCAGCCGGCTGCTTCCGGCGGCGACCACACGCCGCAGATCCCCGGAACGCCCATCCCCTGCAGATCGGTCCACACCTTGGCCGCCTTGGCCATGGCCCACATGAGGCCGCACTCATTCGACCAGCCGTCCGACATGAGAGCGCTGGTGACCACAGAATCATTGCGATAGCGCACCGCCTTGATATCGATAGTCGGTGTCGCCCCGCCCGGCCGGCCGTAGTAGCCGGTGAACTCGCCGAACGGACCCTCGGGCGCGGTCTTGTCCGGATAGGCAAAGCCTTCAACGATGATCTCGGCGTGCGCCGGGAGTTCGAGCCCGGTGATGTCGCTCTTGAATACCTCGATGGGCGAGCCGTTGATGCCGCCGGCAAATTCGTATTCGGAAACATCCTTGGGGAACGAGGTCGAAGAAGCCAGGAACAGCAGCGGATCCAGGCCATAGACCGCGGCCACGGGCGCCGGCTTGCCCCGGTCCCACCAGCGCTGCTTGTCCAGCGTGGCGTCCTTGCCCGGCGAGGAATAAAAGCCGACCTGCCTGGGCCCCTGGACCATCTGGCGGTAGGTGCCCAGATTGACGCGTCCGTCCTCGGGATTGATGGTAATCACCGCGTCGGCGGTGCCCAGGTAGCGGCCGCCGTCCAGCGGCCACATGCGGGGCGCGGGAAGCCGAGTGATATCGACCTTGTCGCCAGTGTCGATATTCTGGTTGACTTCGGCCGCCGCGGCGTCCAGCGTCACCGGAGCGATGCGTTTTTTCATCTTCTCGCTGAGGATGCGCACCAGCCCGAGCGCATCCTTGCTCGGCTCCTCACGGATCGAAATCGCCACGCGATTCAGGCTGCTGCCGAAAGGATTGAACAGCAGCCTGGATCCGGAATGATCCTTGATGTTCTCGAACAGCAGCGCCGGCCCGCCGACGGTCTTGCCGGCCATGTAGGTGATGGTGGCCATCTCAAGATCCCAATCGACCTTGGCCTTGATGCGCTTGAGTTCCCCGATCGACTCCACGATCTGCAGCCAGTCGCCCAGGCTCTTGATACCGATGACTCTGCTTCTATCCATGCTCAATTCCTTTCTTTGTGGATCACGCTGCCGTGAACGCCGTCGCTAAGCAACCGCGCCACCCGCTTTTTCCCCCTCCATCTTCGCGGCGATGGCCTCGCGCAATTGCCGCTTGAGAATCTTGCCGACGGGGCTCACCGGAAATTCGCTCACCAGCTCCAGACGCTCGGGCAGCTTGAAGCTGGCGATTTTCTGTTGTCTGAGGAAGGCGATCAGTTCGGCGAATTCCACGCTCTGCCCGTCTTTCGCGATGACGAAGGCGCAGGCCTTCTCGCCGAACACCGGATCGGGCATGGCCACCAGAGTGACGGCCTTCACTTTCGGGTGGGCGACGATCAGGTTCTCCACTTCCTCGCAGCTGATCTTCTCGCCGCCCCGGTTGATCAGGTCCTTCTTGCGGCCCTCGGTATAGACATAGCGGCCCTGCTTGCGCACGATGTCTCCCATGCGATAGAAGCCATCAGCCGTGAAGGCCTCGGCGTCCTTGTCCGGCGCGTGGTAGTAGCCATGAATGGTGTAGGGGCCGCGCGTCGCCAGTTCGCCCTGGGCGCCATCGGGCAGTTCGTTGCCGGCGTCGTCGATGACCTTGATCTCGTCGTCCTCGCAGACGGGCATGCCCGAGCTGTGCAGCAGGTACTCCTCCGGGGCGTCCAGGGGCACCATGTTGATCAAGCCCTCGGCCGTGCCGTAGATCTCCTGCGGCAGGCAGCCGAAGCGGGCGCGCAGCCGGCCGCGCAGTTCCGGGGCCAGGCGCGCGCCACCGTTCTGGATCACCTTCAGGGAGGAGATATCGTAGCCGTCGGGCAGCGGCGAATTGAGCCAGTTGGAGATCAGCGGTATGACGGCGGCGATCGTCGTCACCCGCTCGCCTTCGACCAGGGAGAACACCTCCGCCGGGTCGCCCGAGGGCGCGAGCACCACCGTGCCGCCATAGTAAAAAGTGCCGAGCATCCCCGGCGAGGACAGGTTGTAGTTGTGCCCCAGGGGCAGGATGGCCATGAACACCGTGTCCGCGCCGAAACCGGCGGCGCGGCCGCACAGGCGGGCGTTGAGGACGTAGTCATCGTGAGTGCGCGGGATCAGCTTGGAGAGCGAGGTGGTGCCGCCCGAGAGCAGCATGGTGGCCACTTCCGACGCATCCGGGCGCAGCCTCGACAGAGCCGCGCGAACCGCATCCGCCGGCATGGGTGCGGCGAACATCTCGCGCAAGTCCCGCTGTCCCGCCGCGGGTTCGCCGGCCACGAACACGCTGTGCAGGCTGCGGATGCCGCTTTGGACCTCCGCGGCCATCGACCGGTAGTCAAAATCGCCGATCCGATCCGGAATCACATAAGCGACCGCACCGGAGGCGCGCAGGAAGTGGCGGATCTCGGTGTGCCGGTGCGCGCGCAGCGCCGTCACCGGGATGGCGCCGATGCGCGTCAAGGCAAAATAGGTATGAACGAACGCGGGGCCGTTGGGCAGTTGCACCACCACCCGGTCCAAGGGCTTGATGCCGGCATCGAGAAATCGGCAAGCGAGCCGGTCCGAGGTTTCCACCAGGTCCCGGTAACTCAGGCGTTGCTTGGCGCAGACGAGGGCGGTCTTCTCCGGATGGCGCGCAGCGCTGCGCGAGAGCATCTCCGCAATGGTGATCCCCTCCCACCAGCCGCGGGCACGGTAGCGTGCCGCCTGATCGGCGGGCCAGGGCATGCAGCCTTCGAGCATCGTTGTTCCTCCTCTCGCCACGGGGCCACCCACTAGCGCCGCCTGGAGGCGGGCGCAGGTGCTCTCGGGATCGAGGCTAACTTTCCACTGCTTGGGGGTGCGGCCGTTTGATGTGAATCAAGAAAGCGTCGGGTTGGCGGGGGCAATCGGACCAGGCAACGGGCCGATTCACGTCCCCCGGGCAATCCGCGCGTGCGCGCCCATGAGCGCTTCCACCCGCGTCGGGTCGCCGCGCGCCCAGCCGCATTCGGTGCCAATGCCGTCCACCCGGGTGAATTTACGCGCTGCCGCCAGGCGCGCATCGTCGCCGGCCGCGTCGTTGTGGTGGATGAGTCCGAGGTAGAGCTGGGTTGAGGCGTCGATTTTGAGATTCCGCAGTGGCGCGAAGAACGCATCGTCGCTTCGCCCCTTGGGCACCGGCAGGTGGAAGAACTGGATCGGCCGCTTCACGCCGGCGGCAATCCGGTTGGTGATCTCCACCATGATCGCGGCGTCCTTGGGCTGCACCATGTGCTCATCGGCCGGGCTGCCGTAGCAAAGGTGGTAACCGAGCTCGATGGCATGGGGAACGCCATCGCCGATCTGCTTCAGGACATCGATGGTCTCGATCCTGAAATCCGCCGGTCCCGGCTCGTAGTAGTTCTCCCAGGCGAGGACTTCCTGGCATACATCCCATTGGATCGCCACGCGCTCGTTGGGCAGGGCGCGCGCGATCGCTTCAATCTCGCCGATGAAATGCCGCGTGAGCGCCGGAATCACTCCGGGCCGGTCGGCGGGCAGGATATTGTTGTAGGCCGGTGCCAGCGGCGTGGGAATGCTGACCTGAAACCTCACCCCCGCCGGAATCACGCCACCGCGCTGCAAGCGATCGAACACCGCGAAGGATGCGATCGCCATCTCCGCATAGCCGGTCTTGAAGCCGGACGCGTCGACGCTCGCGCCCTTTTTCAGGCGCAGGCGCGGAATTTCGCGCACCACCTTGCCGTCCCATTGCGTGAACTTGAAAGGCGGCACGCCGTGCGCCACTTCGATCGCCGGATGCCGCGCGAGCACGTCCTGCAGAAAACGTATCCAGGTTTTGCGGATACCGGTTTCGCCGTCGGGCATCCGCGTGAGGAACGGTCCCACGCCCCGGCTCAGTGTCTTGAACACCGTCTCCGAATCGGGCAGCGGGACGCTGCCGACCAGATGCACCACCGTCTTCGTGCCGATCTCAGCCATCGCTCACCTCCCTCCAATACGCTAACGAGCCCAACAAATAGGCACGGGCCGATAGGGGTAACGGGGGAAGAGGGGACCCCCTCTTCCCCTGTTCCAATCTTTCCCCCGAAGGGGAGGCGACGCAAGCGTCGCCTCCCCTGTTCTGAAGCTTTCCCGATTTTCGTGTATTACAGCTCTGCTGCCCGAATTTACTCCAGCCTAATACCACCGGCCTTGATGACGTTCTGCCAGGTCGCCATTTCCGATTTCATCATTGCGCCGAGCTGCTCGGGTGTACTGGTCGCGATCTCGATGCCGCGCTTCAACGCATCCTCACGTGAACCAGGTTCGTTCAGGACGCGCGCTACCTCGGTGCCGAGCCGCGAGATGATTTCAGCGCGTGTGCCCGCCGGGACGAACAACCCGTACCAGAGCGTAGCGTTGAAATCCTTGTAGCCCAGCTCCGCCAGACTGGGCACGTCCGGATACAAGGGCGCGCGTTTCGTGCCGGCGGAGGCCAGCGCCCGCAACTTTCCGGATTTGACGTGCGGCAGGGCGGGCTCCGCCACACCCTGGAGGAATTGCACGTCGCCGGCGATCAGGCCATTCAGCGCCGCGACAATCCCTTTGTGCGGAATGTGAACCATGTTCGCGCCAGTCTGCATCATGAAGAGCTCGGTCGCGAGATGCCCGAAGGTGCCCACCGCGGGCGAGGAGTAATTGAGCCTGCCGGGATTTGCCTTCGAGTGGGCGATGAACTCCGCGAGGTTGTTCGCCGGCACCGAACCGTGGATGATGATCATGGAGGATCCGGTCCCCAGCAGCATCACCGGCGCGAAATCCTTGAGCGGGTCGTAAGGCGTGGGGCGAACCGCCGCGAGGATCAGCATGGAATTATTGCCCATCATGATCTGGTAACCGTCCGGCGCGGCCTTGGCGATGTGCTCGAATCCTATGACGCCGCCGGCACCCGCCTTGTTGTCGATGTAAATCGGTTGCCCGATGCGCTCGGTGAGCTTGGGAGCGATCTGGCGCGCGAGGGTGTCCTGGCCCGATCCTGGGGAAAATGGCAGCACCCAGCGAATGAGTTTATTGGGATAGGCGTCCTGAGCAAGTGCTGCAGATGCCGACCAGCCCGCAAGCAAACCAAACAGCACCCATAACACTCCTTTTCCTGCGACCTTCATGTGCTTCCCCCCCCAAGGATTGACACGCTGTAATACGATACGCGACATTGAAATCACTTTGCCATGAGCGGCGGATAATTGCCAGCCCTTGAAGAAAATAGGGGACAGACCACGGTTTCGGTATATTGAAACCGTGGTCTGTCCCCTATTTTCCTGCTGATATCCTTGCGCCTCGATGGCCACAACCTCTTCCTTTCAATCAGACGCCTCCCATCCGCTGCGGGTTCTGCGCTTGCGCGAATTTCGCCTGTTCTGGCTCGGGCTGATCGTGCAGGTCTGCGGCCTGATGATGTTCCAATTCACCCTCGGCTGGCTGGCATTCGAGATCACCGGCTCCCCGGCGAAACTCGCATTGATTCATCTGTGCGGATTTGCGCCGCAGATCGTGCTTACTCTGGTGGGCGGCGTGCTCGCGGACCGATGGGATCCGCGCAAGCTTATCGGCTTCGCGCAGGCGATCGGCGCCGCGGCCATGTTCACGCTGGGATTCCTCACGCTCGCCGGGGAGACGCAGTATTGGCAGCTTGCGGTCGGCGCGTTTCTTATTGGCGTGTCGACCTCCATCGACGAACCCAGCCGCTCGGCGTTCTTTCCGCGCCTGCTCCCGGATCGCTCGCTGCTGCGCGCCGCCGTGCCCCTGATTTCAATGGCCTGGGGCGGCACCCGAATCATCGCGCCATCCATCGCAGGGTTCGTCATTGCCGCCTCGGGCGCGGATGCCAGTTTTCTCGCTTCCGCCTGCGGGCTGTCGATCATGGTTGCCGTGGTTTGCGTGCTGCGTCCCGCCAACCCCGCCGCGGCGGCACCGCATGGCGGCATGCTGAACAATTTCACCGCCAGCGTGCGCTACGTGCGCGCCAACGAGGTGTTCTACAAAGTCATCCTGGCCGCGCTGCTCAACGCCAGTTTCGCCATGGGCTACGTGCACATGCTGCCGGTATTCGCCAAGGACATTCTCGCCGTGGACGCGCGTGGCCTGGGCATTCTTTCATCGGCTGCGGGCGTGGGTTCGCTCACCGGCCTGCTGAGCTATGCATGGCTGCAGTCGCGCGCCAGCGCGCGCAATATCATCGTGTATGCATTGACCCTGCTTAACCTGTCACTGGTCGGCTTTGCGTGGAGCGAAGCATTCTGGCTCTCGGTGACGCTGGTGTCGATCGCCGGATTGGCGCATTCCTGCTTCATGACCGGCACCCAGGTCATCCTGCAAACGCTGGTGGAGGATGCGTATCGCGGCCGGGTGATGGCGCTGTTCAGCCTGGTGTGGAGCATGATGGTGCTCTCCGGTTTCCTGCTGAATTTCACCGCGGCCTTCGCCGGACCGCGCTGGGCGCTCACCGGCGGCGCCGCCATGGTGCTGTGTTTCGCGTGGTCGTCGCTCGCGCGCAGCGTGCCGCTGCGGCGCGTGACGCTGGCGGCGAAATCCGCCGCCACTTGACGCCGGATCAGGCAGGCTTGCAACCGCGCGGCCAAAAGCTCGCCGCGCTGCTTCCAACAGCCGGCGCGAGATTTATGCGCCGGCGGTCTCACTAGGCGATTCCCCCAGATAGGCCCGCCGGATGTGCGGCGAGGCAAGCAGTTCCCGCGGCGCGCCTTCGGCGGCAATACGGCCTTCCTCGAGCACGTAGGCGCGTGCGGCGATCTCCAAAGCCATGGCCACGTTCTGTTCCACCAGCAGAACCGCCATGCCTTCGCGGTTGATTTCCCGGATCACCGCGAACATTTCGAGCACGACCGAAGGCGCCAGGCCGAGCGAGGGTTCATCGAGCAGCAGGCAGCGCGGCCGCGCCATTAGCGCCCGCCCGATCGCCACCATCTGCTGTTGGCCGCCCGAGAGCGTGCCCGCGGGCGCTGCGAGACGCCCCTTCAGGACGGGAAACGCAGAAAGCACCTTTTCCAACGAATCGCGCCGGCTCGCTCGAGCCGCCTTCCGATAGCCTCCCAGCTCCAGGTTTTCCCGCACCGTGAGCCCGGTGAACAAACGCCGCCCCTCGGGCACGATCGCGATCCCCTGGTCGCAGAACTCGTGCCTGGCAAGACGCGTGAGGTCGCGGCCGTCCAGACGCAACGTGCCCGAGACGATGCGGTTAAGCCCGGCAATGGCATTGATCAGCGTCGTCTTGCCGGCGCTGTTCGGCCCCACGACGC
>Ga0155956_1237_pt2 | contig 12314 bp, 13 predicted proteins | sample RifCSPlowO2_02_FD_107610 | JGI IMG/M metagenome (GOLD analysis project Ga0155956, IMG submission 107610) | Betaproteobacteria bacterium RIFCSPLOWO2_02_FULL_62_17 | reverse complement strand
TGGGCACCCAATCAGGCTCAGGTCGCCACACGCAACGCGCAGAAAAGCGAAGCGGCACTCGCGCGTCTAGGCCAGCCGCGGCGGATTGCATATGGACCGAAGGACATCGAACAGCTCGACATTTACACCACGCGAGCGCCTGATGCGCCGATCAATGTCTACATCCACGGCGGCGCGTGGCGCGTCGGAGACGCCAAGGCTGCTGCCTACATGGCCGAAACCTACGTCGATGCCGGCGGAATTTTTGTCTCGGTGGATTTCAACAACGTCGGCGACGTCGACGGCAACCTGGTGGTCATGGCCGACCAGGTGCGCCGCGCCGTGGCATGGGTGAAGCACAATGCCGCGAGCTTCGGCGGCGATCCGGAAAAAATCTATATCTCGGGCACCTCTTCGGGAGCGCACCTCGCAGGCGTCGCGCTCACCACCGACTGGCCGAAGGCTTTCGGTCTGCCCATGGATACCTTGAAGGGCGGCTTGTGCTGCGGCGGCATGTACGACCTGTACCCGGTGAGTTTGTCGGCGCGCGCCGGCTACGTGCGCTTTTCGCCGCAGATGATTGAAGAATTGAGTTCGCTCAAGCATCTCGACAAACTGGTCGCGCCGCTGGTGGTGGCGCATGGGACGCTGGAGACGCCCGAGTTTCAAAGGCAGAACCGCGATTTCGCCGCGGCGGTCAAGGTTGCCGGGAAGCCGGTGACATTTCTGGTGGGGCAGGGGTACAACCACTTCGAGATGTTCGAGACGCTGGGGAATCCATATGGGTTGCTGGGGAGGGCGATGCTGGGGTTGATGAAGTTGCAGACGGGTTAGGAGTCATTGGATTTGCGTGTGTGGCTCTCAAACTGCGTCTTTTCGACGCACACCAGGATCCGGAAACCGTTGATTCAACAGGATGGCGAATTCTGTGCTACGGGGGCACCACTCGATTTATTCACTACAGTGTCCGCCCCGTTGATCTGTCGGTGGCTACAGTACCGTACGAACGTATAGGTGCCAATCCTGATCGACGCAATTGAGGGATTAAGAGGGTATCCGTGTAATCTGTCAGTGGTTGGGTTCGATGTTAGGCGCTAATATTTCAGGGGGGCGACTTCTTGTTAGGGTTCGCTGGCAAGTGACATGAAGCGATTCGCGTGGTTTGTGTCGGTTCTTGCACTGTGGTTTGCGCGCCACGATTGGATTGAGCTGCGCGAGCGTTTAGCTCGCGCATACAAATGGCATGAAGATGACTACATTGAGTGCCCATCAATTCTCGCTCAGCAGCTCCTGATTTCGGGAGAGGACCACCGTTTCTTCAGCCATGGCGGAATCGATCTCGTCGCTATCGGCCGCGCCGTGTGGCGCAGGGTCGTATTTCGACGCTGTGAGGGTGCAAGCACCATTGAAATGCAGGTGGTTCGAGTGGTTAGTGGCAGATACGAGCGCACCTTTCGGCGAAAAGTCAAGGAAATGGCGCTCGCTACCTTAGTGACTCGAGTGATTCCGAAGGAGGCGCTTCCGGCCATCTACCTACGGCTCGGCTATTTCGGGTGGCGAATGAATAGTTTTGGCACGGCGTGTCGGCGGATCGGTAACCCTGTGACGCCAATCGACACGGCTCGGCTAGTGGCGCGACTGAAGTACCCGCAACCCCGCGATGTCTCAGCGCAGAGACGGGCGCAGATTGATATGCGTGCACGTCATCTCCTCCTGCTTCATGCACGCCATTGTAACGATCACACGTATTTAGGGCTTTTTACGAAGCCAGCGCATGCATCCGTTTGACATATCAGCGGTTCTCGATCCATTGACTGAGATTTATCCCTCGGCCGATGTGTTGCTGAGAGCGGCGAAGACAGGGGACCGGGATGTCCGCTACGCGATTTCTCGGTTATGGTTGTCTGAAGGGATTCCTTTTGCATTTATGACGAGACCCAGCATCTACGAAGCATTGCGGATCTGGCTTGCCCGTCGCCTCGACGTGCAGGCGAAGGAGATAACCATCATAGGCAGTGGGCGCCAGGGATACTCGCTCAGCCCTGACAAGAACGTGGGTCAAGCTTTTGGGCCGCATTCCGATCTCGACGTGACAGTCGTGTCTTCACGTATGTACCAGAGCCTGGCCGATGCCTTTTGGAGATGGGAACACGACTATACGCAACGGGTCGTGCAGCCAAGACACGTGCACGAAAGATCGCTATGGGATGAAAACCGACGCAATTGCCCTTTTGCCCTTGAGCGTGGATTCTTTGACCCTCACAAGATTCCTGCTTGGCCTCGCTATCCTGAGGCACAGACAGTCCTAGACGCGCTCTGGCGGGTTCACGAAAAACTGAAGGTGACGCCGCAGGCGCCGAATGTGCGCAAGGTCAGTCTAAGGGTCTATCGGGACTGGGACTCGTTCGTTCGACAAATGGCAATAAACCTTGAGGCTGTAGGCCGTATTACCAAGGCCGTGTGCTAAACGAGGTATGAGATCGAATCTTAGCGACGCTTTCGAGGCCACTCAAAGCGGGCGTTGACGCTGGGGTGTGCGGGGACGCACCGCGATCTCCCCATTAGGAATTCCAATATTGTGATGAAAATTGCGATGTTTGATACATTTATGAGTTCAAGCACGAAATGGCCACTCATTTTCGTTCGGATTCACCTCAGGGAGTACAAAGCGACGCCGGCACTGTGATGCTATTCAGTTCTGTGTCAATTTGAGTGTTAAGCGTCGAACTGATGGCTTGTTTGGCGTCGTCGATCGCCTTGCTCAGAACAGTCGTGGTGGAAGTGAAGCCCGACTCGAATGTAGTGAGCCGCTTTGCGAACTGACCCGCCCGTGCCGTCAGTAGATTTAGCTCGACATTCAATTTTGCCCGAGCGGCTTCATCGCTCGCAGCTGTGAGTTCTCCCTGCTTCACTTCAATGTCGCCATTGGTCTTGAAAATTGTAAGTTGGCAGGTAGAGGCATTGAGTGCAGTGATCACGGCATCGACATTGGTATTGACTTTGGTGGCGAGGGCTTTGGTGACGCCCGTGGCTGCGGTGGCCCCATTAATTTTGGTGGATAACGTGGTTTTGCCGGCTTCGAGCTTGGCCTTGAGCAAGTAATACGCCTTCGACAACGTGGCCGAATCCGCCTTGGGTGCGGCGCCGTCCACCTGTTTGTCGCCGGTTCCCGCGGTCGCCGCCTGGCTCCTGAGCAGGACAAGCAACTGGGTCTCGATCGCTTCGATCCTGCCTTTCGCGCCCACCAGGCCTTTGTCGCCGGCGACGTCGGCGGCGTGTCCGGCAGCGGTCAGTGATGCCGTCCTGGTGTCGATGTACAGTTCAAGCCCGCGCTTCTCCTGCTCAAGCTTGGCTTTCTTCCCCTCAACTCCAGACTGCGTGCCTTCCTCGAGCGCCTTTTCCAAGCCCAGCATGAACGAGCAACTGTAGTGGTAGTCGACGGCGTCACGCATCGCCAGCACTATTGGATAATCATCGATGGACTTCTTGAAACTTGACGGCAGCAGTGCCGCGGCCTTGGTGTCGCGCGTTTCACGGATTTTCTTGGTCGTCGCGGTGACCAGCATGTTCTTGTAGACGGTCTCGTTGATTAAGGAGCGTTCCGCGATTGCAAAAGTCGAGATCGCAGCGAGCGCGGACTTGGCCGAAGCGCTTCCTGCGATGGCCGCGGCGCCCGAGAACAGGGACGCAATTGAGCCGGTCATAATGTTGAAATAGGCATCGTTGCCGTAGATCGATTTGAGGTGTTGCTGGCACAAATCGTCGGAGGCAACCAGGAGAGCAGCCAACGCTGCATTGCGTTGTTGCTGGCATTTGGCCTCTTCTCCTGCGGCGGTCGGGACGTTAAAGCAGGGGGGGTCCACAATTCCTTCACTGCCATTCTTAGTGATCGCCTTTTGGAGAATCATCGCCGCGCTGTCTTTGCTCAGCGACAGCGCCTCCACGCCGTATTCCTTGGACGATTTTGACGGATCAAGAGAGCATCCCTCGAGAACCATCAACATCGCAGCCGCAACAACAAAAAAAATCCTGCCCATGACGTACTCTCCCCAGAAAGGTTTTCGCATCGAAGGATCGGAACTGCAGTCCCGCTCTTCTTGTACTTCGTGCCGGTGGCGATGGTCTGGTGCTGTTACGCCGATGGCAGTATCGAGCACGCGGAATTTTGCGATAGCGCGTGGCTGATTGCAATGGCGGTTATAGCTAAGGTGAGTCAGCGTACAACTACTTCAATCTCAAGTAATTATTGGGATGAACCTGATGGACTCCCGTGCGTGGCGGTTAATTGAAACGCCCGGAAGATTTCGGCGACGTGCCGGTTCATCGTGACTGCCGAGCTACGTTAAAGGGATCAGTGTCAGATCTTGCTTGAGTTTTAAACGCGCGCCGACAGGCGCTACCCGTCAATGCACAGGTTACTTACTTGGGGTGTTGCAACGCGTACCCAGGCGAGGAGGGTAAGGCGAAACGCCTGGACTGTTTCGATGGACTGGCAAGGAAAGAAAAAGCGAACGACGAAAAGGAAAGGACCCAAAAAGCAGATGGCCGGGTGGGCGACGTTCCAGTCGCGACGGAATCCAATTCCGGAGTGGTGTCACTCAAAGAACATTTGCTGGAATCGCACTCGGCACCCGCGAGGAGCTTGCTGGCCGAATGGAACCTGCACAAAAAAGGGGACCCCGGGTTTAGCACTCAGCCTTACAGGTCGACGTATTTGCTGTTCGCAAACAGGACCAATCGCCGCAATCAACAGCCCAGTAGTCAGGCCTCTGGTCATACGGTTACGCAACCGTTCGATTGGGATCAAGAGGAAATTAAGTTTCAGTTCAGCCTCAAGTCTGAGCTGACGTATAAAGACGGGCTAAATTTGGCAGACTTCGACAAGCTACGTCTGTGGTTTGGCTATACGCAGCAGTCGAACTGGCAGGCATACAATTTTTCCAAATCCTCGCCGTTCAGGGAAAATAATTACGAGCCCGAACTCATTCTTACGCTCGGAAGAAGGCAGCCCGAAATGAGGCGGGGGCAGGACACATCAGATGTTCAGGAGCGGGACACATCCAGCTTCAAGCTGGTCAACATTGGCTTCTCGCATCAATCCAATGGCCGTTCCAACCCCGAATCGCGCAGTTGGTGGCGGATGTACGTACAGGGCGGCTGGGAGTTTCGCAATGCGTTTTCCTTGCTTGGACGTGTCTGGTGGCGCTTTCGCGAGAAGTCGGCGAATGACGACAACCCGGATATCCGGAGCTATGTCGGGCGCGGAGACATCATGGCCAAGTGGGAGCCTGTCGAAAATCACATCGCGTCGCTGCTGTACCGCAATAGCCTAAGCTTGGGCTCGAATCGCGGATTCGCCCAGGTGGACTGGAGCTTTCCGCGCCTCGCTGACGGGGTAATGCGCCCCTACCTGCAGTACACCTCGGGATACGGCGAAAGCCTGATTGATTACAACTTCCGGCAGTGGACCCTCGGTGCAGGTGTTTCTTTCGAACTTGGAAAATAAGATCGGCAAGCCAAGCCGGGGAAAAAAGGCGTAACTTTTCGCGATTGAAAATTTGCTCCGACTCCCTTCCGACCCCATGGCTTGGGCCGGAATCCGACCACGCGCTTTTCAATCCCCGTTGACACGTGAGTCGCTTGCTGCTGGCGCAAATCGGCGCGAGATCGTGATGCGTTTCCCTGACATACGCCGCGTGCGGCGAGCACCTCCTCCACTATTGGATCGATCCAGGTTTCCATCCATACAGAATAAAGGTTGAAGCGGCTTTGTGTGCGCGGCTCATGGAAATCGTTCGCCGCGGCACTTGACGCTAATACGAATGCTCGTATAATGATGGGTCAATGAAGCGCATCCGGTTCGTTGGTTCTTCAAGGGAGGACTTATCGGCGTTTCCTGCCCCCGCCCGACACCGGGTCGGGCACGAGCTATTCATGGTGCAGGTGGGGCGCGAACCGTCGGACTGGAAACCGATGTCAGAGGTCGGAGCCGGCGCGTGCGAGATTCGTGTGCGCGACGATACCGGTGCCTTCAGGGTGATCTACGTGGCGAAGTTTGCCGAAGCCGTCTACGTGCTGCATGCCTTCCAGAAGAAAGCGCAGAAGACCGCCCAGGTGGACCTCGATCTGGCCGAGCGACGTTACCGCGAGGCCCAAGTTTTGGCGAAGGAGCTAAGTCGTGGCAAAGGTCAGTGAATCAAGCGGCAACATCTTCCTGGATCTGGGGTTTCCACCCCATGAGGCGGCGGTATTGCTGCTGCGGGCCGAGTTGGCCGAGGCGCTGCGCCAGTGGATGGAGAGCGAAGACTTCACGCAGGCTCAGGCGGCCAAGCGCCTTGGCATCGCACAGCCGCGCGTCTCCGATATCGTGCGCGGGAAGGTCGATCTGATGTCGCTGGACTACCTGGTAGGCTTATGCGCCAAGGCCGGCGTCAGCGTCGAAGTGCGGCTGGCCGCGTAAGGCGAAAGTCTTAAGGAACTGCTGATTCTGTTCGTGGCAGCTTCCTTGGCCTCGTATGCGTAATATGCAGTAGTCTTGCGCCAAGTCAAGAATACGGGCCAATGCGAATGCTTATATGCGCTGAAACACAAACCGGCTAAACCGAATTTCCTCTGGAGGAAGCAGCCATGCAAATAACCCGCCTTCTGCGCAAGATCGCCTGCGCCCTGTTGTTGCTGGCCGCCGGCAACGTCTGGGCCCAGGCGCCTTCGAAAACGATACGCTGGATCGTGCCCTTTCCCCCCGGGGGCATCACCGACGTGCTGGCGCGCCTGATCTCGGTGCAATTGCAGCCGGGCCTGGGGCAGGTCATCGTGGTCGAGAATCGCGTCGGCGCTGGTGGCATGATCGCCTCCGAGGTCGTGGCCAAAGGACCGCCCGATGGCAGCCTGCTGCTCATCGGCGGGCCGATCATTCCGACGGCGCCGTCGCTGTATAAGTCTCTGCCGTTCGATCCGCTGCGCGACCTGGCGCCGGTGGCTCAGATCGGCAGCGCGGCGAATGTGCTGGTGGTCGCGCCCAGTCATGCCGCCAAGAGCGTCAAGGATCTGGTGGAGATGGCGCGGCGCAGTCCTGGCAAGCTCAATTACGCTTCGACCGGCAATGGCTCGGTGCTGCAGTTGAGCGCTGAGATGCTGAAGCGGGATACCAAGACCTTCATCGTGCAGATTCCCTATCGCGGCTCGCCGGAGGCGGTGACCGCGGTCATCAGCGGTCAGGTCGACTTCCTGTTCGACAATATGGTGGCCTCGTTGCCGCAGATCATGGGTGGAAAGCTGAGGGCGCTGGCGGTGACTTCGCGCGAGCGCGATGCGTCGATTCCAGGCGTGCCGACCATGATCGAATCCGGATTTCCCAATTTTGTGATTTCTACCTGGAACGGCATCTTTACCACCGGCGGCACGCCTGCCGCGCAGGTGGCACGGCTGGATGCGGAGGTGCGCAAGGTGCTTGCCATGCCCGAGGTGGTGGCGACCATCAATAAGACGGGGGTGAGAGTCAACTATCTCGGATCTGCCGACCTGGCCAGAATCGTCAAGGAGGAGGCCGCTCACTGGGCGGGGGTGCTCAAATACGCGGGTGTTAAGCCGGAATAAGGCTGAGGACCGGAAGGAAGAACCCATGGCAGATATGAATCCAGGCGAGAGAATCGCCGACATCCTGGTCAAGGCAAGCGACAGCTTGGGTACGTCCATACTGGCCTATGCGGTGGCGCTTGCCGCCGTCGGTGCCATCGTGATGGCAATGCTTGAACTGCTCAAGGCGCTGCTGCGGCTGCGCTACTGGTTCCATCGATTTCAGACGGACCGGTGGGTGGGCGCAGACGCGCAACGACGCGTGGAATTCATCGCGCTGACCACCGGCGGCTATGCATCGGAGGGCGCGTTGTTCGACCAGCCCATAGAAAAACTCATGGCCCAGGTGCAGGCGGGGGCGAATATGGCCATGGATTTTCCCGACCGCTACCCGAAGTTCTACGCTTTTCTGACCAGCCAGCCGGACCTCGGGCACGCCGAAGACGCGACGCTGTGGATGAACCACGCCTCGGGGCAGCGCAAGTCCGTCAATGCCGGCGAGAAGCTCGCGGCATCGGACGAGGATCGCGAGGCGGGCAAGGCAAGGGCGCGGCTTCAGAATCTCGCCGCTCGCAAGCTCGACGCCTTCCAGACCGAAACCGAATACCGCTGGGCGCGTGCCAATCAACTCGCGTCCATCCTGATGGGCGCGGGTTTGATTTACTACATGTTGATGGATGTCTCCGAGCGCCTGGCTTTGCCTACGGCGGCTATCGTCCTGATAGCTTTGCTGGGCGGCATGGCGGCGCCGCTGGCCAAGGACACGGTGTCGGCGCTTTCGAGTTTTGGGAAGCGCTGAACCGGTGGAACTCAAGCTCAGGCTCGCCGACAGCGGCGGCAGCGTAAGGCAGCCCGATTCCCAGGACTTGGATAAACTGCTCGGCGCCAGGCGGGTTCTGTTGCTGGTGCACGGCTACAACAACAATTTTGAGTTCGCCAGCAAGACCGCCTACCCGGGGTTTGAAAACCTGCAGCGGGAAATAGCGGGCATCGGGCCCGACGGCGATTACGCCCCCGGCTGGAGAGTGTGCAAGGTGTATTGGCCCGGCGACGCGGACTTCGGCCTGGTGTCGGCGCTGTTCTATCCGTGGATCATCAAGAACGCCCCTGAGACCGGCCGGGCGCTGGCCGCCCTGTTGCACGCCGCCGCCGGCCCGGAGCGCATGGAGGTGGCCCTCGTGAGCCATTCGCTGGGCTGCCGCGTTGTTGCCGAGTTGCTAAAGGCTCTGCCGGCGGGCAGCGGCGCGAGCGTGACCCGCGTCGCCTTTTTCGCCGCGGCGCTGGGCACCGACAAGCTCGAGGACAAGCGGGCGGGCTCGCTGGGCGAAGCCTGTGACGCGAGGGTGGAGGATTCGGTGTTGAGTCTTTATTCGGGCGCTGATAGCGTGCTCGCGCTCGCCTTTCCGCTGGGCCAGACCCTGGCGCCCGGCGACGAGGGTTTCATGCCCGTGGCGCTCGGGCACGAGTTGTGGACATCGTCCGCCGTGCCCGGTGTCCTGAACCAGGCGCAAAACGCAGGCGCCGGGCATAGCTCTTATTGGGGATGGGAACAGAAAACTCGCGACGGCTGCGGCCGGCGCGCAAACGAAGCCGCGCGCGATGTGCTGAGGCTGGGCCGATTCGCGCAGCGCCTGACCCCGGACCGCCAGGTGCAGGTCCGCTCACCGGCCGAGGCACGCGAGTTGGGCAGGAGGCAGACCGGGATGGCGGATCCATGGGGTAGTTTCTAGTCATCGATGGGGCCGCTTGCGGTACGAAGTGCCCGGCGGCAACTATCTTGACCGGGGCATGCAAGGCCGAAGCCGCGACAGGTTTGCCGGATTGAACACCAAGCCGAACAGTCGCTGTAGGATATCCGTACCGGCGCGAACCACAGGAAATCTGCAATGAACACCGCAACCGACAGCCGTAATATCGCCGCGGGCGCGAAGCGCATCACCGGCGTGCTTTCGCCCGTGGTCACGCCGTTCAAGCGCGACCTTTCTCCCGACCCGGAACGCTATGCGCGCCATTGCAAATGGCTGCTCGCGCACGGCTGTTCCGGTTTGGCGGTGTTTGGGACCAACAGCGAGGCGAATTCGCTGTCGGCGGACGAGCGCATGATTCTGCTGGAGCACCTGGTGCAATCGGGCGTGCCGCCGGAAAAGCTCATGCCCGGCACCGGCATGTGCGCGCTCACCGATTCGGTGCGCCTCACGGCACACGCGGTCGGTCTGGGCTGCGGCGGCGTGCTGATGCTGCCGCCTTTCTATTACAAGGGCGTGCCCGATGAAGGCCTGTATCGCAATTTCTCGGAAGTGATCGAGCGCGTCGGCGACGCGCGCCTGCGGCTGTACCTGTATCACATCCCGCCGGTTGCGCAGGTGGGCATCTCGCTCGGGTTGATAGAGCGCCTGCTCAAGGCTTACCCGGGCACGGTCGCGGGGGCCAAGGATTCCTCCGGCGACTGGTCCAACACCAAGGCGATGCTGGATGCCTTCGCGAAACACGGGTTCGACATATTTCCGGGCAGCGAGGTGTTTCTGCTCGATGGCCTGCGCGGCGGTGGCAAGGGTTGCATCACCGCCACCGGCAACGTCAATTCGGGCGCGATCGACGCGGTTTATCGCAACTGGCAGACAGCGGAGGCCGACCGCTTGCAGGCCGCGATCACGGCCACCCGCGCTATCGTGCAGAAATACCCGATGATGGCCGCGTTGAAGGCCATCGTCGCCCATTGGGGCAAGGATGCGCAATGGGCGACGGTGCGCCCGCCGCTGGTGGAACTGACCCCGGGGCAGCGCGGTAGCCTGGCCGCAGAACTCGTTGCCGACGGCTTTGACATGCCGGGACTGGCTGGCTGAGCGCGTTTTTCGCCGCGCACCGCCTTTTAGAACTCCGCGACGGCCTCCAGCGTCTTGCCGGCCTGTTCATGCGCGCGGCGCGTGGCTGCGATATGCGCCATGACCTCCGGAGGCGACGCGATTTCCCTGGAGAACTCCGGACGCGCGGCCAGTTTCTCCATCCAGGCACCCACGCGCGGATGCAGCCGCGCTATCGGGTAGCCGCCCAGCGCCAGCCGGTTGGCGTAGATGAACCAGGCGATATCCAGTACGCTCAGTGCGTTGCCCAGCATATAAGGGTTCGTGGCGAGTCGCTGCTCGAGTTCGTCGAACGCGACGCGGAATTTGCGTGCCGAGGTCCGTGCCCTGTCATCGGTGAAGCCTTCTTTCGTGACGCGTTCCCAGAACTCGATCTGGGCCGCTTTGTCGGGATCTTTGACGCCCTGCACGGTGCCGGAGCCGTTTGCGGCATAGCTTTGCAGGGCCTCGGCCGACTTGGGCGGGCCTGGAGGATTGAACACGAAGCGAAAGCTCAAGGTACGCAGGTCAAGATGCAGATCGTCCTCGTGTCTAAGCAGCTTCGCGACTTCGTTCTCGAACCCGGCCGGAATCAGCCGCGGCGCGGGAAATACGCGCTCGAGATAGGTGATGATGTCGTTGCTTTCGATATGCACCGCGCCGTCATGCACCAGCACCGGCACCAGTCCGCGCGGATTGATGCCCAGGAACCAGGGGCGGAAGTTCTCGTTGGCGTGCAGATCAACGAGGTGCGATTGCCACTTTATCCCTTTGACATTGAGGAAGATGCGCAGCTTCTGCGAGCACGATGACCCCGTCGCGTGCAGCAGATGCACGCCCTTCCAATCGAGCACCTCGCGGGTCTTGATGTCGCTGTCGACAAGTTGAACCACATTGCCTCCTTGTTGGGGTCAGTGCTTAAACGGGGTCAGAGTCACATTAATTCGAGGTTTGCACGTCTCTGACGGTATCGCTGACGCAGATTAATGTGACTCTGACCCCGAATACCGTATACCATTTATTTGACGTCGAGCAGTTCCACATCGAATATCAGTGTCGCGTCCGGCGGAATCAGGCCATTGCCCGCGCCGCGCGCGCCGTAGGCGAGTTCGCCGGGGATGACCAGCGTGCGCTTGCCGCCCACTTTCATGCCGGCCACGCCCTGGTCCCAACCCTTGATCACGCGTCCCGCGCCGAGCGGAAATGAAAATGGTCCGCGGCCCACCGAGCTGTCGAACTGTTTGCCGCGCTGCTTTTCCGCCTTGGCGTCGCGCAGCCAGCCGGTGTAGTGAACCACGACGACCTTGCCGGCGACCGCTTCCTTGCCTTTGCCGATCACGCTATCGATCTTGACGAGGGCATCGGCAGCGAAGGCCGAGCCTGCCGCGAGTGTGAGTGAGAGGAACAAGGCGAGCAGGCGCAGGGATTTCATGATGGCTTTCGGTGTTAAGAGATGTGAAGCACACGCAGCTTGCCTCGCGGTGACGATGCCTGTCAATTCGAGACCAAGAATTTTCCGACTGACCTCGGCGCGGCGGCTGAAGCAATGCCGGCCGTGATTGCAATGGCTATCGGCTGTTTTTTTGACCCGTATCAAAATTTCTTCGGCCTATCGGCATAGTGTCGCGAAAAAAAATACGACGACTCCAGGCGGCCGAAATAGCGCGCAGGATTTCAGGGCGAGGTGAAAAAGCGCGGCGCCAATTCTTCCAGCCCGAGGGTCTTGAGGACTTCGTCGAGGCGCCGCGCCGGGCGCTCGCGCGGCAGTTGCTTCTGGCTGGCGATGATGAGTTCGTTCTTCATCGAATGTTCCCAGCCGACCAGCTCGGTCACGCTGACCTGGTAGCCGTGCGCCTCGAGTTGCAGGCAACGCAGCACGTTGGTGACCTGGCTGCCGAACTCCCGCGTATGCAGGGGATG
>Ga0155956_1059_pt1 | contig 12335 bp, 9 predicted proteins | sample RifCSPlowO2_02_FD_107610 | JGI IMG/M metagenome (GOLD analysis project Ga0155956, IMG submission 107610) | Betaproteobacteria bacterium RIFCSPLOWO2_02_FULL_62_17 | reverse complement strand
CATGCTCGATCCCTCGGATTCGGTGGTGGATTGGGTGCTCAAGACGGTGCCGATCATGGGTGCCGGCTGGTGCCCCCCCGGCATGCTCGGCATCGGCGTGGGCGGCACGGCGGAAAAAGCGGTGCTGATGGCCAAGGAATCGCTGATGGCGCCCCTGGATATGCATGAGCTGCTTGAACGCGGCCCCAAGTCGAAAATCGAGGAATTGCGCATCGAGTTGTTCACCAAGGTCAATGCACTGGGAATCGGCGCGCAGGGCCTGGGCGGCTTGTCCACGGTGCTGGATATCAAGATTCTGGATTACCCCACGCACGCCACCTCCAAGCCGATCGCCATGATCCCGAATTGCGCGGCGACCCGCCATGCGCACTTCGTGCTCGATGGTTCGGGCATCGCCGAGCTGCCCCGGCCGTCGCTGCATGACTGGCCCAAGGTGGCCTGGGCGCCCTCGCCTGCTTCAAAACGCGTCGATCTGGACAAGCTGACCCGCCAAGAAGTTATCGCCTGGAATCCGGGCGACCGCCTGCTGCTTTCGGGCAAGCTGCTCACCGGCCGCGACGCCGCGCACAAGCGCATCCAGGACATGATCGCAAAAGGTGAATCGCTGCCGGTTGATTTCACCAACCGCGTGATCTACTACGTCGGCCCGGTCGATCCGGTGCGCGACGAGGCGGTGGGTCCGGCCGGACCGACTACCGCCTCACGCATGGATCGTTTTACCGACACCATGCTGGGCAAGGCCGGGTTGCTTGCCATGGTCGGCAAGTCCGAGCGCGGTCCGCAAGGCATTGAAGGCATCAAGAAACACAAGGCCGCCTACCTGATGGCCGTGGGCGGCGCCGCCTATCTGGTATCCAAAGCCGTGCGCAAGTCGAAGGTGCTGGCCTTCGCCGACCTGGGCATGGAGGCAATCTACGAATTCGAAGTGCACGACATGCCGGTGACAGTGGCGGTGGATTCCAAAGGCACCTCGGTGCATACCACCGGCCCGGCGGAATGGGAAAAGAAGATTCGTGAATTCAAGATTCCCGTGACCGTCGCCTAGTTGATCGGGCCAAACGCGCGGCGGGACTGAACTTGAATTGGATAAATTCATGACGATAAGTGTCCGTTTGGCGGGCATTGCAAGGTATTTATTAGCTTATTAATAGGATGCAAGCAGTCGGCAATGCCGGGGTTGCCGGAGCATTTCCAGCGGGGTTTCATCGAACACGAATTGAAGGCGGGCATCGAGTACGCAAAGCATGACGATGTCGGCATCACCGGCGATCTATACATTCCTAAAGGTCCGGGAAAGTTTCCCGCGGTCGTCGCCGTGCATGGCGGCGGCTGGCAACTGGGAAGTTCGCTGTTTCACCGCGGCTGGGGACCCTATCTGGCGCAACGCGGCATTGCCCTGTTTTCGGTCAACTATCGCCTGATCAAGGACGGCCGCAAAGCGTATCCGGAGGCGGTGCACGATGTGCGCGCCGGCGTGCAGTTCCTCAGGGCACAAGGCGCGCAGTACCACATCGATCCTGAGCGCCTGGGAATCACCGGCGATTCGGCCGGCGCACACCTCGCGGCGCTGGTGGCCCTGGCGGGCGACAAGGCGCCCTTCGCGGGCGCTTATCCCGACAGTCCGCTGGCTGCGATCAGCACTGCCGTGAAGGCCTGTATCGGCGTCTACGGCGTCTACGACATGGCGGCGCAGTGGCAGCACGATCTGCTGCATCGCCCCGGCGACAACATCGCGCAGAAATTTCTAGGTGCCTCCCTGGTCGAGGATCGCAAGTTGTATTTTGAATCTTCGCCAGTTTCTTACGCGACCCGCGACAGGAATCAGACCGCGTTCCTGCTTGCCTGGGGTAGCGAAGACGACACCGTCAATCCCGACACCCAGTCCAAGGCGTTTCTGCTGGCGCTCAAACAGGCGGGCTATTTCGCCCGGCCCGCGGTGTTGCAGGGCGCCCCGCATTTCTGGAATACCGAACCCATGGATGAACCGGGCAGTTTTTCCGGGTTCCTGGCGCCCAGGGCGCTGCGCTTCCTGCAGGAAAAGCTTTAACCATCGTTGATAACGGGCAAGGAAAAATAACCAAGTGAATGCGATCAAGTCCGAAATTCTCATCGCCGGCGGCGGCATCGGCGGCCTGGCCGCGGCGCTGGCGCTGGCGCGCAAAGGAATGCGCTCGCAGGTGTTCGAAAAAGCGCCCGAGTTCGGCGAGATTGGCTACGGCCTGCAACTCGGACCCAACGCCCACCATATGCTCATGCGCCTGGGCATCGCCCGCGAAGTCGAGCAAACGGCGGTATTTCCCAATGCGCTGATCGAGATCGACGCGCTCACCGACCGCGAACTCACGCGCATCTCGACAGGCGATGTATTTCGCAAGCATTTCGGCGCTCCCTATATGGTGGTGCACCGACGCGACCTGCATGGCGCGCTGCTCGACGCCTGCCGCACGCATGCCGGGATCACCCTGCATACCTCCAAACAACTGGTCGGGTTCGACGATCGCGGCGCGTCGGTGCAGGCGCGTTTCGCCGACGGCTCGGCTTATTCCGGCGCGGTCCTGATCGGCGCCGACGGCCTCAACTCCTGCGTGCGCGATGCCGTCATGGGCGACGGGCCGCCGCGGGTTTCGGGCCACGTCACCTACCGTGGCGTGGTGCCGGTCGATGAAATCAAGGACAAGTCGCATTTCGACGACATGGTCATCTGGATCGGGCCGGGCCTGCACCTGGTGCAATACCGCCTGCGCGGCGGCACCGTCATGAACAATGTCGCCACCATCGACAGTCCGCGCTTTGCCGCGGGCCACAAGAACGATTTCGGCGGCCCGGAGGAACTCCTGGAAATGTTTTCGCACACCACGCCGCAGGTGCAGGCGATGCTCTCCTATATCGGCAAGGACAAGAACTGGGTGCTGTGCGACCGCGAGCCGCGTCCCGACTGGAGCCGCGGCAATGCCACGCTGCTGGGCGACGCGGCGCATCCGACGCTGCAATACCTGGCCCAGGGCGCCGTCATGGCAATGGAGGATGCCGTGGTGTTGGCCGAAAAGCTGGACGCAGCCGGCGCGGACATCCCGGCCGCATTGCTCGCCTACCAGGAGGCACGCTACCTGCGCACTGCCAGGGTGCAACTCACCTCGCGCATTCACGGCCAGATCATGCATGCGCGCGGCGGCGCGCGCGACCTGCGCAACCACCTGATGTCGCTGCGCAACCCGGAAAATTTCTGGGAAGTCGACTGGCTTTATCGCGGCATCTGACTACGGGACGATGGGTGAAGCAGCGCGGCGCGGTGGGCGGACGGCTCATGTTCCAGACCGCGGAATTTCAGGTCGACGACGAGCGCGTGGTTCCGGTGCTGGAACTTGCGCGCGGTAAAATGTCGTTTCTCAAGCCGGAGGACTTCGACAATCTTATGGGGAGGACCGCCATGTCCATTTATCCGTCGCTGGCGCCAACATGAGCTCAAACCGCCTGGGAACATACGCAACCGCGCTGCTGGGTGCGCTGCTGCTTGCCCCGCCATTCGATGCATCCGCGCAGGACCCGGTCACCGGCATCCTCAGCCGCGCCATCAGCACCGCGATGGATGCGCGCTCCAAGCAGGAAGTGGAGAACGATATCGCCATCGATGCGAGCCTCATGAGGCGTTTGCTGGAGAACAAGGGCGATGACCTCAAGGACGTCTCCACGCTGGTATTCGCGCAGCATCTGGTCCTGGCCGGGGCGGTGAAAACGGCGGCGCACAAGCAGGCGGCCGAAAAACTTGCCGCTCAGGACAAGCGCATCCGCAGCATCAAGAACGACCTGCTGATCGGCGGCGATACCGGCTCGATGGTGTCCAATATGTTTATCGACAAGAAGATTGAGCTGACGCTGACGGCGGCCCAGGGCGTGAGTTCGGTCAATATGCGCTGGAAAGTGCTCGGATCGCGCGTGGTGCTGATGGGCGTCGCAAAGACGCCGGCCGAAGTATCGCTGGCGGTGTCCAAGATCAAGTCCATCGACGACGTCAAGACCGTCGCCAATTACCTTCGCGTCACCGGCAAATAGGGGAACCGGATCGGTCGAAATCGTCGTGTATAGTTTCGCCCTTCCAGTTTCCTGGCGATCTGAAATGCGGGTTGAAAAAGCAGAATGAAAGCGAAGTCAAAAAGCGGTAAATCGGCCTCCCGCGCATTGAAGCGGCCGGCCGCCAAGGCGCGTGTTTCGCAGCCTGCTACGCGGCGCGCCAACCAAGCCGACGCGGTGCTGACCGAAATCATCAGGAACGGCGTCCTCGCGGTCACCGAGGAAATGAAGACCAACCTGATGCGCACGGCCTATAACCCGATTATTTACGAAGCGCTCGATTTCACCGTTGGCCTGTATACCGCCGAGGGCGAAACCGTGTCGATCGGCCTTGGACTGCCCTCCTTCATCCGCGGCATGGCCGAGACCATCAGGGCGAAGCTGCGCCACTTTGCGCAGGTCGGTCCTGGCGATGGCCTGGAGCCGGGCGACATACTGGTCACCAATGACGCCTACACCACCGGCAGCCACCTCTATCACTTTACCTTCACACAGCCGATTTTCTTCGACGGCAAGCTCACGGCATTCGTCTGCACCATGGCCCACTGGAACGAGGTGGGCGGCGTTCTCGGCTCGATGACCACCGATATCTATTCGGAGGGCATCCAGATCCCGATCATGAAATACCAGAAGAAAGGCGTGATCAACCAGGATCTGGTGGAGATCATCAAGATGAACGTGCGCATCCCCGAGAAGGCCATGGGCGATCTGCGCGCGCAGATCACCGCGCTCAAGACCGGCGAGCGGCGCTTTACCGAATTGCTGGGCCGCTATGGCCGCGAACCGGTGCTCGATGCGATCCGCAATATCATGGACAATTCCGAGGCGGCAGCGCGCGCCCGCACCCGCACCATCCCCGACGGCACCTATGAAGCCGAGTCCTATATGGATGACGACGGCGTCGAGATCGGCAGGCGCATTCCGATCCGCGTCAAGGTGATCAAAAAGGGCGATGAAATGACCATCGACCTCACCGAGATCGGCAAGCAGGTGCGCGGTTTCTACAATTCCGGGCCTTCCACCGGTTACGGCTGCGCGCAGGTCGCCTACAAGTGCCTCACCTCGCCGACCGATTACCCGGTCAACGAGGGCAGTCTGCGGCCGCTGAAGGTCATCCTCGGTTCCAGCACCGTGGTCACGGCGGTAAGGCCCGCGGCGATGCGCGTATGGATGACGGTGCCGATGACGGTCGTGGATACCGTATTCAAGGCGATGTCGCAGGCTATCCCTGAGCGCACCATCGCCGGCCATTTTGCCGACCTGGTTTCGGGCTACGTCAATGGCATCAACCCCAAGGACGGGCGCCTGTTCATCGGCGGCACCGGCGGCCCGATGGGCGGCGGCTGGGGCGCGAAGCTGAACGAGGATGGCATGAGCGCGACGGTATGCCAGAACGACGGTGATACCCACAACGCGCCGTGCGAACAGACCGAGGTCAAGTTTCCGGTGCTGATCCGGCGCCACGCCCTGCGCCAGGATTCCGGCGGCGCCGGCCGCTTCCGCGGCGGGCTGGGCGCGGAGAAAGTGGTCGAACCGCGCTGCAATGTCACGGTGGGCACCCAGATGGAGCGCGTCAATTGTCCGCCCTGGGGGCTGGAAGGCGGCCATTCCGGCAAGGGCAACCAGATCACCATGGTGATCGACGGCAAGGCGCGCGATGACTACGCCAATGGGAAAGTGTTCAATACGCGTCTCAAACCGGGAGACAGTTTTACGCTGCACTCGGGCGGCGGTGGCGGCTTCGGTTCGCCGCGGCAGCGCGATCCGGAGCGCGTCGCCCATGATGTGAAGCAGGGATATGTCAGTAACAAGGTGGCACGCGACATCTACGGCGTTGCCTGCTCGGATGATGGCGTGCTGGATGGCGCCGCAACACAACGGCTGCGTTCCGCGCCGTGAACCGCTAACGCCCCAAGCAGCTTGCAGACCATGAAACTGGCTTCCCTCAGAAATAATTCGCGAGACGGTCAACTGCTCCTGGTGTCCCGCGATCTGTGCCTGGCGGTGAATGCGGCCGATATCGCACCGAATCTTCAGCATGCGCTTGACCACTGGGAACAGGCGGAAGCGCCGCTCGCCGCACGTTACCGGGAACTCAATCAGGGGAAGGCTGCCGGCGCATTCGCGTTCGACACGGCCAAAGTCGGGCCGCCGTTGCCGCGCGCCTACCAGTTCGTCGACGGCTCGGGCTACCAGAACCACGGGGAGCTCATGAAGAAGGCCTTTGACACCAGCAACAGCATCGGTTTTCCCACCGATCAACCGCTGATGTACCAGGCCTGCTCCGATGATTTCATGGGGCCTTGCGATCCCATCGAGGCCGGAGACGAGACTTGGGGTGTCGATTTCGAAGGCGAACTCGCAGTCATCGTCGGGGATGTGCCCCGGCAGACCACGCGCGAAGCCGCCGCGGAATATATACGCCTGGTCATGCTGGCCAACGACGTCAGCCTGCGCAACCTCATCATGGGGGAACTCGCCAAGGGCTTCGGCTTTTACCAGTCCAAACCCGCGTCGAGTTTTTCGCCGGTCGCGGTCACGCCGGATGAACTGGGCGGCGCCTGGCGCGATGCGCGGCTGCACCTGCCGCTGCGCATCACCCTCAACGGCAAGGAGTTCGGCTGCGTCAACGCCGGCATCGGCGCGACGTTCAGCTTTCCGGATTTCATCGCGCATGCCACCCGCACGCGCAAGCTCGCGGCCGGCACCATTATCGGCGGCGGCACCGTTTCAAATGCCGAGCCGGGCGTGGGTTCTTCATGCATCGCGGAGCGGCGCGCCCTGGACCGCATTCAGTTCGGCGAAGCGCGCACGCCGTTCCTGAAGTTCGGCGATCAGTTGCGAATTGAGATGCTGGATGCATCCGGGCTATCGGTATTCGGAGCCATCGAGCAGAAAGTGGTGCCCTTCCCACGGCAGTGACTGCCTTGCAACAGACCCGGGCAACGCAGGCGCCGGCTGCGTTGCCGTTTCCGACAAGCCGTCAGGCGGTTTCAGGCTGGCGGTGCTTGGCCGCCTCGACTTCCATTTCACGCTTTCCGGTCGACAGATCGAAGCGATTGCCGTCCGGGTCGCGGCCCGCATCCTCGACAAAGGGCCGAACAACGGTGGGGTTCTCCACGCGCGGATCCCAGGGCGCGAGATTGAGTTTCTTCATTTTTTCGTAGACCGCGGGCTTTTCGCCGGCCTCCAGCGTGAATCCGAAATGGTGGATCCCCGGCTTTGGGGAATTTTCGGTTTTGCGCATGATGAGCGCGACATCCATGTAGCCATCGGTGATCCAGACGTCGCCCTGATTTTCGCCGGTAATTTTCATTCCATAGACGTCGACGTAAAACTGCGCCAGTTTGGCGGGATTGTCGGAGAAGATTGCGATATGTCTGATCGTGGCCATGTTGCAGCGCTCCTTTTGAGTGAACTACTGTCTTGGAATCCTGGCGCGTTCGATTACCGCGCCCCATCTGGCGATTTCGGACACCAATAATTTCTGCAGTTCGTCGGGTGTGCTGGCGCGCGCCTCGACACCCAGGGCGGCGAGCTTGTCGCGCACCTCGACGGTGCTGACTGCCGTAGCGACCTCGCGATTGAGACGGTCGATCACCGGACGCGGAGTTTTGGCCGGCGCCGATAGCGCGTTCCACGAGGCCACTTCGTAGCCCGCGATGCCGCCTTCCGCCACCGTGGGTACCGCCGGCAGTCCCGCATAACGGCGCGCCGCGGTTACCGCGATCGGTCTGACGGTATTGGCCTTGATCTGCCCCATGACCGGAGCGAGAAATTCCACGGCCAGATGAATTTGATTGGAACGCAGCGCGGCGATGACCGACGGGGTGTCCTTGAACGGAATCATCTGCGCGTCAACGCCGGACATGGAGCGGAACAATTCGCCGGCAAGATTCTGCGTGCCGCCGATAGTGATGGTGCCGATATTGGCCTTGCCCGGATTGGACTTGGCGAAAGCCAGAAAATCACCAATCGAAGCAATCTTTGCGTCGGGGTTGGCCAGCAATACCATGCCGAAAAATCCGACCGTGGATATCGGCGTGAAACTGGTCAGGGTGTCATAGGGCAATTGCTTGAACAGCGACGCGCTCACCGCGGTGCCGTTGCTCAACAGCAGCAGGGTGTGTCCGTCGGGCTCGGCCTTGGCCACTGCCTCGGCGGCGACGATTCCGCCGGCACTGGGGCGGTTCTCCACCAGCACCTGCTGGCCGACGCCTTCGGTCATTTTCTGCGCCAGCACGCGCGCCGTGATGTCGGCCACGCCACCCGCGCCAAAAGGCAGCACAATGCGCACCGGTTTGGAAGGAAAGCCCTGCGCCAATGCGAAATTGGCGCCGAGCAGGCCCGCCACGCCAAGAAGAAAATACCTCATTGGGCATCGCATAGAAATGCAGGAACTTGCGCTTCGCATGGCGTCCTCCGTAAGGGTGGCCGGAATGTTACGCGAGAAACGCAAGCCGGTCAGCGATTCGAACCGGCAAGCGCTTGTGTCATGGCGCGGCCAATTTCCCCACGAGCGAAACGCTTCGCGTCGAACTTGTTCCGCGGCGGCGGGCGCAGCCATCGCAAAGGGGCAGCTCGAAACTCTCAGGGCTGGGTCCCCTGCAGCAAATTGCAGGCTTGCAGGAAACTGAAAGTGCCGGTTCTGCGCATGGCGCAAGCCGGCAGATGTCAAATCTGCTGTAAAAAGGCGAGAAAGCTGGTAGACTTATTTCATTAGAAGGGTTTTGTTGTATTGCTGCAAAATTAATTGGATTGCCCGAAGAGTTTGTAACAAGCTGGCTAATTCGAATATCTAATTGATTTAAAACGATTTAGATGGGTATGCGGCAGACTTGACGGGCGATGGCTGGGATTGATCGGCAATTATTTCAAAAAAGTCTCTGTCTATCATTCGCTTACATGCAATAGCTCGTGTAATCTATCAGCATTGCTTATAAAGAACGCAAAAAAAGAGGATTGATTTGATATGACGAGGGTAACCGTTCCATTCCATCGTTTGCTGATCGTCGCGCTCTGGCTTTGCGTTTCGGCCACTTCCGCATGGGCGCAGCAGGCGGACATCGCGCGCGCCGACGCGTTGATGAAACAGGGCAATGCCGCCGCGGCGTTTGCGATTCTCGATCCGCTGGAAGACAAGATGGCGGGCGATGTCAATTTTGACTACCTGTTCGGCATTTCCGCTCTGGACAGCGGCAAAGCCGACCGGGCGACCATCGCGTTCGAACGCGTGCTCGCGGTCAATCCGAACAATGCCGGTGCGCGGCTGGACATGGCGCGCGCGTACTTTCAGCTCGGCGACCTTGAGCGCGCCAAGAACGAATTCGAAACGGTACGGGGTCAGAACCCGCCGCCTGCGGTGGCTCAGGTGGTGACAACCTATCTTGACACGATAGAAAAAGCCCAGGCGGCGAAACGTCGCCAGTTGCGCTTCTATGTCGAGGGCACGGTCGGCCGCGACAGCAACGTCAACAACTCGACGAGCCAGTCGCAAATCGGCATTCCTGCACTGAACAACGTGGTGTTTACCCTGAATCCAAGCAACGTCAAGCTGCGCGACAGTTTCAGCAGCGCGGCGGGCGGTGTCGATTTTCTCGAGCAGGTCAGGCCCAACATTGCCATTTTTGCTGGGGGCGATGCCCGCAAGCGCGTCAATTTCACGCAGGATACCTTTGACAACAGCAGCCTTGACGGGCGCGTCGGGGTTTTGCTGGGGGCAGCCTCGAACCAGCTCAGGTTGGGCACTACCGGTGGCCGCTATACACTGGACAATACGACGAACCGCAAGACCTCAGGCGTCAACGGCGAGTGGAAGTATCAGCTCAATCCGGCCAATCAGGTCAATCTGTTCAGCCAGTACACGCGTACCCGTTTTCTCGACGCCGCCACTCGGGTCAACAGCTTCAACCAGTCCACCTCGGGCGTGGGCTGGCTTAGGATTTTCGGCGACGGCAAGGCTGCTATCTTCGGCACCTACTTCATGGGCAACGAGCGCGATCCGGAAGGACGGGCCGACGGCGCCAAGAACTTCGACGGCGTGCGCATAGGCGGCCAGTATTCGCTGATGCAGAACATCGACCTGTTCGCGGTGGCAAGCGCGCAAGCTGGAAAATACGAACGGCAGAACGCGGCTTTCCTGACCAAACGCGGCGATGATCAGTCCGACCTGGTGCTCGGGGGGACCTGGCGCTTTGCCAGGGACTGGTCGTTGCGCCCGCAGTTAGTGCATTCGCGCAACACTTCCAACATCCCCATTTACGCCTTCAAACGTACCGAAGTTTCGTTCACGGTCCGTCGCGATTTCAACTAGCAGCGCCGCCGCCGTTGCGGCGGATATCCGCGGGGAATTGCTTCACGTCTATTGAGCGCGGAGATTCATCGGTCGGCGCCGCATGCGGGCGCGAATCCCAGTCTGCAGGCTTCACGCAGGTCCTTTTCGGATTCCGCTGCGCGCGCCATCCTTTTATGAACCATCCCGCGGTTATATAACGCGATGGCGTTGCCGGGTTCGAATTTGAGCACCCGCTCAAGGTCGGCCAGCGCCTCCTGCATGCGCAGCGCGTTGGCATGGAGCACCGCCCGGTTAAGCAGCGCCAGCGGCAGATCCGGGGCCAGTTTGAGCGCGTTATTGCAGGCTTCCAGTGCGCGCGCGGACGCTTCTTTCCTGAGCAGCATGGCGCACAATTCGGCGTGCGCTTCGGCGAATTGCGGATCCAGCTCGATGCTGTGCTCGAGGTCGGCCAGTGCACGCGCGTCCTCGCCCCAGCGCCCCAGCACGGCGGCGCGATTGACATAGGAATGCGAGTTCTTCGGGTTGAGCCTGATCGACGTGTCGAGATCGCTCATCGCCTCGCCCAGCCTGCCCTCGCGCAGCAGCGCCACCGCACGGTTGCTGTAGCCTCGATCGACAAAAATCAGCGACTGATCGGTGTTTTTGCGCACGACATCGTCCCACAAAGCGAGCGGGCTCTCGAACGTCGCCAGGCGTTCGCGCGCCAGCACGGACAGGAGCAGCGCCAGCGCGGCACAGGCGGCGATGATGTGGCGCGCCTGCAGACGCCCCGCGACGAAGGGCAGGATGGCGACCAGGCCGGCCATCCACAGATAGCTTCGATACAGGACGAAGGGCTCCTGAATCCGCGCGGTGACGAATTCCGTGAAGAACAGCAGCCAGGGAAACAGCATTCCCAGACCCAGCAGCCCCAGGCTCCCGCGCCGCAGCAGCAGCATGACGCCGGCGCCGCCGTAGAGCAAATAGGCTGGCAGCGCCAACACGTAGGGCCAGTCGAACGGCCCGCTGGCAATCGGCTGGCGCAGGTCCACCGACATCCAGCCCGGATTCGGAACCAACCATAGCGCCAGATACTTGAAGAACAGCCAGGCCTGGGTCGCGACGCTGCCGAAGTAAACGCTGACCGGGTCGGCCAGGGTGACGCCGGCGGCCTGCAGCGTGGTGAGTTCGCGCGTGTAGTATTCGTATACCGTTCCCACCACCGCGCTCAACTTGAAGGTGATCAGAAACGCTGCCGCGGCCACTGCCGCGGCGAGCGCAAGGCGTTGCGGGCGCGAGCCGAATGTAAGTTTATCCAACAGCACGGCTATGGCCAGCCCGACCGCGGGCAACATCACCGCGTGCTCCTTGGAAAAAAGCGCAGCCACATACAGCAGCACCGCAAGCCACATCCAGCGAATGCCATGGCCCGACAGCGCATGCACCAGCGCGGCGAGGCTGAGCAGCGAAAACAGCGTCGCCATGATGATGCTTCGCTGCACCAGGTAGGCCGGGCCGTACAGCGCGACGGGATGAAGCGCGAATAGAACCGCGCCGCAAAAGGCGAGCAAGCGTTCTTTTTCAAATGGCCGCGGGTCAGCGCCCGCCGGCGCGCTGCGACGCACCGCGTCGAACAGCCGATCGAAAAACAGGAAGCAGGCAAGCGACGCGAGCGCATGGCACAGCACGTTGCCCAAGCGGAACCACAACGGGTCCAGACCGGCAAGCAGGTAGGTGACAGCCAGCGTGGTGTAGGACAGGCAGCGCGCCGCCAGTGTGAGGCAGGAGGTGGCGAATCCCGGCAACTGCACCGGATTGATGATCTTGTCGTCGAACACCGGCGGATAGCGGTAGGAACCGGCGAACAGCAGGAACACGCCGACGATCAGCAGCGCGCAGGGCAAGGCATAGGAAATCGTCCTGGGCCGCGCCACCGCCGGGCGCTGTTTTTTTCTTCTTGCGCGGCTTGCCACCGAATCAGGCGATCGCGGTT
>Ga0155956_1040_pt3 | contig 12407 bp, 11 predicted proteins | sample RifCSPlowO2_02_FD_107610 | JGI IMG/M metagenome (GOLD analysis project Ga0155956, IMG submission 107610) | Betaproteobacteria bacterium RIFCSPLOWO2_02_FULL_62_17 | reverse complement strand
CAATCGGGCAATGTGGCGGCGATCACCGCCCGTGCCTGCCTGGCGCGAAACGCCGCAAGGCGCTTTGCCAGCGACGCGTCGGACAGGGCCAGCATGGCCACGGCGAACAAGGCCGCGTTAGCGGCGCCGGCCTCCCCGATCGCGAAGGTCGCCACCGGAATGCCCTTGGGCATCTGTACCATCGACAGCAGCGAATCCAGCCCCGCCAGATGCTTGGAGGGCATGGGCACGCCCAGCACCGGCAATTGCGACTGCGCGGCCACCACGCCGGCAAGGTGCGCGGCACCCCCTGCCGCGGCAATGAAGAGCCTGGCGCCGCGCCGTTCCAGTGCGCGCCGCCAGGTCGACAACGCCTCGGGGGTGCGATGCGCCGAGAGGGCGCGTGCCTCGTAGGGCACGCCAAACTCCTTCAACACCTTGGCCGCCTGGGACATGACTTCCCAGTCCGAAGTGCTGCCCATGACCACGCCTACCAATGCTTTCTTTGTCGCCATTTTGGTGAGAACTCCAGTTCCCTAATCGGGTAATTTGGCGCCGGAGAGGCGCTCGTAGGCCTCGCGGTATTTCTGCGAGGTCCGGGCAATCACCTCGGCGGGCAGGCGCGGCGCCGGCGGCTTCTTGTTCCAGCGCAGCGTCTCCAGATAATCGCGCACGTACTGCTTGTCGTAGGACGGCGGGCTGATGCCGGGCCGGTACTGGTCCGCGGGCCAGAAACGCGAGCAATCGGCGGTCAGGACTTCGTCGATCAGCACCACGCGTCCGCCCTCATCAAGACTAAACTCAAACTTGGTATCGGCGATGATGATGCCGCGCCCGCGCGCATATTCAGCGGCCTCGCTGTACAGACGCACCGAGATATCACGTACCGCGGCGGCGATCGTCGCGCCGACCAGGCCCTCCATGCGGGCATAGGAAATGTTCTCGTCATGGTCGCCCACGGCGGCCTTGGTGGCTGGCGTGAAAATGACTTCCGGCAGTTTTTGCGCCTGCTGCAATCCCGCCGGCAGGGGAATGCCGCACACCGTGCCGGTCTGCTGATAGTCTTTCCAGCCGGAGCCGATGATATAGCCGCGCACCACCGCTTCCACCGGCAAGGGTTTGAGGCGCCTGACCACCACGCCGCGTCCCTTGACCTGGGCTACCTCAGCCTCGCCTTTCACCACCGACTCCGGCGCGATTCCAGTCAGGTGATTGGGCGCCACCTTGGCGAGTTTCGCGAACCAGAAATTGGCCATCGCGTTCAACACGGCGCCCTTGTCCGGAATCGGATCGGGAAGAATCACATCGAATGCCGACAGCCGATCGGTGGTGACGATCAGCAAATGCCTGTCGTCGACGGCATACATGTCGCGCACCTTGCCGCGGGTCAGCAAAGGCAGGCTCTTGATGGAGGATTCGTACAGCGGGGTGCTCATGCTTGATTCAATACCATGGATAGTCACCCGTTCCCTTGCCGGACCGGGGAAACGGTGATTCGGGTTTATGTCAAGCGGCCTTTTTCTCGAGATCGGCGCGGTACTGGCCGGTGGTGGCCAAGCCGTTCATGCGCGCCCGGTGCAGCAGCGCCGCCTGAGCCGCGGCGGTATTGGACGCGGCGCCGCGCCACGCCTTGAGCGCCGGCTGCTGCAATGCGCGGCCGTAGGAAAACGACAGGGTCCAGGGGCAGCCGCCAAGCTTGTTCATGGCATCAAGATGCGCCGTCGCCAGTTCATCGCTCTGGCCGCCGGACAGGAAGGCAATCCCCGGTACTGCCGCGGGCACGGTGCGCTTCAGTATTTTCAGGGTTCTCTCGGCAACCTCGTCCACGCCAGCCTGGCGCGCGCAGCCCTTGCCCGAGATGACCATGGAGGGCTTGAGCACCATGTCCTCCGGTGCCACGCGCTGCGCCGCCAGCGCCGCGAACACCTCGCGCAGGGTCGCCTCGCTCACCCATTCGCATTGTTCGATGCTGTGCTCGCCGTCCATCAGCACTTCGGGCTCGATGATGGGCACCAGCCCTTCGGCCTGGGAGATCGCGCCATAGCGCGCCAGCGCATGCGCATTGGCGACGATGCAGGCCGTGGAAGGGATATCCCGACCGATGGTGATGACCGCGCGCCATTTGGCGAATTTCGCGCCCAGTTTCAAGTACTCCGCGCAACGCTTGGACAGGCCATCGAGGCCTTCTGTAATGACCTCGCCGGGGCACAACGCCATGGCCTTGGTGCCGCCATCGACTTTGATGCCCGGCAGTACGCCGAGCTTGCCCAGAATTTCGGCAAAGGGCGTGCCATTTGCCGATTTCTGCCGCAGGGTTTCGTCATACAGGATCACCCCGCCGATGTGTTCGCCGAGTCCCTTGGACGAGAACAGCAGATCGCGATAGGCGCGGCGATTCTCCTCGGTGTTCTCGACATTGATGCTCTGGAAGCGCTTGCCAATGGTGCCGGTTGACTCATCGGCGGCAAGAATGCCTTTCCCCTTGGCGACCATGGCACGGGCTACTTTCGCGAGTTCGCTCATTTACTCCTCCGCGATTGCTGTGTTCTTGAGTTTCAGGAAGCCTGATTTTACCGCGTTCGCCGTGTTTACTGCGTTTGCGGCCGCAATCCAAACGCCGCCATCGACGGCCTCGAACCGCCACATCCGATACCCGGCGTAAGGCCTTGAATCTCAATTTATCGGTGCTCGCCGATCTTGACGATCTTCATGGTGTTGGTGCCGCCGGGCTTGCCTATCGGTTCACCGATAGTGAGCACAATCAGGTCGCCCTCGTTCACCACCCCGCTTGCCACCAGGACGTTTTCCGCCTTGCGCAGCAGTTCGTCGTGGTCGGTACCCACAATCTTCATCATCAGGGGGTAGGTATCGCGGAACAGGGCGCAGCGATAGCGAGTACTGGTTTGCGAAGTCAGCGCATAGATCGGTACACCGCAATTGAGGCGCGACATCCACAACGCGGTGGAACCCGATTCAGTCAGCGACGCGATCGCCTTTACGTTCAGATGGTAGGCCGTAAATAGCGCCCCCATGGCGATCGACTGGTCGACGCGGGTAAATACGCGATTGAGAAACTCCTGATCCAGCGCCACTGTCTGGCTCTGCTCGGCTTCAATGCAGATGCGGTGCATCGATTCGATGACTTCGACGGGGTATTTGCCGCTGGCGGTTTCAGCCGAGAGCATGACCGCGTCGGTGCCATCGAGCACCGCGTTGGCCACATCCGACACTTCGGCACGGGTGGGCACGGGGCTGGAAATCATCGATTCCATCATCTGTGTGGCGGTGATGGTGAGCTTGTTCAGTTCGCGCGCGGTGCGAATCATGCGCTTTTGCAGGGACGGGACCGAGGCATCGCCCACCTCGACCGCCAGATCGCCGCGCGCCACCATGATGCCGTCGGAGCTGGACATGATGTCGGCCAGCGCCGCCGGCACCACCGCCTCGGCGCGCTCGATTTTGGCGATGAGAAACGCATTGCCGCCGGCGGCGCGCAGCAATTGGCGCGCCATGTACATGTCGGCGCTCGACTTGGGGAAGGACACCGCCAGGTAATCCACCTTCATTTTCGCCGCGGTGCGTATGTCTTCCATGTCCTTGGCGGTGAGCGCCGGTGCGGTCAGCCCGCCGCCCTTGCGATTGATGCCCTTGTTGTTGGTGAGCTCCCCGCCGTGCACCACGCGGCAGCGCACCTTCGAACCGGTCACATCCAGCACCTCGAAAACGAACCTGCCGTCATCCAGGAGCAGGATATCGGCGGGTTTGACGTCCTGCGGCAGCTCCTTGTAATCCAGTCCAACGCCGTCCTGGCCCCCCATTTCCCGCTCGGCGTCCAAAGTAAAGATCTCCCCGCAGGCCAGAATCGCTTTGCCTTCCTTGAATTTGCCGATCCGGATCTTGGGGCCCTGCAGGTCGGCCATGATGGCCACGGTGCGGCCGGTTTTGCGGCAGGTCTCGCGAACCAGTTCGGCGCGCCGGATATGGTCCTCGGCGCTGCCATGGGAAAAATTGAGCCTGACGACATCCACCCCGGCGCGCACCATGCGCTCCAGCACCGCCGGATCACTGGATGCCGGCCCCAGGGTGGCCACTATCTTAGTACTGCGTTGCATGGACTCTCCCTTTGCTGAGGCCTACTTTACCAGACCATGATGACCGAACCCGACTGCAGCGCAATGCCCCGGAAAATACCGCGGGTTGGCGCAGTGGGCGGGTTTCCGGGGTTCTGCTCGACCCCGATCTCAGCTATATTTCGTTACCTAGATAGCCCCACAAGTCCTACTTAATAAAAGGAGCGCTCTTGTGTTAGCCACTCAGATTCGCCAAAAAGACAGTATTTTCTATTTCGGCAGCTATCCGGCAATCGATCTGCTCGAAAAGGTGCGCTTCATCAGCCGCTTCTACGGCGAAGGCGAGGAGATCGCCGCCGCGCGCATTTCACAAAAAGACGAGATCGCGCAATTTATCGCCAAGATCGAACGCACCGACAACGCCTTTCAGCGCGGCGTCTCGCGCGCCAAGGTGCGTTCCTTGAAGAATTTTTACGAAACAGCGGTATCGCAGCCGCCGATTCCAGGCACGGTGCTGCTGTTTACCTCGGAAAAGCTGCGCTTCCAGACGCTTGCCGGCGCCGAAGGAGTAGGCCATCTGTCCGAACCGCAGCAGAAGTTTCTCATCATCGATGGCCAGCACCGCCTGGCAGCGCTGCAGTTTTACATGCACGACCATACGGCCGAGGCCGGCACCATCAGCGTGCCCTGCATGATTTTCGACGGTCGCAGCGAGGACTTCGCCACGGAAATGTTCGTCACCATCAATTCCACGCCGACGCGCATCAACAAGAGCCACCTTATCGACCTCTACGAGCGCGTCTCCTTTGCCGAGCCGCACCGCAAATTCGCCGCCCGGCTGGTGGCAAGCCTGTATAGCGAAGCCGACAGCCCGCTGCGCTACCGCATCAACCGCCTGGGCGGCCGCAGCGCCCAGGACAAGTGGATACTCCAGGCCGAGTTGTTCAATGAGCTGCACCGCTGGGTCAACCGCGACTGGCGCCGCATCCAGCTCGCCGGCGGCAGCCGTCTCGAAGTGCCGCGCTACTACGGCATGGTGCGCGATTTTTTCAAGGCCGCCGAGCGCGTCTGGGGCGACGCCTGGGGGCACGCGAACTATATGGTCACCAAGCCCGTCACCATCAAGGCGATGCTGCGTGTCTGCGCCGATCTGGCGCGCGAAGATGGCCAGGAGGCCGACGGTCGCATCAAGCGTTGGGAAGGACGCCTGGCTCCCTGGGGTGAGCAGGTTCGGGCCTATCGGTCGGAGGGTTTCTACGAGCGCTTCCCGGCCAAGGGTGAGATCGAACGCGTCGCGCGCGTGCACCGCGAGCTGGGCAAAGTGGCGGGTATCGATCCGCGCGGCGCGAGCTGAAGGGTTCCCGTGGACGCCGCTTTGGCTGTCGCCACGACAGCGCCAGGCAAAACCGATGCCCTGTTGCCGGCGCTTACCGCCACGCGCCTGCTGGGACGCTGGAGCCTGGTGTGCCAGCGCCACGATGGCGGCTGCTGCTCCTGTTGCCCGGGACTGGGCGACATCAACATGGCCGAAGTCGAGCGCTTGCTTTGCAGGGATCTGCGCAAGCGCCATGCGCTGCTCGCCAGCCGCGACGGGTTTGTCGAGCTGCTCAGACTATGCGTGGCGCGGAATTTTGCGGCAGAACCGCAGGAATTGTCGGCGCTGCTTGAGGACATTGGCAGAGCGATCAACGAACTGGAACGCGTACAGAGCGGTTTTTATTGAGCGGCCGAACCGCCTGCCGCACAATATTCCAAAACTTTGCTTAATCTAAAAGCTTTATTGGCGCGCGTTACCGGCCGATTTTCATCCTGCAACAGGAATGCCTCATGCCTTGGCGCGCTGTTCCAGCACCGCGATGGCGGGCAGGGTCTTGCCTTCCAGAAACTCCAGAAAGGCGCCGCCACCGGTGGAGATATAGGAGATGCGGTCGGTCACCCCGTATTTCGCGATTGCCGCCAGGGTTTCCCCGCCGCCCGCGATGGAATAGGCTTTGGACGCAGCGATCGCCTCGGCCACCCGGCGAGTGCCTTCGCCGAACTGACCGAATTCGAACACACCCAGCGGTCCGTTCCAAACCACTGTCCCGGCCTTGGCGATGATCGCCTCTATCGCCGCCGCCGACTGGGGCCCGATATCGAGAATCATGTCATCCGCGGCAACCTCGCCGGCAGGCTTGATGGTCGCCGCCGCATCTTTCGATAACGCCTTGGCGGTCACCACGTCGATAGGCAGCGGCACTGATCCCCCCTTGGCGAACACCGCGGCCATCACCTTGTTGGCCGCGGCCACCAGGTCCGGCTCGGCTAGTGACTTGCCTATTTGCGTCCCGGAGGCGAGCACAAAGGTATTGAGAATGCCGCCGCCCACGACAAGCTGGTCAACCTTGGCGGCCAGGGATTCCAGAATCGTCAGCTTGGTGGATACCTTGGCGCCGGCGACTATCGCCACCAGCGGGCGCGCGGGATTGAGAAAGCAACGTGTCAGCGCCTCAATCTCGGCGGCCATCAGCGGTCCGGCGCAGGCCACCGGCGCGTACTTGGCCATGGCATGCGTAGTGGCCTCGGCGCGGTGCGCGGTGCCGAAGGCGTCATTCGCGTAGATATCGCACAAAGCGGCGAGCTTGCGCGCCAGTGCATCATCGTTTTTTTTCTCGCCCTTGTTGCAGCGGCAATTCTCCAACAGCACCACTTCGCCCGGCGCGACTTCGACACCCTCGGTCCAGCCAGTCCTCAGCGGCACCGGACACCCCAGCAGTTCCGCGAGGCGCTTTGCCATGGGCGCGAGCGAATCCTCCGGGCGGCACGCGCCTTCGGCAGGACGACCCAGATGGGATGTCACCATCACCGCGGCCCCGGCGCTCAGCGCGGCGCGAATGCCCGGTACCGTGGCGCGAATACGGGTGTCGTCGACGATCGATCCATCGGCGTTTTGCGGCACATTCAAGTCGGCGCGGATGAATACGCGCTTGCCGGCGAGGTCAAGATCGGTGAGTTTCAGAACGTGCATGATTGCGGTGAAATAGGGGACGTACCACGGTTTTTGGATATCGACATGTAGTGAAAAACCGTGGTACGTCCCCTATTTCCCTATTTGGCGTTAATCAACGCCACCGTGGTATCGAGCATGCGGTTGGAGAATCCCCATTCGTTGTCGTACCACGAGGATACCTTCACCAGCGTGCCCATCGCCTTGGTGAGCGTCGCATCGAATATCGACGAAGCCGGGTTGTTGTTGAAATCCGAGGAAACCAAGGGCTCGGTGTTGTACTCCAGCACCCCCTTCAGGTCAGTCTCGGAGGCCTCCTTCACGGCCTTGTTGACCTCCTCCGCGCTCACCGCGCGCTTGGCGACAAAGGTCAGGTCCACGATGGAAACGTTGATGGTGGGCACGCGTATCGCATAGCCGTCGAGCTTGCCGTTCAGATGCGGCAACACCAGTCCCACGGCGGCCGCGGCGCCCGTCTTGGTCGGGATCATGTTCTGCGCGGCCGAGCGTGCGCGGCGCAGGTCGGAGTGATAGACATCGGTGAGCACCTGATCGTTGGTATAGGCATGCACCGTGGTCATAAGCCCGCTCACCACGCCGATACGGTCATCCAGTGCCTTCACCAGCGGCGCCAGGCAATTGGTGGTGCACGAGGCGTTGGAGATCACCGTGTGGGACGCTTTGAGCGTGGCGGTATTCACGCCATACACGACCGTGGCATCCACATCCTTGTCCCCGGGCGCAGAAAGGATGACTTTCTTCGCGCCGGCGGCCAGGTGCGCCGAGGCCTTCGCCTTGCTGTTGAACAGTCCGGTGCATTCGAGCACCAGATCGACATTGAGTTCCTTCCACGGCAGCTCGGCCGGATTGCGCTTGGCGCACACGCGGATGCGGTCACCATTGACCACCAGATGCTCGCCATCCACCACCACGGTGCCCGTGAAGGGACCATGCGCGGTGTCATGCCGGGTCAGATAGGCATTGGTTTTCGCGTCGCCCAGATCGTTGATGGCGACAAACTCGATGTCGTGCTTCTTGCCGCCCTGGTAATGGGCGCGCAGGATATTGCGCCCAATGCGTCCATACCCGTTGATTGCCACTCGAATTGCCATTGCCGACTCCGAAAAAATTAAGGTTAGCCCGTCTACTTAAGCACGGCCTTCACTGCGTTGACCACGTTATCCACGGTAAGACCGAAATGCCTGAATAAATCCGCTGCCGGCGCGGATTCGCCGAAGCTGTCAATGCCGACCACCGCACCGTCCAGGCCCACATACTTGTGCCAGCCTCCGCTCACCCCGGCTTCCACGGCGACACTCGGGATTCCACGCAGCAGGACGGTGTCGCGATACTCGGCCGCCTGGCGGTCGAATACCGTGCTCGAGGGCATCGAAACCACCCGCACCGCGATGCCCTGCGACTGCAATTCCTTGGCCGCGCCCATGGCGAGCTGCAATTCCGATCCCGTTCCGATCAGCACGGCACGCGGCTGGGGCGCATCGACCAGTACATAGGCGCCACGCCGAATGGCGGCCAAGGCCTCGGCGCCACGCTCGACAAATGGCAGGTTTTGCCGCGACAGCAGTAATGCACTCGGCCCACGCGGTGGGGCGCGACCGCGCTCCACCGCGACCATCCATGCGACGAGGGTCTCCACGCTGTCGGCAGGCCGCCATACATCCATGTTGGGGATGAGGCGCAGGCTGGCGGCGTGCTCCACCGGCTGGTGCGTAGGGCCATCTTCGCCCAAACCGATGGAATCATGGGTGAAGACATAAATCACACCCAGTTGCATCAGCGCGGCCATTCTGAGCGCGTTTCGGGCGTAATCGGAGAAAACCAGGAAGGTGCCACCATAAGGAATGACGCCGCCGTGCAGCGCCAATCCGTTCATCACCGCGCACATGCCAAATTCGCGCACGCCGTAAAAAATGTAATTGCCGCCCTGTGCGGCATTCACGGGCTTTGAGCCCGACCACAGGGTAAGATTGCTGGCAGCCAGATCCGCCGATCCACCCAGCAGCTCCGGCAGCGCCGGAGCGAGCATTTCAATGGCATTCTGCGATGCCTTGCGGCTTGCGATGGTTTCCGCCTTGGCCAGGGTTTGTGCGAGCACCGCCTCGCAATGCGCGGGCCATTTGGCCGGCAACTCGCCTGAGCTGCGGCGGCGAAACTCCTCGGCCAGGACAGGGTGCTCCCGCTGGTAGCGACGAAACAGGCGCGCCCACTTCTTCTCCCTTGCCGCGCCGCTCTCGCGCGCATCCCAGCCGGCGCGTATCCCGTCAGGGATATCAAACGGCGCGTACGGCCAGCCGATGGCGGCGCGCGTGGCCTCGATTTCCTTGTCGCCCAGCGGCGCGCCGTGCGCGGCGCCGGTATTGGCCTTGGTCGGCGCGCCCTTCGCTATCACGGTCTTGCAGCAGATGAGCGTCGGCCGTGCCTTTTCACGCCTGGCTTTGCGAATTGCGGCGTCGACGGCCTCGACGTCGTGGCCGTCCACCGCCTTGATAACTTGCCAGCCATAAGCCTCGAAACGACGCGGCACATCATCGGTATACCAGCTGCGGATGTTGCCTTTTTCCGAATCGATGGAGATGCCGTTGTCGTCGTAGAACGCGATCAGCTTGCCCAGCCCGAGTGTGCCGGCCAGGGCGCAGGCCTCGTGCGATACACCCTCCATCATGCAGCCATCGCCGAGGAACACGTAGGTGTGGTGATCGACAATTTCCAGACCGGGCCGATTGAATTCCGCGGCGAGCAGTTTCTCCGCGATCGCCATGCCCACCGCATTGGCGATGCCCTGACCGAGCGGTCCGGTGGTGGTTTCGACGCCGGGGGCGGCGCCACGCTCAGGATGCCCCGGCGTCTGGGAATGCAGCTGGCGGAAGCGCGCGAGCTCCGCCATCGGCAGATCGTAGCCGGTAAGGTGCAGCAGCGCATAGAGCAGCATCGACCCGTGGCCGTTGGATATCACAAAGCGATCGCGGTTGGACCAGAACGAGTTTCTCGGGTTGTGGCGCAAGTGACGGGTCCACAGTGCGACGGCGATTTCGGCCATGCCCATGGGCATGCCGGGGTGCCCGGAATTGGCCTTTTGCACCGCATCCATGGCCAGGGCCCGAATGGCGTTGGCGAGATCCCGGGTGGAGACGGCGTCCGCGGAGGGCGAAGAATTGGCTTGCACGGAACTCATTTCAGATTACGTTAGGCAATGCGCGGCGGGTATGCGCGGCAAGCCTGGCTGGAAAAGTACGCAATTATCGTGGAAACTTGGGCACTTTGCCAGGGAACAAGCGCGCAAATGTTGACAGGGCATGAGTGCTTCCCGGACTTCCCCCTAAAATGGGGGACATACAAGGGGCTGCATTGACCTGATTGAGCCCCTTGTTCTGCACCGCACTAACGGATTTGCCTCAATTGAGGCGCAGCAAACAGGAATTCACGGGGGAACAATGAAACTCGCATTTCTTGGGCTTGGCGTCATGGGTTACCCCATGGCGGGACATCTGGCTGTCAAGGGAGGCCACGACGTAGTGGTCTACAACCGAACCGCCGCCAAAGCGGACGCCTGGGTCAAAGCCTATCAGGGCAAGGGTGGAAAGCTTGGGACGGCGGACACGCCCGCTAAGGCCGCGGCAGGCGCCCAGATGGTGTTCTGCTGCGTGGGGGACGACCCGGATGTGCGCGAGGTCGCACTGGGGGCCAACGGCGCATTTCAGAAAATGGGCAAGGAAACTGTGTTCGTCGATCACACCACGGCTTCAGCCCAGCTTGCCCAGGAACTGGCGGGCGAAGCCGCCAGGCGCGGCTTCCAGTTCCTGGATGCGCCGGTTTCGGGCGGGCAGGCAGGCGCGGAAAACGGTGCTCTTACCGTGATGGTGGGCGGCGAGGCTGCCGCCTTCGAGCGCGCCAGGCCGGTCATGGCGAATTTCGGCCGCGCGGTCACGCTGATGGGACCCGCGGGCAGCGGGCAATTGACCAAGATGGTCAACCAGATCTGCATTGCCGGCCTGGTGCAGGGCCTGTCCGAAGGCATTCTATTCGCGCAGAAAGCCGGACTGGACGCAAACAAGGTTCTGGAGGTGATTTCCAAAGGCGCCGCGCAGTCCTGGCAGATGGAAAACCGCGGCAAGACCATGGTGGAGGACAAATTCGATTTCGGATTCGCCGTGGACTGGATGAGGAAGGACCTGCGCATTTGCGCGGAGACCGCGCGCGCCAATGGCGCGCCCTTGCCGGTCACGCAGATGGTCGCGGGTTATTACGACGAAATCTCGAAAATGGGCGGAGGCCGCTGGGATACCTCCAGCCTGATTCGCCGCCTGCGCAAATAGCGGTCTGCACCAGGGGCGCCCCATGCGCATGCCGTTTGCCCAGCCGGAAGATTACGCACCCGCGTTTGCGGCGCCCGCGCAGCCATCGGAGCGCGCCCTCTGGTTTGTATTTCGCCGCACCGATCTGCTGGTACCTGCGGCGCCGGCACAACCCGCGTTGCCGCGCGCGGCGCACCCCTCCGCCCTGGGACTGGAAGTTGCCCAGGTGCAATACCTGGGACTTCTGGGCGGTGAGCATTGTTACGCCGCGGAAGTCCATTCCGAGGCGCCGCCACCGGAAGGTTGGTCCTTCCAGGGGCTGCGTACGTTGTTCAGTCTGTTCGATGACGCCACGCTGGCGCTCGCCGGGCGTGCCGTTCAGATCATTGATTGGGACCGCAGCCATCGCTACTGCGGCGCCTGTGCGACCCCTACCGTGGTCAAAACCACCGAACGCTCGCGCGAGTGTCCCGCCTGCGGCATCGTGTTTTATCCGCGGCTTGCGCCGGTGGTGATGTGCCTGGTGCGGCGTGAGCTTTCAATACTTCTCGCGCGTTCGCCGCGATTTCCGCAATCGACTTACAGTGCCCTGGCGGGCTTCGTCGAACCCGGCGAGACCCTGGAGCAATGCGTCACGCGCGAGGTGATGGAGGAAGTCGCCATCAGCGTGACGAAGCTTCGCTACTTCGCCAGCCAGCCATGGCCGTTTCCGCATTCCATGATGATCGCCTTCCACGCTGACTATGCGGGCGGCGAGATACGCGTCGATGGCGTGGAGATCGCCGAGGCGCGTTGGTTCAGCGTCGACGCGCTGCCGAATCTGCCCGGCAAGATTTCCATCGCGCGACGCCTGATCGAAAGCGCGCTGTCTGAGCTACGCGATGCCCAAATTCCAGGATAAGTGAGTAGTGAGACCGCCGGCGCATAAATCTCGCGCCGGCTGTTGGAAGCAGCGCGGCGCGCTTTTGGCCGCGCGGTCCTAGACGTCACCGTCACCGGTGGTTTAATTTCGATGGCAGGCCAGCCGCGCAGGGTTTGGGGCGAGGGCGAGTGCTGTAT
>Ga0155956_1024_pt2 | contig 12410 bp, 13 predicted proteins | sample RifCSPlowO2_02_FD_107610 | JGI IMG/M metagenome (GOLD analysis project Ga0155956, IMG submission 107610) | Betaproteobacteria bacterium RIFCSPLOWO2_02_FULL_62_17 | reverse complement strand
TGACACTGAAGCTCGCGCACGGCGAGCGCAGGGGTTCGGCGTACCAGCCGGTTCCTGGGATCGTGCCGGCCGAGAATCCGCTGCTGAGGAAGTACCACATGGCCAATCGCGATCGGGATGGCGCCGCATTGCGCATCGACATCGCGGCCACGGATACCATCAATGTCGGGTTCGGCGCGGAATCGTCCAAGGACAATTATTCGGACACGAGCATCGGCTTGACCAGCGGCCGCGACCAGGGCCTGAATGCCGATGTCTCCTGGGTGGTCACGGAGCAGACCACGCTGCACTTGTTCGCGAACCGCCAGGAGATCGAGTCCAAGCAGAGCGGGAGCCAGACCTTCTCGACGCCGAACTGGTCAGGGGAAAACAAAGACACGATCGATACCCTCGGCATCGGCGTGAAACATGTGGCGATCAAGGACAAACTCGACCTCGGCGCCGATTACACCTTGTCCCGCTCACGCAGCAGCATCACGGTCAAGGACGGAACGTCGAATTCCCTGTTTCCCGAGATGCGCACGTCGCTTGACAGCCTCAAGCTCTATGCAAACTACCGCCTGAAGGACAACCTGTCACTGCTGGCGAGTTACTGGTACGAACAATATGACACCAGGAATTGGATGCTCGACGGTGTCGCGCCCGGCACGCTGGCAACGGCCACATCCAATCCTGCGGTGCTGACATTTGGCGAACAGCCACCCCACTACAACGTGCATGTCATACGGGTGGCATTGAGATATAAATTTTAGAGGGGCAGCCGTCAGTCTGCGGCCAGCATCGCCTCGGCGGGGCCGGGGAATCATCGGCCGCTACCATACCCGCAGTTTTACCTGGATCGCCAGGGCCCCGCTGAGACGATTGGGGATATTGGGAATCAGCGCGAGATTGACCCCGACGCGCGCTCCCTCCACCGCCAGCAGCGGCAACGCAGCGGCAAACCATCCGCCGTTGTGATATTTCGGATAGCCATCAAACGCCCCCGCGGCAATGCCCGCGCTCAACTTGACGCCCGATATCTGCCAATGCAGCGGACGCCACTCATAGAGTCCATAGAGGCTTCTTTGGCGATCGCTGTTGATGAAGGAACCGGCCATTAATGCGTGATCATCGGTGACAAGAACCTCGGCGCCAATGCCGATATTGTTTGCACGATGGCCCGAGTCGCGATCGAAGTGGAACGAATAGATGCCGGGATTGAGCCAGACCTGCGGCGAAAAATCCGCCGCCGTCGCCGCGGCTTGAACGGCGGCGCCAGATACTGCGGCGCAAATGAGGACGAGCGATCTTAGCGGCGGTCTTGGCATTTCATTTTTCCTTATCAATGGATTTGAGCGTTCCGATCTTCTGCGTTTTTCCTCGCACTGCCGTCAGCGTACCAACTGATTGATCTCGATGATCGGCAACAGGATGGCGAGCACGATCATCAACACGACCCCGCCCATCACCAGGATCATCACCGGTTCGATCAGCGTGAGAAAAACCGCCAGGCGCCGTTCCAGCGCCCGCGTCTCGAGCTGCGCGGCGCGCTGCAGCATCTGTTCGAGTTTGCCGCTGAGTTCCCCGCTCGCCACCAGATGGATGGTGAGCGGTGGAAACACGTGCATGGCCCCCAGCGCGCGCGCCAGGCTCTCGCCTTCGCGCACCCGCTCGGCCGCGCTTTCGATGGCCTCGCGCATCACCATGTTGGTAATCACGCGCGCGCCAGAATTGAGCGCCGAGAGCAGCGGCACGCCGCCGCCGACCAGAATGGCGAGAGTACTGGCGAAACGCGAAGTATTGACGCCGCGAATCAACGGCCCCAGCCAGGGGGTGCGCAGCAGAAAACCGTGCCAACTGCGCCGCGGCGCATCACTGCGAAGCGCCAGACGCGCGGCGGCCACGGCGCCAATGACCGCCACCGCCAGATACGGCCAGGCCACGCGCAAAAAGTCGGAAACCCCGATGAGCATGCGCGTGAGCAGCGGCAGGCTTTGCCGTGACTGCTGAAAGACCTGCACGATCTGCGGCACCACGAACACCAACAGTCCGGTAACGATGCTGACCGCGACCAGCGTAACCAGGGCCGGGTAGAGCAGCGCAAGGCTGGTTTTCTGCTTTAGCGCCTGGCGCGCGTCGAGATAATCGGCAAGATGCTGCAATACGGTAGGCAGCGCGCCCGACTCCTCGCCGCCGTGCACCAGCGCGCGGTAAAAATCGGGGAAGCTCCTGTCGTAGCTGCCCAACGCACCGGCCAGGGAAAGCCCACCGGTAATTTCGGATCTGACGCCGCCCAGCACCTCCCGCGTCATCGGTGCGGAGGCCTCCTCGATCAATGCGCTCAGCGATTGCTCCATGGTCAGTCCGGAGGCGAGCAAAGTCGCCATCTGCCTGGTTACGAGGCTCAACTCGTCCGACGAGATGCCGCGCGCCCACGGCCGGCGGGCATGCTCGAGCGCGCGCACCGGATCGACCACGGAAGGCAGCAGTCCCTGCGCGCGCAATTGGGTGCGCGCCTGGCGCGCCGTGTCGGCTTGCACCACTCCTGAGACTGTGCGCCCGGCGGCATCCAGGGCCTCGTAGCGGAATGCTTCCATGGCGCTATTCGCGCGTCACGCGCACCACCTCTTCGAGGCTGATAGCGCCCTGGGCGGCCCAGCGCATGCCATCGTCGCGTAACGAACGCATGCCGTGCGCCACGGCATGGTCGCGAAGAACCTGCTCGGAAGCCCGGTCGTGCACCAGCCGGCGCAGTGCGTCATCAACAGTCAGCAATTCGTAGATGCCGGTGCGGCCGCGATAACCGGTGTGTTTGCAGGCGGGGCAGCCATGCGCGGTGTAATAGGTTCCTGCCACAGGCACGAATCCCAGCGCTTTCAACTGCGCCGCATCGGCGGCAAACGGCTTGCGGCAATCCAGGCAAAGCCGGCGCACCAGCCGCTGCGCCACCACGCCGATCAGGCTGGTGGCAAGCAGAAAAGGTTCCACGCCCATGTCGACCAGCCGGGTGACGGCGCTCACAGCATCGTTGGTGTGCAGCGTGGCGAACACCAGATGGCCGGTCAGGCTCGCCTGCACCGCGATTTGCGCCGTCTCCAGATCGCGGATTTCGCCAATCATGACAACGTCCGGGTCCTGCCGCAAAATGGTGCGCAGCGCGCGCGCGAAACTCATTTCAATGCGGGTGTTGATCTGCGTCTGACTGATGCCGTCGAGGTCATACTCGATCGGATCCTCCACGGTCATGATGTTGAGCGCTTTCGGATCCAGCCTCGAGAGCGACGCGTACAGCGTCGTGGTCTTTCCTGACCCGGTCGGACCGGTGACGAGGACAATGCCGTGCGGCTCGCGGATGAGTTTGTCCATGTACGCGAGCGTCGCGTCGTCCATCCCCAGCCGCGACAGGTCCAGCCGCCCCGCCTGCTTGTCTAGCAGGCGCAGCACCACGCGCTCGCCGTGCCCGGTGGGGATCGTCGACACCCGGACATCGATCGGTTTACCCGCGATCCGCAGCGTGATCCGGCCATCCTGCGGCAGGCGTTTCTCGGCGATATCGAGTTGCGCCATGATCTTGATGCGCGAGACGATCGCGCCGTGCAGCGCGCGCGCCGGCTCGATCAGGTCGCACAGCGTGCCGTCGATGCGCAGCCGCACCACCGAGCGTATTTCGAACGGTTCAATGTGGATGTCGGAGGCGCCGTCGCGCAGCGCCTGCGTGAACAGCGCATTGATCAATCGAATCAGCGGCGCGTCGTTCTGGCTTTCGAGCAGATCCTCAACTCTAGGAATGTCCTGCAACAGCCGCGACAGATCGAAGTCCTGCGCGAGGTCATCGGCAAGCGCGGCCGCGCCGGCGTCGGCGGCGTTGTAGAGGGTCGAAATGAGCTCGTCGAACTCGTCAGCGCCGATGCGTCTCGCGTGCAGCGACACGCCGAGCGCGCGGCGCACTTCGGCAAGCGCGTCAGCGCTCGCGCCGCTGCGCACCGCGACCTGCGCCAGGCCATCGGCCAAATCGGTGACGACTACGCCCTTGGCCTTGGCGAAGGCGTAGGGAACGGCCGGTTTGATCATTGCGATGCGGCGGGTTTCTCCGCTCCCGCCGCAGGCGTGCTCTGGCGTGGCGGCAGACTGGGCGATCCGAAATCGGGAAGCACGCTGGGCACGGGCTGGGCCCTGAGCTGCTCGCCGAGGATATAGTCGTAACGGTCGCTGGAGAGCGAATCGGCGCGCTCGGCGCCGCGCAGCAGCGTCGGCCGCAGGAACACCATCAGGTTGGTCTTGCTGCGTGAGCGCGTATTGTATTTGAACAGGCCGCCGATCAACGGCAGATCGCCGAGTCCGGGAATTTTTTCCACGCCGTCCTTGAACGTATCCTGAATCAGGCCGCCGATCACGACGATCTGGCCGTCATCGACCAGCACAGTCGACTCAACCGAGCGCTTATTGGTGATCAGGCCGGAGACGTTGGTGCTGTCGGTCACATTGGACACTTCCTGAAAAATCTGCAGCCGGACCGCGCCGCCTTCGGAGATCTGCGGCTTGATCCGCAGCGTCAGACCGACGTCTTTGCGTTCGATCGTCTGAAATGGCGTCGGCGTTGTCGCCGCCGCCGAAACCGCGTAGCTGCCGGTGATGAACGGGACATTCTGGCCGATCACGATCTTTGCTTCCTCGTTGTCGAGGGTCAATAGCGTCGGGGTCGACAGGATGTTCGCGTTGCTGTCGGCCTGAAGCGCGCGCACCAGCAGGCCGATGTTGAGAATCTGCACGCCCGCGACACCCGGCAGCGTGATCGTGCCCTTTACCGTGCCGATATTCAGGCCGTGTCCGGCTGCGCCCGGATTCTGGGAAATCGAGGTTATGTTCTGCGAGGCGTTGCCGAAATTGGTGCCGCCAAATCCCTGCGCGCTGGTCTGGCCCAGCCCTGTAAGGTTCTGCCACTGGATGCCGAACTCCGCCGCCTTGTCGGCGGTGACCTCGGCAATCAGCGCTTCGACATAAACCTGCGCACGGCGCACGTCGAGTTTTTCCACCGCGGCGCGCAGATTGTTGTAGATCGCGTCGGGAGCGGTGATGATGATCGCATTGGTGGCCGCATCCGCCTGGATAATGCCGGGCCTGGACGCGCCGCTCTGCACCGGCGCCGGCGCCTGCCCCAGTGGCGCTGCCGGCTGAGTCGTTGCCGGCGAGCTCCCGGCTTCGCCGCTGTAGATCGCGCGCAGGACTTCCGCCAGTTTTACCGCCTGGGCATTCTTCAGGTAGATCACATGAATATTGCCGCCGGCACTGGTGGGGGTATCGAGCATCGCCGCCAATTCGCGCACCCGCCGCAAACGCGACGGATCACCGGCGCGAGCGAGAATGCTGTTCGAGCGTGCGTCCGCGGCAATCGTAATACGGCCGGTAGGGTCCGCCGCCTGTGCCGGCTCAGCGACAAGGCGGCTGATAGTCTGCGCCACGTCGAGCGCCGAGGCATACTTCAGCGCGATCACCAGCGAATCCGAATCGGTAGGGCGGTCGACCGATTCGATGATTTGCGCGATGCGCTGCAAGTTGCTCGCGTAGTCCGTAATTACCAGCGTGTTATTGCCCGGGTAGGCGGTAATGCTGTTGTTGGGGGAAATCAGCGGGCGCAATACCGCCACCAACTGCGCCGCCGATTCGTGCTTCAGCGTGAACACCTGCGTCTGGATCGTCTGTCCCGCGGCGCGCGACTGCTCCTGCGGTCCCAACATGGGGCTGCGGTGCATTTTGGCCTCGGCTTCGGGGAGGATGATCACCATGCCGCGCTCCTCGATCGCGGCATACCCTTGCAGCCGCATCGCAGACAGAAACACCTGGTAGATAAGCGCCCGCGACATAGGCTTGGCCGAGACGATATTAACCGTGCCCTTGACGCGTGGATCGATCACGAAATTTCTGCCGGTAATTTCGCTCACCGCCTTCACGACGCCTTCGATGTCGGCATTAACGAAGTTGAGCGTGACCAGATCGGGGCTGCCAGTGCGCGTTACGGCGTCGGTGCGCTCGGTGGGGGCCGGGGCGGCAGACCACGCCTGTCCGGCGCAGGTGAGCGCCGCCATCCACACAAATCCAATTCCCAACCAGAGGTGCTTCATAGGTCTACCCTCGGACGCACCCTCGGCGGGACGTCATTTGTTAACCGTTTGAGCGGCAGGTGCCGCGGTAACGCGCTTCTCCGGCAACGCGAGTTTTTCCCTCACTCCATTGCGCTCCAGGATTACGTGATCGGGACGGACTTCGGCCAGCCGGATGCCGGGGGCGAGGTTCTCGCCCTCTTGCAAGGCCAGAATCTGCTTGGCTTCTATTTGCACCACCGCGTAACCGCGCCGGCCGCCCGAGGCGGCCACGACGCCGAGCAGTCTGATCGCAATTCCGGTAGGAGCTGCCGCCGTCTGATTGCTCGGCACGCTGCCGAAGATGGCGCGGGCGGAGGCCGCGCCGCCGCTTTGCGCCGCTGTTGGCTCTATGCGCGGCTCGGCACGCGGCGCAAGCCACGCCCAGGTCCAGTAGGCGAGCACCGCTCCAAACAGTGCAACTGCGGTGAGCGTCAGCAAGAATACGAGAACCGTTTGCGCAAGACCGGATCGTCCAAACGAAATCGACTGCATTCTGAGTCTATCGTTATTCGCGCGTTGGAAAACGTTTAGGCCGGGCAGAGCTAATCGGCCGGATATACCGGTTGGCATTATATAATGGAAACCCTAATAATCGAGCCGGCCAGTTGTGCGTGCGGTGGGGCATTATAGAATGGCTGGTACCGCTTTCGAGACGCGAAAGCGGCAATTATTGACATGGATCATTTAGCGATGCTGATCGGGATTCGCGGGCAACGTGGCTTTACTTTGCTCGAAATCATGGTGGTCGTCGTGATTCTGGGCATACTCGCCGCCCTGGTTGTGCCCAAGATTATCAGTCGCCCGGACGAGGCGAGGGTGATCGCTGCAAAACAGGACATCGCGAGCCTGATGCAGGCGCTCAAGCTCTACCGGCTGGACAATCAACGCTACCCTAGCACCGAACAGGGATTGCAGGCGCTGCTCGCCAAGCCGACGACCTCGCCGATTCCGCTCAACTGGAAGCCGGGCGGTTACATCGAGCGGCTGCCCAAAGACCCTTGGGGCAATCCCTACGGGTACCTGTATCCCGGAGTGCGCGGCGAAGTCGACCTTTTCAGCTACGGGGCCGACGGGGCGCCCGGCGGCGAGGGCAACGACGCTGACATCGGTTCCTGGAATCTCTAGCGCAGCTGCAATGAAAAGTATGACTATCTCGGGACGCCGACGGGGCTTTACGCTCGTCGAGATGCTCGTGGTGTTGATGATCATGGGGCTTTTTATCGGACTGGTCAGCACCATTACGCGGCCGGACGATCGCGCCGTGCTGCAACTGGAGGCCGAGCGCCTGTCGCAGCTTCTGGACTTCGCCGCCATGGAAGCGCGGCTCACCGGAAAGTCCATCGCCTGGACCGCCGACGAATCAGGCTACCGCTTCTGGCGCGCCGGCGACGACGCCAGCTGGTCCGAAATCCGTGATAGCGAACTGCTGCGCGCGCGAACCCTGCCGCAGGGCATGGTGGTTTCCAGATTCCGTGTTGAAAACATGCGGCCGCGGGGCGCGATGCGCCTGGAGTTCACCTCCCAGGGCGCGTCGCTGGCATTCGCGATCGGCATGTCGCTAGGCGCCGCGCATTACGCAGTCACGGGGTCTCCTGTCGGTGAAGTGCGCGTGTTGCTGGGCGAAGGAATCGCCAATGGCGAAGTGGCATTGCGCTAGGCGCAATGGATTCACCCTGGTCGAAGTGCTGGTCGCACTGGCCATCGTCTCAATCGCGCTGCTGTCGGCGCTGCGCGCGGCCGGACAGGGCACTAACAATGCAGACGAACTTCGCTCGCGGTTGCTTGCGGGCTGGGTTGCGGAAAATCTTCTGGCGGAACATCGCGCCCGCGCGGACTGGCTGCCGCTGGGCATACAGCGGGGTACTTCACGCGAAGGCGGCTTGGACTTCGCCTGGCGCGAGGAAATCATAGCCACGCCGCACCCGGCCTTCCGCCGTGTCGATGTGCGGGTTTTCGCGACTGCCGAAGAGACGCATTCCCTGGCGCACCTCGCCGGATTCATCGTTAATTCGCCGGGGTCGGGCAGATGAAGCTCCACCGCGGCTTCACGCTGATCGAGCTCATGACCGCGATACTGGTGCTGTCGCTGCTCGCGCTGATGTCCTATCGCGGACTAGGTGCAGTGCTCGACGCACGTGAGCACGTCAAGCAGGAAACCGACAAATGGCGGCGCGTGGCGGCTTTCTTCACGCGCTTCGAGCGCGATGTCGAACTCGCAGCGCCGCGCGCTGTGCGCACCCCGGATGGCCTCGCGCCGGCATGGCGCGGCGCGCCGGCCGTGACGGCAGCGGTGAACCTCGAATTCAGCCGCTTCGCCTCGACCGAGGGCGTAGACACGGCGCGGCGGATTGGCTACCGGCTGAACGAAAAACAAGAGATCGAGTTGTGGTTGTGGCCGGGGCTGGATGTAGCGCCCAATACACTCCCCGCGCGCTACCCCGTTTTGGCCGGCGTGAAAACTTTCGAGTTGCAGTATCTCAATCCTGCTCTTGCCTGGGTCGACGCCTGGCCCAACTCGCCCACCGACCTGCAGATTCCACGCGCTGTGCGCCTGCGCATCGTGCTCGCCTCGAACGAGGAAATCGTGCGCGTATTCGTGCTGCAGTCATGAGAACGCGCCAGCGCGGCGTCGCCATCGTGTTCGCCATGGGCGTGGTCGCGCTTGCTGCAATGGCTGCGGCGTCGATCATGGTTTCGCAGAGCACTTGGTCACGTCAGGTCGAGTTGACCACCGACCACATCCAGGCGCGGGCGGTGCTGCTGGCCGGAGCGGATTGGGCGCGCGCGGTCCTCGCCGATGACCGGCGCTTGAGCAACGTCGATCATCTGGGCGAACCATGGGCGTTGAGGTTGCCGCCAATGCCGGTCGAGAACGGTGAACTCGTGGGCCAGATCGAGGATCAACAGGGCGCATTCAATTTGAACAACCTGGTAATTGGGGGCAAGATCAACCTCGCTCAGCTGGCGCATTTTCACAATCTGCTGACCACTTTGGGCTTGCCTGGTGAACTAGCCGAGGCGCTCGCAGACTGGATCGACGCGGACAACCTGCCGCAGCCGCAGGATGGGGCGGAGGACGAATACTATCTTTCGTTGGATCCGCCTTACCTTAGCGCTAACCGGCCGCTGATCGATGTGGCCGAACTCGCGCTGGTGAGCGGCTTCAACGACAATGTGCGCGCGCGCCTGCGTCCTTACGTATCGGCGCTGCCCCGCTACACCGCAGTCAATGTGAATACCGCACCGGCGGAAGTTATTGCGGCAGTGGTCGACGGGCTGGACCTTGGGGGAGCCCAATTGTTGGTGGCGCAGCGCAATCGGACCTATTTTCGCAGCAGTGACGACTTTCTCAAGCTGCTTCCGCGGGGAGCTGAGGCGGGCGCGGGCGGCATTGGCGTGAGCAGCGATTACTTTATGGCGACACTGCGCGTCACCATCGGCGGTGCGCAGGCGCGCGGCAAGGCGCTGCTCGTGCGCGCGGGCTCCGGCTGGCCTGATATCGTATGGCGCAAGTATCTATGAACACCTTAATCAGGACTACGCTATGAGCCTGCTTCGAATCTATTGTTCTTTGCGCGACACGCCACAACGGTGTAAATGGGCGCTGGTCGGCGACGGCCGCGAACCCGTCTTAGGAGATGGCCCGCTGGCGCAGTTGCCGCAGCTCGCCGCGCGCGTGCAACTAGTGCTTCCCGCGGCAGAAGTGCTGATCACCCGTGCGCGCCTGCCGCAAGCGGCCAGGCGTCATGCGGGGTCGGTGCTTGCCTATGCCGTGGAAGACGAAACCTTGGGCGACCCCGATGCCAACCAGGTGAGTTGGCTCGGCTCCGCCGGCGATACCGATGTGCTCGCCGTCGCAGACCGGCGTGGACTCAAGGCCTGGCACGACGCGCTCGACGCTGTCGGCATCCGCGGCTACGAAGTGCATTGCGAAACCCTGATGTTGCCGTGGATCGCGAGCGAATGGAGCCTCGCCTGGGACGGCCGCGAGGGATTCGTGCGTAAGGCAGAATTCGAAGGCGCGGCGACCGATTGCGGCGACCGGAGTTCTCCGCCGCTGTCGTTGCGGCTGATGCTCGACGAGGCAAAAACGCGCGGCGCGGCCCCGGCGTCGATCGCCGTGCACGAGACTGCGCCCGACTCATTGCCTGAAATCGAGTCGTGGCAACGCGCGCTCGGTGTGGCGCTGCGCCATGCCGAACCGTGGGACTGGCGCAGCGCGCCGCCCGAGGCCGGTATCAGCCTCGCGCAGGAGCGCGCACGCTGGCGGCTGGCCCCCGGTACCGCGAGACGCATGCGGCCAGCTGCCTGGATCGTGGGCGCCGCCCTGACGGTGCATGCGCTGGCGCTGGTTGTCGACTGGACGCGGCTCGCCAGTGAACAGAGCAGCCTGCGTGCGCGGATGGAATCGCGTTTCCGTGCCGCATTTCCAGACGCGGTCGCCGTAGCGGACCCGGCGTTGCAGATGCGGCGCAAACTGACCGAGGCGCGCCACGCCGTCAGCCAGCCGGATAGCGGCGACTTCCTGCCGATGATAATGAATGTGGCGCCCGCACTGAAGCAGGTGCCGGCGGGCGGACTGCGCATCGCGTCCTACGAGAGCGGACGCATGACGCTCGAACTCGCCAGCATCGATGGCGCCGGCATACAACGTATCGTAGCAAGCCTGCGCCAGTCCGGATTGCAGGTCGACATGGGGGCCGACGCCGCCCCCGCCACCGCCCGCGCCGGCGGCGGAACCATCGTCATCACGGTACGTTCATCATGATGGCTCGGATGCGCAAGCTGTGGGAATCGCGCTCGCCGCGGGATCGGGTGATTATCGGAATATTGGCGGTGGTCGTGGGCATCGCGCTGTACCTGTTGCTGGTGCAGTCGGCGTATCGGGCGCGTCAGCAGCTGGGTTCTTCCGTGTCCGTCCTGCGTGCGCAGGCGCAGCGTCTGGAGGTGGATGCAAACGAGCTCGCGCGCGTGCGCGCTGCGCCTGCCGCGCCCACGCCTCAGACCGATCTGCGCACGCAGGTGCAGGCGCAGGCCACCGCAGCCGGACTCGCGCGCGCGTTGGTGCGCATCGATGCCCGGGATGCGGACCAGGTGCAGGTGGTATTCGGTTCCGTCGCATTCGCGGATTGGCTCGGCTGGGTTGGAACCTTGCAGGCGCAGCATATCCGCCTTGAAACCGGCCGCATCGAAGCCCTGACCACGCCGGGTCTGGTGAGCGTGACAGCCACCTTCACCCGCGCCAAGCCGCAGTGAGTCGTTGGCGGCTGATTGGTTTCGGCTTTCTTGCCTTTGCGCTCGGACTTATTGCCGCCGCGCCGGCGACCTTGATCGACTCGTATTTGCAGCAAGTGAGCGCGGGCGGGCTGCGCCTCGCCGAAGCCAGCGGCACGCTATGGTCGGGAGCGGGACAGATCGAGATTCGCGATGCGAACCGCCGCAGCGGAATCGCAAAGAAAATCGTCTGGCATGTTCGGCCCACATATTTATTGCGTGGAAAGATTTTATTCGAAGTTGCGCTGGATCATGCAGCGCAGAGTTTTCCGGTGACGGTTTCCCTGTCGCAGGTCGAAGTGGCCGACGCCGACATCAACCTTCCGGCCGCGGCGCTCGGCTTGGGCGTGCCCAAGCTCGCTCCGCTTGGGCTTACCGGTGACATGCTGCTGCACATTGCGCGGCTTACGTTCGGGCGCGGCTCGGTCCAGGGAAACGCCACGCTGCAATGGCGCGGTGCCGGATCGGCGTTTACGCGCGTCTCGCCTTTGGGTGACTATGAACTGCGCTTCGAGGGCGACGGCGCTGCGGTGCGGGCGTCGCTGCGCACGCTGCAGGGGCCGCTGCAGCTCGAAGGCCAGGGTTCGTGGGCGAGCGGGAGCAACCCCGTGTTCCGGGGTAATGCTCGTGTTCCGCCGCAGCAGCTGGAGCAACTCGCGCCGCTGCTGCGTTTGATCGCGATAGAGCGTGGCGAAGGCCGCTTCGAATTGCTGCTTTAATTAACCCGTCTTGCCGGACTCAGCGTAACGACGTTTGCAGCTAGCCCCAATGGTAGTTCTGACCAACCTTAAATTGAACATTCCTTCCTTGATTTAGCTCAAGGTGCGCCTCGGTCTGATTCGGTACGCTTAGCCAAACGCTTTTTTGGCCAAGTCATTTCACGAAAGGAACGCAAATGAAATCGATCACGATCGCAGCAATTGTCGCAGTTGGAATGTTTACCGCCGGCGCGGCGAACGCCTCGGAGGCCCTGGCCAAGAGCAACGGCTGCCTCGGTTGCCATGCGGTGGACGCGAA
>Ga0155956_1015_pt1 | contig 12694 bp, 11 predicted proteins | sample RifCSPlowO2_02_FD_107610 | JGI IMG/M metagenome (GOLD analysis project Ga0155956, IMG submission 107610) | Betaproteobacteria bacterium RIFCSPLOWO2_02_FULL_62_17 | reverse complement strand
CTTGTAGGCGTCGAGGAATTTCTTCGACGCCGCCGCCGGCGGCAGGCCCGCTTGCGAGCACAGCATGCCTTCGGCGGCCGCACCGGCCAATTCAATCATCTTGTCCGAACATCCGCCGTCGCCAAAGGAGAACAGCGCCTTGATGTTGAGTTCGCGCGCCTGCTTCAGCAGCGGCCCGCCGGTTGCATCCATGCCGCCGTAGAACACCGCGTCGGGGTTGCGGCCCTTCAGCTTGGTCAGCACCGCTTTCCAGTCGGAGCGCTTGTCATCGCCCTTCTCGCGCGGCAATACCCTGATGTTGGCGCCTTTGAAGTACTTCTCCACTTCATTGGCCAGGCCTTCGCCGTAGGCGGTAGCGTCGTCGATGATGGCGACCAGCTTGGGTTTGTGGTTCGCGGCCAGATAGCTGGCGATCGCCGGCCCCTGCTGGTCATCGCGCCCCATGACGCGGAACACGCCCTTGAAGCCCTGCTCGGTCAACTGGGGATTGGTCGCGGAACCCGAAATCATCGGAATATTGGCGCCGTTGTAAACCGAGGATGCGGGGATCGAGGTGCCCGAATTGAGGTGCCCGATCACGCCGGCCACCTTCGCGTCGATAAGTTTCTGCGCGACCGTGGTGCCCACTTTGGGGTCGGCCTGGTCGTCTTCGGCGAGCATGACGAAACGCGCATCCTTGCCGTCGATCTTGATCTTGGCGGCATTGGCCTGTTCGAGCGCCAGGCGCGCGCCGTTTTCATTGTCCTTGCCCAGATGCGCGATGCCGCCGGTCAAGGGGGCCACGTGGCCGATCTTGATCTCGATCGAGGGCGGCGCCGGCGCCGGCTTGGGTTCCTCGCTACAGCCAACCAGGGCCAAGGCACCGGCTACAGTGAGAAGGCAGGCGTTTGAATTTGACATTGCAGACCATTTCATTTCAACCTCCGGCGTGATCGGCAATTATGAGGATGCGCCGGAAAGCTTGTCAATGCGACAAGCCCCGTCAGGGCAATCCACGCGCTGACTTGTCATTGGCCCCTGCAGAGCCCGGAAGCAAAAAAGCCGGCACAGGGCCGGCTCATGGTTCGCGCGGAAGTGGCTTACTTGCGCGACAGAATCCACTTCACCAGAATCTGCGCTTCCTTTTCGCTAACGGCGGCGTTCGGGGGCATCGGAATCTGACCCCAAGTGCCGGTACCGCCTTCGCGAACTTTCTTCATAAGCTTGGCTTCAGCGCCTTTATCGGCGGCGTATTTCTTGGCAATCTCCTTGTAGGAGGGGCCGACCAGCTTCTTGTCGATCTGATGGCAGGCAAGGCAGGCCTTGTCCTGGGCAAGTTTGGCGGCATCCTGTGCCTGGGCGCCCGCAACCAAGCCTAGCGCTATGACTGCGGCGGTACTGATCAACAGTTTTCTCATGAAATCCCCTTGATATTAGAAATTCTGGAGTGGTAGAAATTCTGAAGTGGCGAATGCTACCTTTTTTAAGGGCTCTTGGAAACCAGCCCCAATAAATCTTCGAACCTGCTCACCGGCTCAAGGCATATAACGCCCTCGCACACCCAGGCGTTGACAATTCCTCTGGATGGTTTTGCGAGGATTTCGGGGACGCCGTCCAGCCCGTCGTCAAGCGCCAGCACAATGCCATGCGGCAGATAAAGGCGCGCCAGCCGCCGCTTCCAATCCTCAACCTCGATCGCCGGCCCGCGCAGGATCACGGTGCGGGTAGGCGAGAGTTGCTCCTCCAGCGCCATCAGCATTGACGAACAGGCGTTGGGGGCCTGCTCGAGGGTGCTCCAGTGCGCCCGCAGGGCGCGCTCGGCCGATGCCGCGAAACGCGCATCGCCGGAAATATGTGTAAGTCGCGTCAGCGCAAGCATGGCCACGCCATTGCCCGAGGGCTGTGCACCGTCATGGAGCGGCTTCATGCGTGCCAGCAGGCTTTCGTGATCGTTGCTGGTGAAGAAGAATGCGCCGCCTTCCTGGTCCTCGAATCGCGCCAGCAACGCCTCGCCCAGTTGCAGCGCGAAATCCAGCAGACCGCGTTCGAAGCGCGCCTGCAAAAGCTCTATCGATGCCGCCAGAAGGTAAGCATGGTCATCCAGATAGGCATTCAGATGGGCACGTCCGTCCTTGCAGGTTGCCAGCAGACGGCCCTCGCGCCACAGGACGCGGCGCACAAAATTCATCGCCGACCGGGCCGAGTCGATCCAGTCGGTGCGCGCAAAGGCGTTGCCCGCGCGCGCCATGCCGGCGATCGCCAGCGCGTTCCAACTGGTGAGCACCTTGCCGTCGCGTCCGGGGCGCACGCGTTGCGCGCGCGCCGCGAAAAGCTTCGCCTGGACCGAATGCAGGCGCGCCACGCAGTCCGCAAGCGGGACACCGAGGCGCCCAGCCACGGCCGCGAGCCGGAGATCGACATTCAGGTGCCAGTGTTTACCCTCGAAATTTGGCGTGCCCTCCAGACCGTAATGCGCGGCTGCGACCGCGTATTCCTCATCGTTCAGCAGGCCCCGGATCGCGTCGCGCTCCCAAACGTAGTACTTGCCCTCCTCGTGCTCGGAATCCGCGTCCAGGCTGGAGTAATAGCCGCCCTCCCGATCCAGCGGCGATTGCATCTCGCGCATGATCCAGGCGGCGGTGCGCTCGACCACGCGGGCATACAAATCATTGCCGGTAAGGCACCAGGCATCCGCGTACAGGCGCAACAGGTGGGCATTGTCGCAAAGCATCTTCTCGAAATGCGGAATGGTCCATTGCGCGTCCACGCAATAACGCGCGAAGCCGCCGCCGATCTGGTCGAACAATCCGCCCAGCGCCATGCGATCGAGCGTGTGGGTGACAATGTGCAATGCCTCGGCATCTGCGCTCGCGGCATGCCGGCGCAGACAGAACTCGAGCTCGCCGGGATGCGGGAACTTGGGCGCCGCGCCGAATCCGCCGTTGTCTCGGTCGAAGCTGCTCTTCATGGCGGCCAGTGCGCTCGCCAGCGGCGCTGCGGTCAGGCGCGCCCGCGCCGCGCCGCCCTGAGGCACAGTTTGGGCCAAGGCGTCGCGCAACTGCAACGCGTGGCGATCAATTTCGCTGCGCTGTTCGCGCCACACCTGACCGATACGCTGGCATAGCTCCATGAATCCCATCAGGTTGTAGCGCGCCTGTTTGGGGAAATAAGTGCCGGCGAAAAATGGCTCCTGGCGCGGCGTGAGCATCACGGTAAGAGGCCAGCCGCCCGGGCGCCGCGTCATCATCTGGTGCGCCAGCTGGTAGATCTGGTCAAGATCCGGACGCTCCTCGCGGTCCACTTTCACATTGACGAACAGGCGGTTCATGAGCGCAGCAACTTCGGCGTCCTCGAAGGACTCGTGCGCCATCACATGACACCAGTGGCAGGCCGAGTAGCCGATCGAAAGCAGGATCGGCTTGTCCTCGCGTTGCGCACGCGCGAGCGCTTCCTCGCCCCATGGGTACCAGTCCACGGGATTGTCCGCGTGCTGCCGCAGATAGGGACTGGTCTCCTGCGCAAGTCGATTAGACATGAAGAGCCCTGTGCGCCGCGGCGGACAAGCTCAGCGCGGCTTGGCGGTCTTCACGAACTCGATCGAGGATTTGAAAATCTCCAGATCCTTCTCGTAATCGGCGGAGACTGCGTGAGTAATCTGCACCCATTCGCGCGTGCTGGTCTGGCCATTGGGTGCAAAGGGGCTGACGCCTTCCATTGAGAACTGCAGGTTTGCCGCGGCCGGCGCCGGCAACCTTAATCCCACCGCGCCACGATAGATGCAGGCAAACATCTTCTGTTTGACGAAATAGGCGGGCAGCCCGCCCATATCGCCGCCCTCAACGCCGGGGATCTTCAGCAACATCGCGTCCAGCACTGCTTTGTGGCTTAAGCCCTGAGCATCGGTACCCATAATTATTTTTTCGCCGCCGGCCTGCGCGCTTTCTTCGCCCTGGCCGCGGGCTTCTTTTTTGCCGCGGCAGGCCTGGCTGCCGTGCGTGCGACAGCGGGCTTCGCAGCAATCGCATTGGCCCGCGGCGGGCCGTCGGTAATCGCGCCCAGGCTCGCCGTGGATACCAGGCGCATGTATTTGGCCATCAGCCCCTTGGTATAGCGTGGCGCCGGCTGCTTCCATTTCGCACGGCGCGCGGCAATTTCCTTGTCAGGGAGGTTAAGCTGAATCAGGCGCTTTTCCGCGGAGATGGTGATCGAGTCACCTTCCTGCACCAGCGCGATGGTGCCGCCTTCATAGGCTTCGGGCGACACATGCCCGACCACCATGCCCCAGGTTCCGCCGGAGAATCGTCCATCGGTGATAAGCCCCACCGATTCCCCAAGCCCTTGACCAATAAGCGCGGAAGTGGGGGCTAACATTTCCTGCATGCCCGGCCCGCCGCGCGGACCTTCGTAGCGGATCACCAGCACATCGCCGGGTTTGATCTTTTTCGCCATGATGGAATCCATGCACTCGGGCTCGGAATTGAACACGCGCGCCGGGCCGGTGATGAAGGTCTGCTTCAGGCCGGTGATCTTGGCAACGCAACCTTCGGGGGAAAGATTGCCCTTGAGGATGGCCAGGTGGCCCTGCGCATACATCGGTTTGTTCCACGGCCGGATCACGTCCTGGTCGGCGCGCGGCGCATCGGGAATGGCGGCCAGTTCCTCGGCCATGCTGCGGCCGGTGATGGTCAGGCAATCGCCGTGGAGGACGCCGTTGTCGAGCAGCATCTTGAGCACCTGCGGCACGCCGCCGGCTCGGTGGAAATCCACCGCCACATACTGGCCCGAGGGCTTGAGATTGCACAGCACCGGGGTCTTCTGGCGCACGCGCTCGAAATCATCGAGGGTCCATCTCACTTCGGCGGCCGCGGCGATTGCGAGGTAATGCAGCACCGCGTTGGTCGAGCCGCCGGTGGCCATCACCAGCGCCACGGCATTCTCGATGGATTTGCGCGTGATGACATCGCGCGCGCGGATATTCTTGCGGATGGCATTGACCAGCACCTTGGCGGATTCCCCCGAGGAATCGGCCTTTTCAGCATCAGGAGAGGCCATTTGCGAGGAGCCCAGCAGGCTCATGCCCAACGCCTCGAACGAGGAGGACATGGTGTTGGCGGTGTACATGCCGCCGCAGGCGCCCACCGACGGGCAGGCGTTCTTCTCGATGCCGATGAAGTCCTCGTCGCTCATCTTGCCGGCGGCGTAGGCACCCACTGCCTCGAACACGCTCACGATGGTGAGGTCCTGGCCTTTCCACTTCCCCGGCTTGATGGTGCCCGCGTACACGAAGATGCCGGGCACGTTCATGCGTGCCATGGCCATTATTGCGGCGGGCATGTTCTTGTCGCAGCCGCCCACCACCAGCACGCCGTCCATGGCCTGCCCGTTGACCGAGGTCTCGATGGCGTCCGCAATGACTTCGCGCGACACCAGCGAATATTTCATCGCTTCGGTGCCCATGCCAATGCCGTCGGTCACCGTCGGCGTGCCGAACACCTGCGGCATGGCGCCGGCGGCCCGGAGCGAGGCCATCGCCCTGTCCACCAGCGGCTGGATGCCGGCATTGCAGGGGTTCATGTTGGAATGGCCATTCGCCACGCCGATGATGGGTTTCTCGAAATCGTTGTCGCCAAAGCCCACGGCGCGCAGCATCGCGCGGTTGGGAGAACGGGCGACGCCCTGGGTGATACTGCGGGAGCGGTTGTTGTCGGACATGGGTGCGTGCTTTCGGTAAGAGTGGCGCGAGAGCGGGGATTTTAGCCGACTCGCCGATCCCGGGCGCCATGGTGGTATTGTTTCCAAATGTTGATTCACCCGCAGATCGATCCCATCGCCGTTTCGCTCGGGCCCCTGGCCATCCGCTGGTACGGGTTAATGTACCTGATCGCTTTCGGGCTGTTTTTCTTTCTGGGTCGCTACCGCGCGCGGCGCGATACCTGGCGCGGCGTATCGGATGCGCTGATCGACGACCTGCTGTTTTGGGGCGTGCTCGGGGTGGTGCTGGGCGGACGGCTGGGGTATGTGCTGTTCTACAAGCCGGCGTACTACCTTTCGAACCCGCTGGAGGCCCTGGCCGTCTGGCACGGGGGCATGTCGTTTCACGGCGGCCTGCTGGGCGTGATCCTTGCCATGTGGTGGATCGGCCGCAGGTACAAGCTGGGGTTTCTCGCGGTCGCGGATTTCGTCGCACCGCTGATTCCCTGCGGCCTCGCGGCCGGCCGCATGGGCAATTTCATCAATGGCGAACTGTGGGGCCGGGTGGTTGAATCGGGCGCCAATGTCCCCTGGGCGATGCTGTTTCGCGGCGGCGGCCCGTTAGCCAGGCATCCCTCGCAGTTGTATCAGTTCGCGCTGGAAGGATTGCTGCTGTTTGTGCTGTTGTGGATCTACTCGGCGAAAGCCCGGCCTCGCGGCGCGGTCGCGGCGATGTTTCTCATCGGCTATGGCGTATTCCGCTTCGTTGCGGAAAACTATCGCGAACCCGATGATTTTCTCGGCCTGCTGGCGCTCAGCCTGTCCATGGGGCAATGGTTGTCGCTGCCGATGGTCCTGATTGGCGCAGTGCTGCTCGCGTGGGCCTGCCGGAAGAGGAGCGCATTATGAGCAACGAAATCGACCCGGATCTGCGCGCGGCCTACGAAGCGCGGCTCAAGGAATTGAACATTGAGCATCGCGACCTCGATCAGGCCATACACCGCCTGCAGGAGACGCCGCTGCACGATCAACTGGCGCTCAAACGGCTGAAGAAACGAAAACTGCTTCTGAAAGACCAGATCTCCTCGATCGAACGCCAGCTCGATCCGGATGAGCTGGCCTGAGGCTAAATCAGTCACAAAAGCCATCGCCGAAGTTCCCCATATGCAATTCGGACTGTTCGTACCTCCCGTCGCTGACAGCTGGCAACTCATCAAGGCTGCCGAGGATTTGGGCTACTACCGGGCATGGATGTACGACACGCCGATGCTCAATTCCGAATTGTTCGTGTCGCTCACCGCCGCCGCGATGCGCAGCTCGAAAATCCGTATCGCCCCCGGCGTGATGATCCCCGGCAACCGAATCGCGCCGGTGGCCGCAAGCGGCCTGGCGACGCTCAATGCCCTGGCCCCCGGGCGCCTCGACTGGGGCATGGGCACCGGCTTCACCGCGCGGCGCACGCTCGGCCAGCGTCCGGTGAAACTCGCGGACCTGGAAGAGTACGTGCGCGTGGTGCGCGGCCTCTTGGCCGGCGATACCCTGGAATGGGAGTTCGAGGCCAAGCGCCGCAAGATCCGCTTCCTCGATCCCGGCATCGGCGCGATCAACATCAAGGATCCAATTTCTCTGCACCTGTCGGCCTTCGGCCCGAAAGCGCGCCAGATGGTTGCCAAGCTCGGCGCCGGTTTCATCGATTCGCCGCACAACATCGAACACGCTCGCGCCAACATGGAGCACATGAAAAAAGTCTGGCGCGAAGCCGGCCGGGATCTCGCAGACCTCAAGGCCACCGGCGCCATTCCCGGCTGCGTGCTCAAAGAAGGCGAAAGCTACGACAGCCCGCGGGTGAAATCGCAAACCGGGCCGCACGCCACCATCGCCCTGCACAGCCTTATCGAATCCGAAGAATTCGGCGACATCGGCCGCGCGCCGCCGCCGTTTCTCGCGCCCATCCTCGACAAGTATCGCGAAATCTACAAAAGCTACCAGCCCGCCGATGCGCGCTATTTTTCCAACCACCGCGGCCACCTCATGTACCTGCGCCCCGAAGAGGAAGCCCTGTGCAGCGGCGACTTCATCAAGGCCGCCACCTGGACCGCCACCAAGGCTGAACTGCGCGAACGCCTGCGCGAGCTGAAAGCAATCGGCTACGAGTACCTGTGCGTCGAGATGGGCTATCGCCATCCGGAGAAGCTGCGCGAGTGGGCGGAGGTGTTCGAGGGGCTTTGAGCCACCATCCCATCGCCAAAACACGCGGCGGCGCACGGCGTATTTACCGCCAAGCTTGCGGCACTAATTATTTCACTATGGAATGTCAATTATCTGGTGATGCCCTGCCAATGCTGCACTATCAACTATGAATGTTTTTAATTTCTGCCGCACCAAAGAGTGCACGCGGCTGTTCCAGCCGGTCGAGCGGGCTATGCACTCCCCGCCCGCCCTTGTTCATCACATGCGTGTAGATCATGGTATGCACCGTACCTGTGGGTTTTGTCATCAAGTGCTGAATCACCAGCGCACTGGACCTTCTATGCGATTTCTGTCCGTCGGCTCGCACTTTTGCACTCCGACTTCCTTCGGACAAGACCTCGCGGGCTTGCCCTTGCCTTCGGCTAGTGGTTATCCTTGTCATATGCGACAAGCGGGTTACTCCCACAGGGGACTTACACCCCACAAGTTCATGCCCATGTCGGGCGCACACTTTAAATGCAACGGACCACCTTCGGCGGCCGTTGATTATTGACGTTAGAAGGCATTTGCCGAGCGTAAGCCCGATCAGCGATTGAGCGTGAAAAGGAGTACGTCCATGAATAGTCTGAAGTGGTGGATGCGAATTGTTGGAGCGATTTACCTGTTTCTGTTCATTGCGGCGGCATTCCTCAAATTGCCCATCAGTGCAGAAGGGCCCGAGGGTGTGCTGGCTCAGGCATCCGCAGGAGACCCTACCGCTAGATTCGTTGTAGACACTTGGGTGGCGCTGGGCATCTGGTTCGGTGTCCTCGGCGCAGCGTTGCTGATTGCTTCCCGCATACCGGAGCAGGCTAGAGTTCTTGTATGGACCGCCATCGGGTGGGAACTGGGCGGCATTGTGATCGATATCTACAAAGTCGTACGAGGATACGACCTGACGGCGCCAGTCACCTGGATTGTGATTCACTCGGTGATTATCGTGGCGGGCCTCCTCATACTTCGAAAAACCAGATCTTCGCTTGGCTGAACCCAAATGCCTTCTAATCGGGTAGCCAGGGGTGTCTAGCCCCCGACCGGTTTCATGATGCAGTTCGGGTCGAGTTGATCAACGAGGTTCTGTACTACGCAACCATTAGCCCCGGCTCGGCGAGGGGCTCGCAACTGCGGTGGGGGAGCAGCGCGACTTGATAGCGTGTTTATATCATTATTTAATAAAAAAGGTCTTGTAATGCCCGCCAAACGGGCATTTTGCCTGCAATTGCAAGCAATTCTCGACAGCACAATCCGCAAATTACTGTCGCAGCGCAGCCCCGATGCAATTCCCCGAATGCCAGCCGAAGGTGGTGGCCTTGCCCAGCCCTCCGGTGTAGCCGGCCGCCGGCCCTCCCTCATGGCCGCCGGTAGTCGATCCCGCCGCGTACAGGCCTTCGATCACGCCGCCGTCCTTATGCTGCACGCGGCATTGCCCGTCGATCCCCACCCCGCCCATGGTGTAGGTGATCCCAGCGCACACCGGCACGGCGTAGAACGGCGCCTCCATGATCACCTGCGCGCGATTGGCCGGGTTGTCGCCGCGCGGCGGATCGAGCGCCTCGAACCTGCCGGTTTCCACCGCGATGTTGTGCGCGCTCACCGTGGCCGCGAGCGCCTCAGGCTGCAGGCCGGCGCGTTCTGCCAGACCCTGCAAGCTGTCGCTGCGATGTATGCTGGCGCCGCCTTTTTCCAGCAGCGCGTTGGCCGGGCGCGCGCCGTTTTTGCCGGCGGTCTCCCAGATGCGCTGATCGAACACCGCCACCGCGCCCTGCGGATCCTCCAAAGCGGCGATGGCGTTGGCCATGAATACGCCGCCCAGTCCCTCATCGGCAAAGCGCCTGCCGCTGGCGTTCACGGTAATGCCCGCGCACATCGGATGGTCGACCACCGGATAGGGCCACAGCGCCGGATTGGTCAGCGCGTCGATCGACTGCACGTGCCCATAGAAGCGGTCGGTGCCACGCAGCCGGGCGCCGGCCGCTTCGGCCATCAGCAGCCCATCGCCCTTCCCGGTCTTCGCGTTTCGCTGCAGCAGCCGCTCAGGGGCCGGCGAAATGAATTTCTTCAACAGATCGAGATTGGCCTGGAAGCCGCCATCAGCAAGCAGCACCGCACGCGCGCCTATGCGCAGCGTTTCGTCACCGCGCGTCGCCACCACGCCGGTGCAACGCCGGTTCTCCACGATAATTTCGCGCGCCGCCACGCCGCGCATGAGGTTGCCGCCGCGCTCGAGGAGCTTCGCGCCGAGGCGGAACACCATGGTGTCGGCGCCGCGCCCCGGCCAGTTGAGGCCCATGCGGTTGGGCACGGGCGGGGCCAGCATGACGCGCTGCCCGCCCTGCCAGCCGCCCTTGATCAGGCGCACGCCCTGCGCTTCCAGCCACCTGACCGCCGCGCCGCCGTTGCTGGCAAAGGCATGAGCCAGTTCCGGGTCGGCGTAGTTACGGGTCTGGCTGTCGATGGCGCGCCGCAATGCCGCCGGATCGCCCAGGATGTATTCGAAAGCGCAATTGACGAAACCCATCGAAAAGCGCGAATTGCAGTGGTAGCGCTCCTCCGCGCCACGCTCGAGCAGCGCTACCTTCAGGCCCTGCTCCGCGCAGCGGTTGGCGCAGCCCAGGCCCGCCAGGCCGCCGCCGACCACCACCACATCGAAGCTGAGGCTCATCGCAGGGTCACTGCGGCATCAAGGTATCGGCCACCAGGGCAAGCAATTCGCGAAAGCAGCGCATCAGCATGAACACAAACCAGCCGCCGATAAATCCGCCGATGGCGCACATCCATTCATGGCTCAGATAGGTGCCCCAGATGCCCGAGGCCGCGATCAGCAGCCCCAACACCCACGCAAACAACTCGCCGTGCCGCAGGAAAAACTTGATGGTGGAATACGATTCGGTCTCGGCCATGCTTCTCTCCTCGTTGGTACTTCTGGCGTTATCCGGGCGTCGCGCCCGTTCCGGACAAGTCGTACTATAAGACCAGATTCAGGTGAAGGCAGAACCCGGCTTCGAGTGTCCAAGGCGGAGGATTCAAATGCAGACATTCATCGCGCTGTTGGCATTGCTTTGCAGCTTTCATGTTGCCGCCGTCGAAGTGCGCTATTACGCGGTGCCCGATGGCTCGCGGCCTCACGACCTTGCTCCCGGCCCGGATGGCGGCATCTGGTACACCTCGCAGCCCAAGGGCGTACTGGGGCGTTTGGACCCGGCCAGCGGAAAGATCGAAGAGGTGCGCCTGGGCTTCGGTTCATCGCCGCACGGGGTAATCTTCGGGCCCGACGGCGGCGCTTGGGTGACCGATGGCGGACAGAATGCCATCGTTCGCGTCGACCCGAAGACGCGCCAGGTGAAAAAATTCCCCATGCCCGAGGGCACGCCCTACACCAATCTCAATACCGCGGCCTTCGATGGCAACGGCATCCTCTGGTTCACCGGACAAAGCGGTTACTACGGCAGCGTCGATCCAAAAACCGGCGCGGTGCGGGTATGGGATTCGCCGCGCGGCCGCGGGCCCTACGGCATCACGGCGACACCCAGGGGCGATATTTATTACGCATCGCTTGCCGGCAATCACATTGCGCGCATCGATCCGCGCAGCGGCGAAGCCACGGTGATCGAGCCGCCCACGCGCCGGCAGGGCGCGCGCCGCGTGTGGTCGGATTCCCAGGGCCGAATATGGGTGAGCGAATGGAATTCGGGCAACGTGAGCGTCTACGATCCCGAAAAGAAAAATTGGCGGCAATGGAAGCTGCCCGGCAAGGAACCGCGCACCTACTCAGTGTACGTGGACGCCAAAGACCAGGTGTGGCTCACCGATTGGTCGGCGAATGCCATCGTGCGTTTCGATCCGCGCACTGAAAAATTCGAGAGCTTTCCCAGCAACAAGCGCGGCGCCGATGTCCGACAGATGCTCGGGCGTGCGGGGCAGGCCTGGGGCGCGGAGTCCGGAACCGACCGGCTGGTGGTCATTGCCGATTAAATGGGGTCAGAGTCAGATTAACTATGCTAATGCTGACGCTAATTGGCTGCTGATTGGTTAATCTGACCCCATTTAATCCTGCCCGAGAAAGCGCCGCGCGTTCTCGTATAGCAGGGCGCGTTCGGTGGCGGCATCCAGACCCGCGCCGCGAATGAAGCTCACCGGATCGGGATCACCCATGGCAAATGGAAAGTCGCTGCCCGCCACCACCTGGGTCGCGCCGAAAGTCTGGATAAGGTGTTTCAGCGCATTGGGATCGAACACGATGCTGTCGTAGTAGAAGCGCTTGGCATAAGTGTTCGGCTTCTCGGGCATCACCTCCCGCATTTTCGGCAGGATGGTCCAGGCGCGATCCAGGCGCGCGATCAGAAACGACAGCACGCCGCCGCCGTGGCTGAACGCGATGCGCAGCTTCGGGTGGCGCACGGCGATGCCGCCGGTGATCATGCCCGCAGCCGCGAGGCCGATTTCGCCGGGAAAACACATCGCCTGTTCCGAGACCGGGCCGACAATGCGGTCCATGCCCACGGGCCGCAGCGCATGCACAAATATCGCGGCGCCCAGTTTCTCCGCGGCGGCAAAGAACGACTCGAAGCGCGCATCGCCGATCGGCACGTCGTTGGCGTGGGTGGCGATCTCGATGCCGGGAAATTTAAGATCGCGGACCACGTATTCGAGTTCGCGGATCGCCATGTCCACGTCCTGCAGCGGCACGCAGCCCAGGCCGGTGAAGCGCGCGCGATGGCGCTCAACCATTTGCGCGATCTGGTCGTTGAGGAAGCGGATCAGCCCCTGCGCATCTTTGGCGGGCAGCCAATAAGAG
>Ga0155956_1121_pt1 | contig 12851 bp, 9 predicted proteins | sample RifCSPlowO2_02_FD_107610 | JGI IMG/M metagenome (GOLD analysis project Ga0155956, IMG submission 107610) | Betaproteobacteria bacterium RIFCSPLOWO2_02_FULL_62_17 | reverse complement strand
CCAATTCGAAATAGACGGTGTCATAGCCCTGAAGGTGATAGCGCTGGCTGAGTTCCATGAGCGCCACAGCATCGATTTCCAGGACCATGCTGTCCAGGTGCAGGCCACGAATGGCAAGCTTTGCGGCACGCAACTTCGTAGCCGAAATTCGTCTGGCCCGCGTCGCGGCAATCAGAACGCTGCCAACTTCGTAGTGCCACAGGTCCGGAACGGTTGGCAATAGCCCCTCGGAGCCTATTCTCTCTAATACGCTTTCCGCATAATGTACCTGAGGGCCTGAACCCGGCAGGAACCATTCAACGGCGACGCTTGCATCAAGTACGAAGCGTTCACCGGACATGGCGCGCGGCGCGGACTTCCTTCAAGAGCAGGCGACCTGTCATCGCACCTGATACGCGTTTGGCGCGGCGCATCGTGGTCAAAAGCGAGGACGCTGCCTTTCGGCGCGATGCCGCCGCCTTCAAAGGCGCCAATCGGAGGACATAGACTCCAGGCGCGACAGGCATTTTCAATGGTTTGTCAGGCGCATTCATCGGCAAGATTATAGGGCTAATGCGATACAAATACGGGCTGGCATGACCGATGACGCAGGGGGTCGTTCGAATCTTTCATTAAGCACCTCGTCCGGGCAACCATTATGTTGATGCTACTTCTCAATTTGTGCGGACATTTCATCGAGACACAAGGATCGTTGCATTTCTTTCTCCTTTCGTCTGACGCATTATCTTTTTTCTTGCCTTGTCCTGCTTCCGAGCGTTGCGCTTTTCCTGTCTTGCCACGATCGCTGTTTGCCCTGCAAGATACAGCCTCGTATATCTGCTATCAAACAGCGTCAATTAGGGAGACTTTAGTCGATGAAACAAATTCAAAATACATCAGATACCTTGTGGTCACATGTTTATTTTGGCCCAAACCCTCTCCCCCGTCGCCGGCATCGCCAGATCCTTCACCCCCAGCGCGTCGGTGATCGCATTCATCAGCGCCGCCGGCGCGCCGATGGCGCCTGCTTCACCGCAGCCTTTCACGCCCAATGGATTGTGCGTGCAGGGCGTAGCGTGCATATCCAATTTATATGCAGGTAAGTCGTCCGCTCGCGGCAGGCAGTAGTCCATCATCGAGCCGCTCTGCAACTGTCCGTTGCCGTCGTAGCGGCACGCTTCCATCAGCGCCTGACCGATGCCCTGGGTGATGCCGCCGTGCACCTGGCCTTCGACGATCATGGGGTTGATGACATTGCCGAAGTCATCCACCGCGGCGAAGCCGACGATTTCCGTGCTGCCGGTCTCCTTGTCGATTTCCACCTCGCACACGTAAGCACCCGCAGGGAAGGTGAAGTTCTGCGGGTCGTAGAAGGCGTTTTCGTTCAGGCCCGGCTCCAGCTTGTCGTGCGGGTAGTTGTGCGGCACGTAGGCGGCAAAGGCCACTTCGCCGAAGGTCTTCTTCCGGTCGGTGCCGCTTACCTTAAAGACGCCCGGCTCGTATTCGATGTCGCTCTCGGCGGCTTCCAGCAGGTGCGCGGCGATCTTCCTGCCCTTGGCGATCACCTTGTCCAGAGCCTTGACGATGGCGGTGCCGCCTACCGCGATCGAGCGCGATCCGTAGGTGCCCATGCCGAAAAGAACCTTGGAAGTGTCCCCATGAACAATATCCACTGCGTCAATCGACATGCCGAGACGATCCGCCACCACCTGCGCGAAGGTGGTCTCGTGACCCTGCCCGTGCGAGTGCGAGCCGGTGAATACCGTCACCGAGCCGGTGGGATGCACGCGCACTTCGCCAGCCTCATAGAGGCCCGCGCGCGCGCCGAGCGCCCCGGCCACGGCCGAGGGCGCGATGCCGCAGGCTTCGATATAGCAGGCATAGCCCAGGCCGCGCAGCTTGCCCCTGGTGGCGGCGTCCGTTTTTCTTTGCGCGAAGCCGGCCACATCGCCGAGCTTTTGCACCGTGTCGAGGGTGGCGTCGTAGTCGCCGATGTCGTACTGCAGCGCGACCGGCGTCTGGTAGGGAAAGCTGCGGATGAAATTGCGTCGCCGCAATTCAGCCGGATCCATCTTCAGCTCGCGCGCGGCGGTCTCGACAATGCGCTCCACCACGTAGGTCGCCTCGGGCCTTCCCGCTCCACGATAGGCATCCACCGGCACCGTGTTCGTAAACACCGCGGTCACCTCGCAATAGATGAGCGGCGTGGTGTACTGGCCCGCCAGCAGCGTCGCGTAGAGGATGGTGGGGACACAGGAGGCAAAGGTCGAGAGGTAGGCCCCCATGTTGGCGGTAGTGCGCACCCGCAGGGCGAGGAATTTGCCGTCCTTGTCGAGGGCCAGCTCCGCGGTGGTGATGTGGTCGCGGCCGTGCGCATCCGACATGAACGACTCGCTGCGCTCGGCGGTCCATTTCACCGGGCGGTTGAGCTGCTTTGCCGCCCAGGTGACCACCACGTCCTCGCCGTAGAGATAGATCTTCGAGCCGAAGCCCCCGCCCACGTCAGGCGCGACCACGCGCACTTTATGCTCCGGCAGGCCCAGCACGAACGCCGTCATCAGCAGCCGCTCGACATGCGGATTCTGGCTGGCCACGTGCAGCGTGTACTGGCCGTCCGAGCGCGAGTACTGGCCAATCGCCGCCCTCGGCTCGATGGCGTTGGCGATGAGGCGGTTGTTGATGAAATCCAGTTTCGTCACATGCGCCGCGCGGGCGAACGCGGCATCGACCTCCAGCTTGTTTCCGATGGCCCAAACGTAGCAGGTGTTGTCGGGGGCAATTTCATGCAGCAGCGGCGCGCCGGGCGCGCGTGCCTGCGCCGCATCGGCCACCGCGGGCAGCACTTCGTAATCCACTCTCACCAGCTCCGCCGCATCGCGCGCGGCGCTCTGCGATTCGGCAATCACCACTGCCACCGGGTCGCCGACATGGCGCGCCTTGCCCTGCGCCAGGCAGGGATGCGCCGGCTCTTTCATCGGCTGGCCGTCCACGCCGGTAATAAGCCATCCACAGGGCAATCCGCCCACCTTGGCTGCAGCGAGGTCCTCGCCCGTGAACAGTCCGACCACGCCCGGCGCCTTCAGCGCCTGGTCCTTATGGATGGCTTTGATGGCCGCATGCGCATGCGGCGAGCGCACGAAGGCGGCGTAGGTCTGGTTGGGAAACGAGATGTCGTCGGTGTACTGCCCGGCGCCGGTGAGGAAGCGATAGTCCTCCTTGCGCGTAACCCTGGCCCCGATGAGCGGTGCGTTCATGCCGGTCTCCTTTTGCGTTGGGCAAGCCTTTGATAGCGGAAGCGCGGCACGGCAAACCGAAGCGGACAATCATCGCCGGCCAGGACGCAAATATAATGCACCTGTTCCGTCCAAGGAGCACCATGATGTTGCTGCATCCATCCCGCCGAATGGCAGCGCTCCGCCTGGCCCTGCTTGCCGCGCTGCTGGGCGCATTGCCTGCTGTGTACGCGCAGGCATTCCCGGCCAAACCGATCCGCTTCATCGTCGCCTATCCGCCCGGTGGTGCCACCGACATCGTGGCGCGCACGATCACCCCCGGGATGAGCGAGCGCCTGGGGCAGCCGGTGGTAATCGAGAACATCGGTGGCGCGGCGGGCCGAGTGGGCGCGCAGATGACAGTGCGCGCCAATCCTGACGGCTACACCATCGTGCTGATGGTGGTGGGCAGCCACCTGCTGCGGCCGCATCTGGAAACCGACCTTCCCTTTGACACCATCAAGGACTTCACTCCGGTCACCCAGATCGTGGAAACAGTGCTTGGCATCGCCGCCAACCCGGCGCTGGGCCCTGCTTCGCTCGCCGACATGATTGAAATTTCCAAGCGCAATCCCGGCAAGCTTTCCTACGGCACCAGCGGCTTGGGGAGCGAAACACACCTGTCGATGGAACAACTGGACGTACTCAGCGGCGGCCGGATGGTGGTGATTCCCTACAAGGGAGGCGGCCCGGCCGCCAGCGACATGATCGGCGGGCAGATCCAGTTGGTGGCGCAGCCCGTGGCCACCTTCATCAACCATGTGAAAAGCGGCAAGGCGCGCATGCTCGCGGTGTTCCTGAACAAGCGCTGGGAGGGTATGCCCGACATTCCGACGGTGCGCGAAGCCATGCCCAATTTCATCAAACCCGCGGGCGGCATGGGAATCTGGGGACCGGCGGGCGTGCCGCAGGCGGTGGTGCTGCGACTGCAAGGCGCGGTGGCCGGCACGGTGCAATCGCGCGATATCAGCGAGAAGCTCAGATCGGCTGGCCTGCTGCCGATCGGCAATACCCCGGCGGAGTTTGCCGAGGACATACGCAGTTCCGCCGAGGTATTCCAGAGACTTGTGAAAGCGGCGGGTATCAAGCCCGGGAAGTCCTGACAGATCCGCTCGGGCCGCGCCGGCCAGGCGCCACGCGAGGAGCGTTTCTGCTTTATCCTGCGCCGGCCCGCGCACAGGAAACTCGCGATCTCATGGCCGAAGTGAATTCAAGAATATTTGTTCCCGCGGACGCCGTGCCGCCTCCGGCGTTTTCCGTGCTGCCGCCCTCGTGGCGCGACCTTGCCTCCAGCAACGTTACCGCACTGAAGCTTGTGGCCAACCTGGGGCGGGAACTGAGCCAGCGCGTCCGGCTGCTGAACCAGAGCCTGCTCTCGAACTAGGACCGCGCGGCCAAAAGCTCGCCGCGCTGCTTCCAACAGCCGGCGCGAGATTTATGCGCCGGCGGTCTCATCTAGGACGCAATGCGCGCAAGCGGCGCGCGCTCGACGTGGCCTCCCGGGTCGGTGCCGTTCAGAGCTGCGGAATAACCGATGACACGCAGGTGTTTATACGTATTCTGCGGCCATACGGAGAACTAAACCAATGATAAGCGCATGGCATCGAATTGTCCGTACGGCAATTTCCGTATATCAATCATTCTCCAATAGGGTGCCCAGTGTCACGCCAGGAAGGCTCCAAGCAAGCCTGGACGCATGAACCGGCTGACAGATTAATCTCGCTGCCAGCGTGCCGGACATCAGGATCGTGGGGAATCCTGTACTGCCTACAAGCGGTTGTCGTCGCTGCAGCACTCGGCCGTTGCTTCGGGCTTTCGCTCATCGCAGGACCGGCGGTTCAGGCACTTCGCGCGATGGTCAACAGTGTAAACGGTGCCTTTTGAGCGCATCTGGGCTCAAATGCGCATAAATGCACGTTTTCAAGTACTTCCACGCCAAAAGCATCGTCTTTATTGACATTGATTGACAGATAAAACAAGTATTTTTACGTAGAATGATGCTATGGACATAAGAACTAATCTCCCTGCGGCAGAATTATTCCTGCCGCCCCCGAAGGCCGAGGTACATGGCCAGGCCCAAGAATTGGTGCGTTACTGGCGCGCCATCAACAGGCACCGGGTCGGTATTGCCCTTCTGGTCGTCGCCGTCGGCGTGCTTGCGGCCATTTATGCGTTCAGCCTCCCGCCGGTATATAAGGGGACCGCCACGGTGATGCTTGATCCGGTCCGAAAGAAAAACCCGATCACGACCGAAGATCTGGCGGAATCAATGGCCGGCACGCCGCGCGACTATTATCTGACGCAAATCGAGATCATGAAGTCCCGCGACTATGCCGAACGGCTGGTGCGGGTACTCAATCTGACCACGCACCCGAAATACGACCCGCGCCAGCAGCAGGCGGAAAAGGGATGGGTAGCGTCCCTGCTCGAACGATTCAAGCCGGATGCGAGCAAGGATGCGCAGCCGGACGCTTCCGCAAATGCAATCAGTGAAGACAGGATCAGGGATGGCGTGATTTCCCAGGTGATGGCGGGCATATCGATTACGCCGACGCGCAATACGCAACTCGTGAAGGTGAACTTCGACTCGCGCGACCCGGTTCTCGCGGAGCGCGTCCCGAACGCCCTGTCGATGGTCTACATCGTGGCGGACCTGGAGGATCGCGCCGGTGCGGCCCGGCAATCGATGTCCTTTCTTTCCCAGCAAGCCGACAAGCTCAAGAGCCAGCTTGCCGAGTCGGAACGCGAATTGCAGCAGTTCCGGGAAAGCCAGAAGCTCGTCGCCAACCGAGGGTTGACGCTTTCCGAGGCCACCCGCCGCCTGGAAGTGGTGACAAATTCCCTGGAGGAAGCGCGCAAAAAACGTTCCGATGCTGAACAGCTCTACCAGCAGGTAAGCGCCGCTGCGCGGGCGCAATCCGGCGTCGCGCTGGAGTCGCTGCCGGTGCTGCAGAGGGACCCGCAGCTGCAGCGTCTCAAGGAAGCTGAGGCCGAAGCGGAAAGGCAGGCCGTCGAGGCATCCAAGCGGTACGGCCCCGAGCACCCGCGGATCATCGCCGTGCAATCCAACCTCAAGCAGGCGCGGGACGCGGTTCGCCGCCAGATCAGCGCGGTAGCCGAGACGGTAGCCAAGGAATTCGAAATTGCCAAAGCCAATGAAGCGGCCGCGGCGCAATCCCACTCGCGTGCGACGGTCGACGCGCAGAATTTCAACCGCACCGAGTTTCCCCTGGCGAGACTCGAGCGCATTGTGGAATCCAACCGGCGCCTGTACGAGGCGTTTGTCCAGCGCTCCCATGAAGTCCGTATCGGCGACGTCCAGCAGCCGATCGCGCGCATTATCGATCTGGCGCGCACGCCGTCGGGACCGTCGGGGCCGGATAGAAACCGCATCGTGATGCTGTCGATGCTCGGGGCCTTGTTTGCCGGGGTGGCGATCGCGCTGTTCCTGACCTTGCTCGACAACGGAATCAAGACCGGTCTGGATCTCGAATCCCGGCTCGAGATCAAAACGGTCGGTGTATTGCCTATCATGAAGTCCACGCCGGACGCGCCGCTTGAGCGCATCGTCCTGGACAATAATTCCAACACCTTCTCTGAAGGCATCCGCACCATACGCAGCGATGTGCAGCTTTCCACGCTGGACGCAAACCAAAAGACGGTGCTCATCACCGCCTCGGTTCCCAGCGAGGGCAAAACCACGCTTGCCTGCAATCTCGGATTCGCCTTTGCGCAGGTCAAGAAGACCCTGCTGATCGAAGCCGACATGCGCAGGCCCAAGATTGTGCGAGCGCTGAAGCTGGAGAACGGTCACCCCGGCCTTTCCGAGTTTGTGTCGGGCGACATGAGCATCGAGCAGTGCGTCTATCCGGTGGGAGATTCGGGGCTGTTCGTGCTGCAGTCGGGCAAGGTGCCCCTCAACCCGCTCGAGATGCTCTCGTCGCAGCGTTTTGCGGACGCGATGGCGTCGTTAAAAGCCATGTTCGAAGTCATCATCGTCGACAGCCCGCCCGTAGAGCTGGTGAGCGACGCGATGGTGCTGTCCCGTTTCGCAACCGGCGTCCTGTTCGTGGTCAAAGCGGACAGCACGCCTTATCCGCTGGCACGACACAGTCTCATCAAGCTGCGTCGCGTTGGCGCCCCCGTCATTGGCGCGGTGCTGAACTACTTCGACGTTGAAAAAGCGCACCGGTACTACGGTGATTACAGCAGTTTCGGCACCGAGTATTACTACCGCAACTACGGCTATCAGGAACGGCCGAGCGGCCAAGTCGCACAGATCAAGCTCGTGGCGCGCGGTGCGGACCGGAGAAGTCAAGCGCGGGTCGATTCCTGAGCACCCGGCACCACTATTGCATCATGCCGCGCGGTCTTGCGCATGCGCATGAAACAGCGATATCCAGGCGAATGCCAGCAGCAACATGAATGTCAGCGCATTCGCCGGAATCTGAAGATTGAAATCCACCGAACTGTGGATCATCAGCGCCAGGATGCCCATCATGGCGGCGAACGACACTCCCCGCATGACCGGGTCCCGGCGCAGATATTGGGCGCGCAGCGCGGCCGCAAACGACATCAGCACCATCAGTCCCAGCAACGACAGGCCGACCAGACCGGCTTCGGCGCCAAATTCAACATAGTCGTTGTGCGCATGGGTATAGGACGCCGCGGTACCGTCCGCGCTGTAGCGCGGAAACACGACCGGGAACGAACCCAGGCCCGATCCGAATACCGGGTAGTCCTTCCACATGTTGAGGGCGTAGCCCGCGACCTCGTCGCGATCTTCGGATTGCAGCGTCGTCTCGCCGATTCTTTCCACGACCTGTTGGGTGCCGAAGTAGGTTCCGACAATCGCCACATCGATCGCGATCAGGCTGACGATCAGGACGACCATCGACTTCGTCGCCCGCCTCGAAAGCACCAGGCCGATCACGCCGGTGACAAACAAGCTGATGAAAAAAGCGCTGTTTCCCATTCTTGAGCGCGACAGCACCAGTGCGATGACCATCGTCACGAGCAATAGCCGCAGCCCCATCTTCGGGGTGATGATCCATCGAATCAGATTCCGGAAAAACTGGCCCCAGCTATGGTTCTTTGCGCCCGAAAGGCTCGCAATGAGCACGCCAATCCCGACCGAAAGCGACATCACCAGGTAAGCCGCGTAATGATTGCGATTGACGAATGTGCCGCTCGCCGGCGCCCAGGGACTTTGCAGGCTGAAGAAAGCGCCGTAGAGAGCCTGCACAACCCCGGACAGAATCAACGCATAGGTCGCGATGCGAATCCGGTCACGATTTTGCAGCAGCACCAGACTCAAGGTGAAAAACGCCACATACGCAGTGCTTTTGCAGGCGGCATCGAGCGTTGCATAACGATCGAGGGTCAGTGGCGCCGCGGCGAGCATGCCCGGAAGCGCTGCCGCATTGTGCCAACGCGCCGCCTCCGGTGAAAGCCAGGACAGAATTTCGATCGGCATCGGGAGCAACTGCAGCCACACGTAGCCAAGCCAGGCCAGCGCGCACAGCAGCACCGGCCACGCATCACGCAGTATCGGACCACAGAAATACCTGCCGCGCGTGAAGCCCGCCAGCCAGGCCATTGAGAGCAGCAGGATCCAGACTTCGAGAACCGCCGCGGACCACGCCCGATTGCTGCCCAGCGGAATGGGCACCCAGACAATCAGAATCAGATAGAGCGCGTAAATCCAGCGGCTGCCATCCGATTGGTAGTCCACAGTCACGGCTTGGCGGGACCGCTACGGCGGACAGCGCTGGGTGAATTACGGCGTTTGCGTCCCGCTAGCAAGGACTACCGACGCAGCCTCCGGCCGCCCCTGGTGTGACCGGAGGAAGGAATACCGGCGTGGTCCCGGCGGGCCCCGCCGCCGCAGGCGGCAAGTTCGCCAGCGCGAGCTTGATTGCCGCAGCCTGAACATCCACCGGCGCAGTTTCCGCCTGCGCAAACGATCGAGCCAGACCCGCCAAAGCCTGCAAAGCCGCGGGAGCCGCGGAAAGCGGCTGCGGCGGCGCCGTGGCAACCCCGGCTTGCAAGCGTACAAACTGCTCCGCCCCGACTGTGATCGCCGGCCCGGCAGGAGTGCGTATCAAAAGTGCCCCGACCGTCACCGCGACAGAGCCGGCCTGGGTCGCGGCATTCACTTCGATGCCGAACGCCGTGGCGTCCTTGCCGGCAACGCTTAATGTCATATTTCCCGCCGCAATGCTCAGACCCTGCGGGTTCTCATTGCCGATCACTCCGGTTACCACGGTCATGGCGCCGCTAACCAGCACGATAGCGGCCCTGCTTGCCTTGATGTCGCTTGCGTCGAACCGATATGCGTCGACGCGCAATGTGGAATTCGCGCTCAAACCGATAATCTGGCCATCCGCGAACAGCAGGCCCACTTGGCCGTTTGCGCCGGCAACGATTGTGGACCCGGGTTCGAATACATCTCCGGGTTTTGCGGCAACCTGCTCGCCATTTGCCTTGCGAATGAAAACAACGCCGGTGACTGAACTCAAGAAACCGGACGCCGTCGCTGCCGCCGGCGCCGCGCCGGCACTTGGGGCAGCCGCCTGTGCCCACACGACACAGGGAAGCACCGCCTGGACCAGAACCAGCCCGGCCGCAACGAGCGCCCGCAGCGAACGCGAAGCATCTTTGGTAAGCATCAGCGATTGCCCTTGTTCATGCGCCGGCCGGACTTGGCGCCTCCTTCGAGACGCCGGCAATCCGGACCCGCAATCAAATTATATTCGCCAATGCCACATACCAAGTCGAATCGCCGGTAACTTTTAACAATTTCATACAATTTCGGGGCGTTGCGCAGCGAGCCGCGCCGGAGGATCCCGGTCATAGCCTGCTGAAGGCCGGGATCCAGTTTCCCCCAGGCGGCGAGCCCCGCAAACAGGACGGTCTGCTGGCTGGCCGGCTCCCAGCGTCCCAATTCATCGGCATGGCGCATGGCCTTGAAAAATTCTTCGTCTATTTCATCGAGCAGCAGCTTGGAACGGGCGATATTCGCCCACAGAAACGGCGAGGTGGGTCGTTGCTGCAATGCACGGCGAAACCGCAGGTGCGCATCCCGAGTAAACGCGACGGCCTCGGCAGGCGTCCCCGACACGCGCACCCTGGCCAGATCCAGCGCGCCGAGCCCCTCCAGGGCCCAGGGATTGTCGGCGATTATTCCAAGGCTGTCCGAGAAGTAGCCCGCCACGCGATTGAGTTCGCCAAGTCCGCGTCGCGCCGGCGTCGCCGCCCAGCGGTTGACCTCGGTTTGCGCCAGTTCCACGATGAGGCCGGCGACGCCCATCCTGACGGACTGTATCGCGACCAAGCCAAGGCACACTAAGAGTGCCATGCAAGCCCACATCACCCCCCTGTGTTGTGCCACTGGAACATTTGCATGCATCGCGGTGTTTTGTTTCGGTCTTAATCGGTTTTGATTCATAGTTCTCGGTCGCGCAGTTCGAACGTTGTAACCTTGCTCCTGTATTCCGCAGTCGTAGTTCTTATCTGGTCATTTCTGCGGTCTTATTCAACTGTGACGCAAGCCGGTTATTATCGATTTTCGCTCCGGGAACGCGTGCATCGACGAAATTGATCCCCCTGCAGCGGTTACAATTTCACCACTTTATTTACATGATTCGCACCAAGCTGGTATTAAAGACGCTATGAAAAACGACAAGAGAAGTGTTTATTGTATACATGGATTTTTGTCCAATGAAGCGTCGGTAGAAGCATTAGTCTATAAATGAACTCGATCGGACAAAATAATGCTGCTGCTTCGCGATTCGTTTGATAGCGAACGCCTTGATGTTCCTGCTCACACACCCTTGTGGCGGGATTGCAGTTTCACAACGCTCATGGAGCCCTGCAAGGCACTCGAGGCCCTTAGCAATTACCTGCCCTCCAATCCAAACAGACCCTTTTATAAGGGGCAGGAACGCGTTGAGGCAGTGCACTCGACATACAAGAACGAAGGCTATGGCCATTTTTTCTATGCCCTGATCCGTGCAATCAAGCCCAGGCGCTGCGTCGAACTCGGGGTTCTCCATGGCTTCAGTCTCCTGGCTGTAGCAGCCGCGCTACGGGACAACGGCGTTGGAAGCATCCGGGGAATCGACCTGTTCGAGGACTATCCCTATCGTCACGCGCAGCAAAAGGATGTCGAGAATTACATTAGGGCGTGCAGGCTCGAGAAATGGTCCGGGATCACGAAGGCCGACGCGTTCCCGGCTTATGATCGCCACAAGGATCTCGATTACTTGCACGTGGACCTGTCCAATGACGGCGATACCTACCGCTTCATGTTTAAGCATTGGGCGAGCAAGGTGAGCCAGGTCATCCTCATGGAAGGAGGTAGCGCCGACCGGGATCAGGTCGAGTGGATGGTGAAATACCGCAAACCCCCGATCGTCCCGGCAATTGATGAAATTCGTCGCGCCTATCCGGACTGGAACTTCGTCGTCCTGGCGCCATATCCGTCGCTGACCATCGCGGTACGAACGGCGCCCAGAAAGAACTGCCGTCCCCATGAGTGTTTTTGAAGATTTGACCATTCTGCTGACATTGAAGGACAGAGTCCCGTTCACGTCACGTTGGATGAGCTATGCCGACGAGACCCGCTTCCCGTTCAAGGTGCTGATAGCTGACGGCGGGACCGACGATGGAGCGAGCGTGCTGCTGTCGGACAAAACGAAGTTCCCGAACGTGAATTATGAATATGTCCGCTACCCGCCCGACCAAAGCTACCCGGACTACTACGCGAAGATTGCAGGCGCACTCGGGCTAGTAAGGACTCGGTATGTCGTCATGGCGGACAACGACGACTTCTTCTTCGCAGGCGCGTTGGCCGAAGCGGTGCGATTCCTGTCCGACAATCCCGACTATGTTACCTGCGGAGGTCAAGGCGCGATATTCTGGCTTCATTCATCGTCTTCCAGTGGAGGGGAAGGCCTGTTATACGGAAAGAACGCCGATTGGAAATGCACGCGCGAGACCAAGTCCATCGACGGCGATTGCGCCAGAGAGCGCATGCAGTCCCAAGCAGTCAGCACTGCCGACACTTTTTTTTACGATGTCAAAATAACAGAGGAAGCGAGAAAACATTTCGAGATCGTTCGAGACATCGGCCCGAAGGACCTGTTCATATTCGAACAGGTGGTGTGCTTCCTCACCGCGATTGCGGGTAAGGCAAAGCGCCTGGATACACTGTACCTTGCCCGCCAAGCCAACTCGCCAGCTAGCAGTGGAGGAACTCATGCGCAGAGATTTGGAGACTGGTTCGGGCGCATGTTGGTGGAATCGTGGTCAGAGGATTTCACGAAATTCGCGAACGTCACTTCGGCCTTCCTTGCGGCGTCCGATGGCATATCCGAAGACGAGGCCAGGGATTGCGTCATCAGGTGTTACAGAATGCTTGTAGCGCCGGCGCTGCTATCGAATATCCTCGAGGAACCGACAGTAACCCTGTCGATGTCCACCATCGTCCCGATCGTCAGGCGTCTTGTTAGGTTGCCCGAGAGCAGTATCGTCAAAAGGCTGGCGCGTAATCTGTATCGACGTGTCGGGGGGATCTCGCTTGATTCCGTTTATGGA
>Ga0155956_1275_pt1 | contig 12935 bp, 7 predicted proteins | sample RifCSPlowO2_02_FD_107610 | JGI IMG/M metagenome (GOLD analysis project Ga0155956, IMG submission 107610) | Betaproteobacteria bacterium RIFCSPLOWO2_02_FULL_62_17 | reverse complement strand
AGCAACGTCGAGAATAAAATTCTTCGCGATTGGATGATCGATCATGATGCAACCCCAAAGGCGATTGACCAATGCGCAAACCTGATCACATTCGGCAGCAAAACTTTCAAAGTCCGCGTTTGTGCGCCTGGACGACTTCAGATCAGCGCCTTGCTTTCCGCGAGCCCACTTGTGCCCGCTAACCATAGAAAAATTGGTGTCGTGTGGACATAGTCAGGGAGGGTAGATAGTGCCTCCTATGTCTTGCGAGACATAGTCGGCATTCGTTCGCCACCCACCTCTTGGAGAACGGCTACGACATCCGCACGGTGCAGGAGCTGCTGGGCCATTCGAACGTGGAAACTACTATGGTCTACACACATGTGATGAACAAGGGCGGGCGCGGCGTGCACAGTCCGCTTGACCGCCTGGAACAACCTCGAGCGCGCGATGCTTTGCCTGGCAACCCCAGTACCACGAATGCACTCTAGCGAAGCTCCGCGCAGGCAATGGCCGGATCGGGAGCAAAGCGCGCTGCCACTTCACCTGCGAGCGGCGCGCACGCGCCGACCTTTCCTCCTTGAACCATCTATCGGCAGGTGCAAACATCTACGGAGATATATATCCATATGCCGCTATATCTCCACCGCTATATGGGATTCGCGCCGCTCGCCAATTGGCTGCCAGCTCGCAATGGAGGGTTCCGCGGAGGCCAAGGTATGTCCTGATGTCTTGGTTGTTGGATCCGTAGAAGTTGCAGGAATGTCGCATTGTCGAACGGTAATTGCGAGAATTTCTTGGCTGAAACATCCATTGGACACTACTAAGCGCCAATGTAGCAACCCATATACGGGATGCCAGTTGTCCTCCAGTATTACCGGCTCCGCTTCGCGCGCGGTTTTTTGGCTGATGCGGCTGCCCTGGCCACAGCTCGCTTCCTGGTCTTGGCCGCCGCCGTTGCGCCCGATGAAGCCTTAAGCTTCGCCGGCTTCGCAGTTTTCCCCCGTGCCGCGGCTGTGCCTGGCGCCACGCCTTGCTTCGCTGCCACCCCCGTATCCATCTCGATGCCGAACACATCGGCGATGCGCGCGTCATCGAGCACCTTGCCGGCAGCCGGGCCTTTGCGCGCTTTGGGAAGTCCGGCCCCCGCTTGCGCGATCAGATCCTTGGCGTCGACCTTGCGCAACTGAAACAATAATTCCGGCTGCTGATCCAGGCGCGCACCGACGCCATACAGCACCGCGGCGACGTGCTTGCACATGTCCGCCCAGTCCGGGCAACTGCAATCGAGCTTGATTTCCCGCGGCGCGGGAAACAGGCCCGCGCCCGGCATGCAGATGCGTTCCATGACCGCCTTCGACAAGCGCCCCTGCAGAAGTTCCACCATCGAATCGATTGACGATGCGCATTCGGCGCTGATGGCCTGCCATTGTTTGCCGGGCACCGCCGCGACCGTGATCGCGACTTTGTAGAGACTGGAGCCAACCACCTGGGCCAGCACCTTGCCCTCGCCGATCTTGAGATCGATCACCGAACCGTTGCGCAGATAGGTGCGCCCGCGCGGCAGGCGGTTGGAGAAATCGCTGTAGCGCTCCAGGTTTTCGCACCAGGCGCGGCCCCAGAAGGTTTTTGCGATGGCGCCCGATGAGGCGCTCACCGGCAAGAGGGCGTTGCCTTTCTTCGCGGCCTTGGCCGCCAGCTTTTCAGCCTGTCTGCGGCGCGCGGCCACGGGAACATAGGGTCTCCATCCGTAATAACTCATTTTTCCTGCCTCCCGCGTTGCACTGCTTATGGATCAGGTTTCCTGCGCGGCGTGGATATCCAGTTTAACCAGATCCAATAACTCTTTATCGCTCATCTCGGTGAGCAGGAGTTCCGCGCTGCCTTCAAGCACGTCCTTGACCAGGGCTTGCTTGGATTCAATCAAGCTGTCGATGCGCTCTTCGATAGTGCCGCGGCAGACGAATTTGTGCACCAGCACATTGCGTTGCTGGCCGATGCGGAAGGCGCGGTCGGTGGCCTGATTCTCCACGGCCGGGTTCCACCAGCGGTCGAAGTGGATCACATGCGACGCGGCGGTGAGGTTGAGTCCCGCGCCTCCGGCCTTGAGCGAGAGCACGAAGTAAGGTGTCAGTTCATCCTGCTGAAATTGTTTGACCATGTCGCGGCGCTTGGCCACCGGCGTGCCGCCGTGCAACACCAGGCCCTCGCGGCCGAACACGGCGCCAAGAAACGCCGCCAGCGGCGCCGTGGTTTCGCGGAATTGGGTGAACACCAGCACCTTTTCCTGCTTGGCGGCGATGACTTCGGCGAGTTCGCGCAGGCGCGCAAATTTGCCGCTGTCCTGCGCGCCCCATGCGGCGTCGCCCAGCCATTGGGAAGGGTGGTTGCAGATCTGCTTGAAGCGCATCAGGTAGGACAGTACCAGGCCCCGCCGGGCGATCCCCGTGGCCTCTTCAAGCGCGGCGGCCAGGTCCTTCACCGCTTGCGCGTACAGCGCCGCCTGTGCCGGGCGCAGGTGGCACCAGGCCTTCAGTTCAGTCTTGTCCGGCAGATCGGTGATGACACGCTTGTCGGTTTTCAGGCGGCGCAGGATGTAGGGTCGCACCAGTTCTCTCAGTGGTCCGAAATGCCCGGTCTTGGCCAGCCGCTTGGAAAAATCGCCAAAGACCTTGCCCGACCCCAGCAGACCAGGGTGGGTAAAGTCGAAAATCGACCACAGGTCGGACAGGCGGTTTTCCACTGGCGTTCCGGTGAGCGCGATGCGGTTGCGGGCTTGCAAGGTCTTTGCCTGCCGCGTCTGCTTGGCGCCCGGATTCTTGATTGCCTGCGCTTCATCCAGCACGGCAAGGCGCCAATGCATGGCCGCGAGCGCCGGCACGCGCGCGAGCGATCCGTAGCTGGTGACGACCAGATCGGCATTGGCCAGTTGCGCCGCATCGAGCGAGCGCAGGTCGGCGGCCGGCATGAATGATGGATGCGCGATCAACAGGCGCAGGTCCGGTGCGAAACGTTCGGCCTCCGCAGCCCAGTTGGCAAGCAGCGACGCGGGCGCCACCAGCACGCTCGCGCCTCCTTCCTTTTCCTCTTGCTTGAGCACCAGCAGCAAAGCCAGTACCTGAATCGTCTTGCCCAGGCCCATGTCGTCAGCCAGACACGCTCCCAATCCCAGGCGGCACAACAGGTACAACCAGCGTACGCCGGCCTCCTGATAGGGGCGCAGCTTGGTTTTCAGCGCAGTGCCGGTGCTCACCCGCGCAAGACCCTCCGGCTGGCGCAATCCCCGCAAAGTCTCGGCAAGCCAGGGACCGGCGACAAGTTGCGACCAGTCGGCATCGGCGGGTTCAACAGCGTCGTCAAGCGTCGCTCCGGCCACCAGCCGCATCGCCTCGGCAAATGGCAATCCGCCGTGCGCGGTCGTTTGTTCGATGGACTGGAATTGTCCCATCATGCGCCCGAGTTTCTCGCGGTCCACCTCGACCCAGCGGCCGCGAATCAGTTGCAGGCCATCGCTGCCTGCGAGTAGGGCCTTGATGTCTTTGGCATCCAGCCGCTCGCCTTCGAGCGTGACCTCAATCTTGAAATCGAGCAGGGCATCTTTGCCCAGGAGAGACGGTTGCTCCGCTCCCACGCTCGCCTTTACTTGTGGGCGCGCTGGCCGGCCGCCTTGCCATGCGCTTGGCATGCGCACCACGACGCCTGCCGCCTGAAGCCGGGGCACGTCGGCGAGCAGTCTCAAGGCATCGGCGGCTGTCCAGCGCAGCGGATGATAGATCTCTCCTTCGTTCACCATGCTGCGCAGCCAATCGCATTGTTCAGCCGCGCGCTGCACCGGCATCAACAACGACAGCAGACGCGCCTGGCTTTTGCCGTCGGAGAATTCCGCCAGCGCCCGCGACAGGGGCAGGTGCTGGGCCGAGCCATGCGCCGACAACCGGGACGTGTAGGTGGCGAGAAACGCGAAGGGCGCTTCCGCGTCCTTGCGGTTTTCCGCAAGGTTGAAATGTACCCTTCCCACCAGGTTCCAGGCCGCGTGGCGCGCCTTGAGAAAATCCTGAAGGGTAAGCTTGGATGCGGCGAGTTCTTTGCGCAGGGCCGCGTCGAGTTCGGCCCATAGGGTGGCGAGCACCTTCACTGTCACGTATTCCACGCCCGTCATCGGCGGGGCATCGGCGATCAGGGTCTGCAGGGCCTCATCGCCGAGTGGGGCGGCGGCGATTTCTCCACCTTCTGGCGTGGCGCAAAGCAGAGTCACATAGCGCGCCGAGAAATCGCGCCACCAGCCCCAGGCCGGAGGCAGTGCGCTGCCGACTTCCGCAGCGCCAAGTTGCAACAGACCATGTCCGGCTCCCAGGGCGAACGCGCGGGCAAGGCGATCCTGAAGGCTCGACGCCATTGGATACGCATCGGCTTCCCGCACGGCAAACAGATGTCCGTGCGGAGTTATTTGTGGTGCGAGCGCGGATGCGAAGGGATTTGAGCCAGACATTTTATGTGGATGAAATTGGTCGAATCAGTTGGTGGAGATGTCCGGCCTGCCTTGCTTTCTGGCCAGAAAATATATAGATAATGGTATATAAAATTCTACCGAGCGACGCCGAAGGCATGCGCGTACAGCAGCCGCAGCGTGAAGTCCGCGGTCTTATCGGCAACCTTGGGAAAGCGCTTCCAGATGGCGGCGGCCTTGTCCTTGTCGCCGGCCACCAGATGCGCTGTCATCCCGGCGATGATGAGGTAGCGCTGCTGTGCGTTGGAGTGCGAGAAGCGCGACTCCAGCAGCGTCTCGGCGAGCGCCGCCATGCGCGGCGCGTCGCGGCGCGAGACGGCGCGGAATAAATCCAGCCAGATCGATTGCGATTCGGTGAGCCGCAGCGCGCACGGCGGCGAAGCGATGCGGTTCCACATCGCGGTGGCATCGGCGGCGGGCAGCAGCGGCGTCATGGTGCGCGCGAGCTGCAGCAGGGAATGGAACCACAGGTCGATGCGTGCGGGGTTGCGGCAATCGGCGGCCTGCATGCGGGCGATGTCGAGGTCTTTCTGCAGATTGCTGGGGCTGTTTTCCGGCGCCCGCGTTGACTTGCCGAGGATGAAATCATGCGCGTAACGGGCGTTGCGCAGCGTGTCGATCTTCTCGAAGAATTCGCCGCCGTCGTAGGAGGGCGGCGAAATCCAATCGGCTGTGCGGCCTTCGAGCATGGCGATCACCGGCAGGTCGGTACCGCCCAGTTCGGTGACTTCGCCCGCGTATTTCTGCAGGTAGCGGAATTTCGCCGCGTTGAGGTCGAGGTAGGGCGCGTAGTCCGAATTGGCGGGAACCTCGAAGCTGGCGAAGAACGGCGCGAGAATTTTCTTGCCGCCGATGCGCCGTAACTGCATGTCCCCGACTGTGTTGACGTGCACGCGGCGCAGTTCGGCCGAGACCCCCGGCACGGCGCTCATATTGGACAGCGGCCGCGCCAGGGTCTGCGGGTCGCCGCCGATGATGAGCAGGTCGCCGTTGGTGGCGGCGTAGACGGCGTAGTCGGGGAATTCACTGCCCAGCGCGGCGAGCACCGAAGCGAGCAGGCTCGCGTCCATTTCATAGAGCTGGAACCATTGCACCAGCACGCCGCCGGGCCTCAGGTAGCGGCGCGCGAGCTGGTAGAACTCGCGGGTGAAAAGACTCGACACGCCGCTCACCCAGGGGTTGGAAGGCTCCGAAACGATGATGTCGTAGCGGCGGTTGCGGGTGGAGAAAAAAGTTTTCGCATCGTCAAAACTGATGTGGCTGCGCGGGTCGGCGAAGGCGTTGGAGTTGATCGGCGCGAACATCTGCGAGGCTTTTGCCATCAGGGGTTCGATCTCTATCGTATCCACCGACTCCAGGGCCGCGTTGGAGAGCATGGTGTGCGTGGTCAGGCCGGTGCCGATGCCGATGACGGCGACGTTCTTCGCCTCGGGCTTCACCGCCATGGGAATCGCGGCGGTGAGCACCATGGTGACTTCGTCGGAGATGCGCGGCAGGTTCGGGTCCATGGCAATGGCGCCGTCGGACTTGCCGTTGGTGCGCAGGCTCCTGCCTTCGGGGAAATCCATGAGGCTGACGGTGGTGGTCTTGCCGTCGTTGTGCAGGATCAGCTTGGCGTCGTTGCTGTCGTAGACCTCGCCGCGGCGGAACACGCCCGACGCCATCTTGTAATGGTCGAGCGGAAAGCCGGCAAGCACCACGGCAAAGGCGAGGCCCGCCGCGGCAGCGGCGCCGGCGCGCAGCGCGATCGGGCCGCCCACGCGCCATAACAGGACAAGACCCAGGCTCACGTCCAGTGCCGCGCCCACCGCGATCAGACCTTTGAGGCCGAGCAGCGGCATGCCCAGGTGCGCCGCGAAGAACACGCCGATGATCGAACCCAGGGTATTCGAGGCATACACCGCGCCGATGCTTTTCTCGCCGTGGCCGAGGCGCAGCAGGCTGTAGGTGATGAGCGGCAGGGTCATGCCGGCGCAGAAGCTTGCCGGGAACATCACCGTGAGCGCGATGCCATGACTCGAAAGCAGGAACATGGTGTGGCCGGTGTCGGTCTTCGCCAGTCCCTTGATGACGGCGGCCATGACCTCGAACATCTGCCCGTAGACGGGAATGGTGGCAAGGGCGAGCAGGCCCATGGCGATCTGCACCCAGCCGAGAAAGCGCATCGGATCGGCGATCGCATCGATACGCCGCTTCACCCACAGTCCGCCGCAGGCGAGGCCCAGTATGAAGGCCGAGAGCATCAATTCGAACGAGTGCGTGGAGGCGCCCAGCACCAGGGAGAGCATGCGGATCCAGCCAATCTCGTAGATGAATGAAGCGGCGCCGGTGAGCAAGGCGATGGCGAGATACAAAGAGTAGGAAGCGCTCGCGGACCGCGCCTCTGGCGTGGTTTTTTTCTCCGCGGCGGGGCGGGGTTCGGCGCCATATGCCAATGCCCAGACGGTGGCGGCGAGGGCGAGGTTAAGCGCGCCTGCGAGTTGAATGGTGCCCGGAAGCCCGAGTTTTTCGATCAGCAGAAAGCCGCTTGCCAGCACGCCGATCGCCGCGCCGAAACTGTTGGTGAAATAAAGCATGGCCAGCGAGCCGCCGGGCGCGAGCGGGTAGCGGCGGATGAGGCCCGCGCTCATCAGCGGGAAGGTCATGCCCAACAGTATCGATTGCGGCAGGATCAGCAGACCCGCCAGCGTCCACTTGGCGAGCGCCGCGCCGGTTTCGGTTCCCAGACCCGGCAGCAGCGAGTCATAGGCCCAGGTGGTGATGGCGACGAAGCTCCCGTGGAACAGCAGAGCCGCGACGCCGATCAGCGCCTCGGTGATCGCATAGCCCACCAACAGGTTCGCCCAGCGCAGGCCGTAGCGGCTGCACAGCCACGCGCCGATCGCCATGCCGCCCATGAACAGCGCCAGCACCAGCGTCTGTGCGTAAGCCGCATGGCCGAGGAACAGTTTGAGGTAATGGCTCCAGATCGATTCGTAGATGAGCCCGGCGAAGCCCGAGACGGTGAACAGGAGGAAAAACAGGCTGCGCGGAACGCGGCTGCTGGGCGCTGAATTCAAGGAGACATCTCCCGGGATGTTTGCCGCTGGTGGCGAAGCGGCAAAAGGCGCTATCTTACCCGCCACCTTCGCCACCGGATTCGTCCGGGTCAACGAATCGGCGCAGGAAAAATTCACGTTTAATGATGGAACGGATCATGAAAATATCTGCTAATCCTCATCGGCATTTTCTGGCTCTGGGTTTGAGTGCCGCGCTGATTCTTGCCGCCTGCCAGTCGGTGCAGACTACGCAGCCTGGCGTGGTCGGGGTCGAGCGCAAACAGACCATGACCTCGCTGCTGCCTGTTGCACAGGTCAATAGCGGCGCCGAAAAGGCCTATCAACAGGTGCTCGGCGAGGCGCGCAAGAAAAACCAGTTGAATCGCGATGCCGCGCAGCTGGCGCGGGTCAAACGCGTTGCCGAACGTTTGATTCCGGCGACAACGGCCTTTCGCAACGATGCGCCGGGATGGAAGTGGGAAGTCAATGTGATTACCTCCGCCGAGGTGAACGCCTGGTGCATGCCGGGAGGAAAAATCGCCTTCTACACCGGGTTGATCGAGAAACTTCAGGTCAGCGACGACGAGATGGCCGCGGTGATGGGGCATGAGATCGCGCATGCCTTGCGCGAGCACGGGCGCGAGCGCGCCTCGCAGGCGGTGCTGCAAAGCGCGGTGCTCAATATCGGCGCGGCACTGCTGGGTGTTGGCGGGGCAGCGGTGGATCTGTCGAGCACCATACTCGATGTCACTTTCAACCTGCCCAACTCGCGTCAGGATGAAATCGAAGCCGACCGAATCGGGGTCGAACTGGCGGCGCGCGCCGGTTTCGATCCGCATGCGGCGGTTTCGCTATGGCAGAAAATGAACCGGTTGGACGGCGGTCGCGGGCCGGCATTTCTTTCCACGCATCCATCGCCGGAAAACCGCATCAAGGATCTGCAGGCGTATTCGGAGCGCGTGATGCCGCTGTATCAGGCGGCGCGCAAACGCTGATTCGCCTGGTCGGTCTTGCCGCGCAGGATCGGTGGCAGCACCCTGCCGCGCGCTACCAGGCAGCGACGGAAACGCCATGAATCGTGGCGGACGCGTGGTGGTCCATCCGTTATAATCAACGACTTACAGTGAAATTTCGCCATGATCCAACAGACCCTTTACGACAAGCTCTGGGCCAGCCATGCGGTGCGCGCCGAAGACGACGGCACCACGCTGCTTTATATCGACCGGCACCTGGTGCACGAAGTCACCAGTCCGCAAGCCTATGAGGGCCTGAAGGTCGCCGGCCGCGGGGTGTGGCGCAAGGACTCCGTGGTGGCTACGGCCGACCACAACACTCCCACGGATCACTGGGAGGAAGGCATCAAGGACCCGATCTCGCGCCTGCAGGTGGAAACGCTCAACGCCAATATCAAGGAATACGGCGCCAAGGTTTTTTTTCCATTTCTGGATAAACGCCAGGGCATCGTTCACGTCATCGGGCCCGAAAACGGCTTCACCCTGCCGGGCATGACCGTGGTGTGCGGCGATTCGCATACCAGCACGCATGGCGCGTTTGCCTGTCTGGCCTATGGCGTGGGCACATCGGAAGTCGAACACGTGCTCGCCACGCAGACGCTGCTCGCCAAGAAAATGCAGAACATGCTGGTGCAGGTCGAAGGTGACATCCCGCGCGGCGTGACCGGCAAGGACATTGCGCTGGCCATCATCCGCCGCATCGGCACCGCGGGCGGCACCGGTTGCGCGGTGGAATTCGCCGGCAGCGCGATCCGCGCGCTGTCGATGGAAGGCCGCATGACCCTTTGCAATATGGCGATCGAGGCGGGCGCCCGCGCGGGCATGGTCGGCGTCGACGAGGTCACGCTGAATTACCTCAAAGGCAGGCCCTATGCGCCCATGGGCGTGGCGTGGGATCGCGCCGTGGCTTACTGGCGCACGCTGCAAAGCGACCCGGGGTCAAAGTTCGACCGCGTGGTGCAGATCGACGCACGCGAACTGAAACCGCATGTCACCTGGGGGACCTCCCCGGAAATGGTGGTGACGGTCGAGGACCGCGTGCCCGATCCTGAAAAGGAAAAGGATGCGGTGCGCCGCGAAGGCATGGAGCGCGCGCTGGTGTACATGGGTCTTCAGCCCAACACCGCGATCAAGGATATCCGCATCGACAAGGTCTTCATCGGTTCGTGCACCAACTCGCGCATCGAGGATCTGCGCGCCGCCGCTGCCGTGGTGCGCGGCCGTCGCAAGGCGGCCAACGTCAAGCTGGCGCTGGTGGTGCCCGGATCGGGGCAGGTGAAACTGCAGGCCGAGAAAGAGGGCCTGGACCGCATATTCAAGGACGCGGGCTTCGAGTGGCGCGAACCGGGCTGTTCCATGTGCCTGGGCATGAACGCCGATCGCCTGGAACCGGGCGAACGCTGCGCGTCGACCTCGAACCGAAATTTCGAGGGACGCCAGGGTACCGGCGGACGCACGCATCTGGTGAGCCCCGCCATGGCGGCGGCAGCGGGCGTGGCGGGGCATTTTGTCGATGTTCGCGAACTTCGCTAGGAACACATTCACATGCAGAAATTCACCGTACACAAGGGCTTGGTCTTGCCGATGGATCGCGCCAACGTCGATACCGACGCGATCATCCCCAAGCAGTTCCTGAAATCGATCCGGCGCACAGGATTCGGCCAGAATCTGTTCGATGCCTGGCGCTACATGGATGAGGGCCAGCCCGGGCAGGATTGCAGCAAGCGTCCGCTCAACAAGGATTTCGTGCTGAATCAGGCGCGCTACAAAGGCGCGTCGATTCTCATCGCGCGCAAGAATTTCGGCTGCGGTTCCTCGCGCGAACACGCGCCCTGGGCGCTGGGCGAATACGGCTTTCGCGCGATGATCGCGCCTTCCTATGGCGATATCTTTTTCAACAACTCGTTGAAGAACGGCCTGTTGCCCATCGTGCTCGACGAGGCGAAGGTGGAGCGCCTGTTCAACGAGGCCGCGCCGTTTCCGGGCTATGCGCTGGAGATCAACCTCGAGGCGCAGGTGGTGATCAAGCCCGACGGGGATTCCTATCATTTCGACATCGAGCCCTTCAGTAAATACTGCCTGTTGAACGGTTTCGATGACATCGGCCTCACCCTGCGCCACGCCGCGGTGATTCGCGCGTTCGAGGATAAACGCAAAATCGAGCAGCCCTGGCTGTTCACCTGATAAAAGAGTGAATGGCCGGGGTTTTGAAAAGAACCCCGGTCTTTTTGTTTTTGGGGATGCAAATCATGAAAATCGCGGTGCTGCCCGGCGACGGTATCGGCAAGGAGATTGTGGCCGAGGCGCTGAAGGTGCTGCGCGCGCTTGGCCTTCGTCTGGAGATGGAGGAGGCGCCGGTTGGCGGAACGGCATACGAAGCTTGCGGCGAACCGCTGCCGAGGGCGACGCTGGACCTGGCCAAGGCCGCCGATGCCGTTCTCTTCGGGGCGGTGGGCGATCCGCGTTACGATGCCATCCCGCGTGACAAGCGCCCGGAGCAGGCGATCCTTGGCCTGCGCAAGGAGCTGGGGCTTTTCGCCAATTTGCGGCCGGCGGTGGTCTACGCCGAGCTGGCCGGCGCTTCGTCGTTGCGGCCGGAAGTGGTCGCGGGTCTGGATATCCTTATCCTTCGCGAACTCACTGGTGACATCTATTTCGGCCAGCCGCGCGGCATCCGCAAACTGGAATCGGGCAAATTCGCGGGCGAGCGCGAGGGCTTCGACACCATGCGCTACAGCGAATCCGAAGTGCGCCGCATCGCGCATGTGGCTTTTGCCGCGGCCGGAAAGCGCGGCCGCAAGCTGTGCTCGGTGGACAAGGCCAATGTGCTGGATACCTCGCAATTGTGGCGCGAAGTGGTCACCCAGGTGGCCAGGGAATATCCGGATATCGAGCTCTCGCACATGTACGTCGACAATGCCGCCATGCAGCTGGTGCGCAATCCCAAGCAGTTCGACGTCATTGTTACCGGCAACATGTTCGGCGATATTCTCTCTGACGAGGCCTCGATGCTGACCGGCTCGATCGGCATGCTGCCCTCGGCCTCGATGGACGAGCGCGGCAAGGGGCTGTATGAGCCGATACACGGCTCCGCCCCCGACATCGCGGGCAAGGGCGTGGCGAATCCGCTTGCCACGATCCTGTCGGCGGCGATGATGCTGCGCTACAGTCTTGAGCAGCCGGCCGCGGCGGATCGCATCGAGGCGGCGGTAAAGAAGGTGCTTGCGCAGGGTCTGCGCACGCCGGACATTTTTCAGGCAGGGACTAAAAAAGTGGGCACTCGCGAGATGGGCGACGCAGTACTCGCCGCGTTATAACGGATGGCAGAACAGGCAGGGAAAGGCAAATGCAAAAAGTAGGCATAGTCGGCTGGCGTGGCATGGTGGGATCGGTGCTGGTTGCGCGCATGCGCGAGGAACGCGACTTCGATCTCATCGATCCGTTGTTCTTTTCAACCTCGCAGGCGGGAGACAAGGGGCCGGACATCGGGCGGGCGATCGCGCCGGTGGCCGATGCGCGCTCCCTCGATGCCCTCAAAGGCATGGATACCATCATTTCCTGCCAGGGCGGCGACTATACCAACGACATCCATCCGAAGCTGCGCACCGCGGGCTGGAATGGATACTGGATCGACGCGGCCTCGGCGCTGCGCATGAACGACAACGCGGTGATCATTCTCGATCCGGTCAACCGTGACGTCATCGATGCCGCACTCAAACGCGGCCTCAAGGATTATATCGGCGGCAATTGCACCGTGAGCCTGATGCTGCTGGCACTGCACGGCCTGTTCAAGGCAGACCTGGTGGAGTGGATGACCGCCATGACCTATCAGGCGGCTTCCGGGGCGGGCGCCGAGAACATGCGCGAACTGGTGGCGCAAATGGGCGCGGCACACGGGGTGGTTCGCGCGGCGCTCGACGATCCGGCGAGCAGTATTCTTGACATCGATCGCGCGGTGGCCGGGGCCTTGCGCGCCCCGGGCTTTCCGATCAAAAATATTGGCGCGCCGCTCGCGGGCAGTCTGTTGCCGTGGATCGACAAGGACCTTGGCAACGGTCAGAGCAGAGAAGAGTGGAAAGCCGCCGCGGAAGGCAACAAGATTCTTGGACGCGAATCCCGACCGATTCCCATCGACGGCGTGTGCGTGCGTGTCGGCGCGATGCGTTGCCATAGCCAGGCCCTGACCGTGAAGCTGAAACGCGACCTGCCGATCGCCGAGATCGAGAAGGTATTGGCTGGTGCGAACGACTGGGTCAGGGTGATTCCCAACCGCCGCGAGCAATCGCTTGCCGAGTTGACCCCTGCCCGTGTTACCGGAACGCTGCAGGTGCCCCTGGGCAGATTGCGAAAACTGGCGCTTGAGCCAGGACACATGCACCTGACGGCTTTTACGGTGGG
>Ga0155956_1033_pt2 | contig 12964 bp, 10 predicted proteins | sample RifCSPlowO2_02_FD_107610 | JGI IMG/M metagenome (GOLD analysis project Ga0155956, IMG submission 107610) | Betaproteobacteria bacterium RIFCSPLOWO2_02_FULL_62_17 | reverse complement strand
CGATCAGGGACTTCGCCCCGATTGCGCCGATTACGAGCCTCAATTTCGTGTTCGCCGTGGATGGCAAGAGCGCGGTAAAGACGGTGCGCGACCTGGTCGCCGCGCTGAAAAGCAAACCCGACCAGGGTTCCTTCGGCATCAACAACAACACCGGGCAGGTCGCCGGCGAGTTGTTCAAGGAGATGGCGAGCCTGAAATCCGAGCGCATTCCCTACACCACCACGGTGCAGGGCGTCACCGACCTGATGGGCGGGCGCATCGATTTCCTGGTGGGCGATGCCACCTTCATGACCGGGCAGGCGCGCGCCGGGCGCATCCGCGTGATCGCGGTCACAGATTCCAAGCGCTCTACGGCGCTCCCCGATGTGCCCACCATGGCCGAATCGGGATTTCCCGGTTACGACATTTCGGCATGGTGGGGCGTGGTCGCCCCCGCGGGAACCCCGAAGCCCATCGTCGAGCGGCTGGCCGCCTGGGTCGCGCAAATCAACGCCACCGAGGAAACCCGTGCGTTCCTGCACAACGTGGCGACCGACGTGCTCAACGGCACCCCCGAACAGATGCTCACGATGCTCAAAGAGGACAGCGCGCGCTGGGCGCGCTACGTGAAGGTGGCCAGGATCGAGCCGCAATAGCCTGTGGGCCATCGCCAGGCCGGCGCGCGACGCAGGGGCGACTGTGATGTGCACGATGCAGCACCTGTTCTGAGCCGGCCACGCCCGTTTTGAAACCTCCAGCGCTGGCGTAATTTCGCCGCCGGCAGCGCCGTTTCCATACCGGCTATGCGCCGGCCGGATTGCCCAGTAATATCCGGATGCGTCTCAACGCGCAGCTCGCAAAGGCCCTAGAATCCGCCGGTTTAGGCCACTGGGTGGACGAGAACGGCAGGCATCGGCGGCAGACCGGAGGAGCTCGCGGCCATGCACCGGCAGGTGTATGCGGTCGCATCGTCAAGGCTGCCGGCATCAAGCCGGAGCAGCCAGAATTCGATCTAATGTGCTTTTTACTGAGGGAACACCATGGGTTTGTACGGCATAGGGCAGGCGGTTCCGCGTGAAGAAGATCCCAAGCTTTTGAGGGGGCACGGGCGTTATGTGGATGACGTAAGAATTTCCGGCGAGGCGCGTGCCTACGTGCTGCGCTCGCCGCATGCGCACGCGAAACTCGGGAAGATCAACGCCGATGCCGCGCGTTCCTCTCCGGGCGTTCTGGCCATGCTGACCGGCGATGAGCTGCGCGCGCGCGGCCTGGGCGCGCCGCGTCCCATCGTTCCGCGCAAGAAAAGTGACGGCTCGCCCGCATTCGTCACCCCGCAACCGTTGCTAGCGCAGGAGCGTGTCCGTTATGTTGGCGAGCCGGTGGTCTTTATCGTCGCCGAGACGCTCAATCAGGCCAAGGACGCCGCGGAACTGATCGAGGTCGACTACGATCCGCTGCCCATCGTGGTGACGCCCGAAGCCGCGCTGGCGGCGGGCGCGCCCGCGGTCTGGGAGAAGAATCCGGGCAACGAGGCCTTCTGTCATGAAGCCGGCGATAAGGCGGCCACCGACGCGGCATTCGCGAAAGCCGAGCGCATCATCCGCCACAAGATCGTGGTCAATCGTGTCACCGCCAATTCCATGGAACCGCGCGGCTGCTTGGCCGAATACGATCCGGAAGAGGGCCGCTACACGCTGCGCGCCACCATCCAGTCGGCGCACGGCACGCGCACCGCCATCGCCGACCAGATTTTCAAGATTCCGCAGAATAAGCTGCATGTCGTGTGCGACAACATGGGCGGCGGCTTCGGCATGAAGGGCGGCGCCTCGGCGGAGTACTCGCTTTCGATGTGGGCCGCGGAGCTCACCGGCCGGCCGGTGAAGTGGATATCCGAGCGCGGCGAGGGTCTGCTCACCGACGAGCAGGCGCGCGACAGCGTCATCGAAACCGAACTGGCGCTTGACAAGGACGCAAAGTTCCTGGGGCTTCGTACCGTGCATAAGTGCGCCATCGGCGCCTACAACACCTCGGATCGCAACGTGAACCCGACCATGGTGGCGATCGGCTGCCTCAACAACACCTATATGTTCCAGGGGGTGCACGCCAAAGTGATCGGCGCGCTCACCAACACCATGCGCATCGCCTTTTATCGCGGCGGCGGGCGTCCCGAGCCCCTGTACGCGGTCGAGACCATCGTCGATGTGGCCGCGAAGGAACTGGGCATGGACCCGGCCGAGCTTCGCCGCCGCAACGCCATTCCGCCCTCGGCGATGCCCTATACCACGCCGTTCAAGCAGAAATACGACTGCGGCGAGTTCGCGCGAACCATGGAAGAGTGCATAGTGCGCGCGGGCTACGCCGACGCGGCCGAACGCCGCGCCGAGGCGAAAAACCGCGGCAAGATTCTTGGCGTGGGCATCGGCCTGCTGGTCGAGCCCGCCGCGGGCCGCGACTACGAGCACGTTGAAGTGCGCTTCGATCCTTCCGGCAATGCGACCCTGATCTGCGGATCGATGGATCACGGGCAGGGTCACGGCACGACTTTCAAGCAGGTGCTTTCCGACCGTCTCGGCCTGGATTCGGACAATATCCGTTACGTTTACGGGGATACCGACGTGGTGACGCAAGGCGTAGGCACCTTCGGTTCGCGCTCGGCGGTGCTGGCTGGTTCCTCTGTGGTGATCGCCGCCGAGCGCATTGTCGAGAAGGGCAAGAAGATCGCGGCGCATCTCATGGAGGCGGCCGACGCCGACGTGGTGTTCGCCAAGGGTAAGTTTACCGTTGCCGGTACAGACCGCTCGGTGGGCCTCATGGAAGTGGCGAAGAAGTCCTTCAGCCAGGACACCATGCCCAAGGGACTGGAAGCGGGCCTGTATGCGCGCGCCGATTACGGCGGCGACACCGCGACTTTCCCCAACGGCACGCATATCTGCGAAGTCGAAGTGGACGCGGATACCGGTTTCGTCGAGCTCACCCGGTACTTCGCCGTCGATGATGTAGGGGTGATGATCAATCCGCTGCTGTGCGAAGGACAGATTTTTGGCGGCATCGTTCAGGGCGCCGGCCAGGCGCTGTTCGAAGACCTCCATTACGACCGCGACAGCGGGCAACTGTTGACCGGTTCATTCCTGGATTACTGCATGCCGCGCGCCGACGACTTCTGCGAGTTCGACCTGCACAACATCGTCATACCCACGAAGAAGAATCCGCTGGGCGTGAAGGGCGCGGGCGAGGCCGGCACCTGCGGCGCATTGCCCACGGTGATGAACGCGGTCAACGATGCGTTGGCGCAGATTGGCGCCAAGCGTATCGAAATGCCGGCGACACAGGAGAAAGTCTGGCGGGCGCTGCAATCGGCGGGCGCTGGCCGGGCCTAGTCCTGCGGGCAGTTTAGGGATGCGTCTAATCTCATGCCACGGCATGGCTGCCCCATCGACAGTATCATGCATTCCCGGGCACAAGATGTCCGGTGAACCATTCCGGATCAGGCCGAGAAAATGTCGACGCAAACAGGTCCCCACGATTACGTCATCATCGGCGGCGGCACCGCCGGCTGCGTGCTTGCCAATCGCTTGAGCGCCGACCCAACGGTATCGGTGCTGCTGCTGGAAGCCGGCGGCAAGGATGACTGGATCTGGATTCATATTCCGGTCGGCTACCTTTACTGCATCGGCAACCCGCGCACCGACTGGTGTTATCGCACCGAGCCCGACCCGGGGCTGAACGGGCGCTCGATCCTGTATGCCCGTGGCCGGGTGCTGGGCGGCTGCTCCTCGATCAACGCCATGATCTACATGCGCGGCCAGGCGCGTGACTACGATCAATGGGCGGCGGCAACGGGTGATGCGGATTGGTCGTGGCAGAAGGTGCTGCCGATTTTCAGGCAGACCGAGGATCACTGGCGCGGCGGCGATGCGTTTCATGGCGCGGCCTCGCAAGGTGGCACGGGCCATGAGTGGCGCGTCGAGCGGCAGCGCCTGTCCTGGGAAATTCTTGACGCGTTCCGCGATGCGGCGGCGGAGGCAGGTATCGCCAAGGTGGAGGATTTCAATTGCGGCGACAACGCCGGGATTTCGCGCTTCGAAGTCAACCAGCGCCGCGGCGTAAGAGTCAACACCTCCAAGGCTTTCCTGCGCCCGGCGCAAGGGCGGCCCAATCTCACGGTGGTCACCGGGGCGCAGGTGACCAGGCTGCGCCTGCAGGGCCGCAAGGTGCTGGGTGTGGAATACCTGCGTGGCAGGGAGGAGTTTTTTGCCGCGGCACAACGGGAGACGGTGCTGGCCGCCGGTTCCATCGGCAGCCCGCAGATTCTGCAGCTCTCCGGAATCGGGCCGGGGGAGTTGCTTGCCAAACACGGCATCGGCGTCGCGCATGATCTGCCCGGCGTAGGCGAAAACCTGCAGGACCACCTGCAACTGCGCATGGCTTTCAAGGTGCAAAACGTGCTGACGCTCAACACCATGGCCAATTCGCTGTGGGGCAAGGCGAAGATGGCGCTGGAATACGCGTTGCACCGCACCGGGCCGCTCACCATGGCGCCCTCGCAACTGGGGGCGTTCCTGAAATCCGATCCGTCGCAGCCGGCGGCCAACCTGGAATACCACGTGCAGCCCCTGTCGCTGGACAAGTTCGGCGATCCATTGCACCCGTTTCCGGCATTCACCGCCAGCGTCTGCAACCTCAATCCGAGCTCGCGCGGCAGCATTCGCATCAAGTCGGCCGACTACCGCCAGGCACCGGCCATCATGCTGAATTACCTGTCGGCGCCCGAGGACCGGCGCATCGCCGCCGCGTCGCTGCGCATGACGCGCCGCATCGTCACCGAAACGCAGACCATGAAGAAATACTCTCCGGAGGAATTCCTGCCCGGTCCGGCGGCCCAATCGGACGAAGAATTGGCAAAAGCCGCGGGCGACGTGGGCACCACCATTTTCCATCCAGTGGGCACCTGCCGCATGGGACGCGCGGACGATGCCGGCGCGGTGGTCGATTCGCGCCTGCGGGTGCGCGGCATCGAGGGCTTGCGGGTGGTGGATGCGTCGATCATGCCTGCCATCACTTCGGGAAACACCAACTCGCCCACCGTGATGATTGCCGAGCGTGGCGCCGCAATGATCAAGGTGGATGCCTCGGCCGCGCGCTGAGGCGGCATAATACGGACCCTACGCAAAGTCAGAGGAGAAAATGAAGATATTCATCAGCACGTTCGCCGCCGCGGCGATGCTCATTGCGGCGGGCAGTCACGCCCAGGACTTCCCGGTGAAACCGGTACGCCTGATTGTCCCCAACGCGCCCGGCGGCGGCACCGACATCCTCGCGCGCCTGTTCGCCAATGGGCTTCAGGAAACCTGGAAGCAGTCAGTCGTCGTTGAGTACAAACCCGGCGGCGGCATGATCGTCGGCACGGAATACGTGGCGAAATCGCCTGCGGACGGCTACACCATCGCCATGGTGGCCACGGCTCATATGATCAACCCCAGCCTGCATGCCAAGCTGCCTTTCGATACCGTCCGTGATTTATCGGGCGTGGTGCTCAACTCCACCACTCACCTGGTGCTGCTCGCCTATCCGGGCTTCGAAGCAAAAACTATCGCCGATATCATCGCGCTGGCGAAGAAAAATCCGGGCAAGATGAGTTACGCCTCGGCGGGCACCGGCAGCTCGATGCACCTGGCCGGGGAGTTGCTCAAGACCACGGCAGGCGTGAATATTCTGCACATTCCCTACAAGGGCGGAGGACCGGCGTTCCTGGATGTGATCGCGGGGCGCATCCCATTCATGTTCAATCCGCTGTATTCCTCCGAAACCTACATAAAATCCGGCAAGCTGCGCGCGATTGCCGTGGCAAGCCCGGCGCGCGCGCCGACCGCGCCCGACCTGCCGACGATCGCCGAAACCCTGCCCGGGTTCGATGTGCGCAGCGTCAACGGCATGGTGGTGCCGGCGGCGACGCCGCGGAATATCGTGCGCAAGATCAATGCCGATGTGGTCGCATTGCTCAGGCAGCCGCAATTTCGCGCACGCATGACGGATATTGGCCTCGACCCGGTGGGCAGCACGCCTGAGGAATTCGATGCCTATATCAGAACCGAGATTGCCAAATGGGCGCCGATCGTCAAGGCATCGGGCGCGAAGGCGGATTGATGAAGTATGGTGGTTTGATAACAACAGTGAATTGAACAGGAAACCTAATGGATAAAAGCGTGGTCATGGACGGCGGCGAAGCGATTCTTCAGGCGTGCCGCGATCTGGGTTCGGATTACATCATTACATCGCCCGGTTCGGACTGGGGCTCGGTATGGGAGGCCCTGGGCCGCCAGAAGATCAATGGCGTGAAAGGTCCGGGCTATCTTTCCTGCGGCCACGAGACCCTCGCCGTCAATATTGCGATGGGCTACACGGCCATGACCGGGAATATGCAGGTGGTGCTGTTGCACGCGGGCGTGGGCCTCTTGCAGGGCGCTGTGGGCATTCATGGCGCGCGCATTAACGATCTGCCGATGCTCATCATGTCCGGCGAATCCTCCACCTTTGGCGACCAGGAGAATTTCGATCCGGGCGCGCAGTGGTACAACAATCACAATGCCATGGGCGGCATGCCGCGCGCCATCGACCCGGTGGTCAAGTGGGCGCATCAGGCATCGAGCAGCGCCAACATCTATGAAATGGTGGCGCGCACCGGCGAGATTGCGATGGCAAATCCTCCGGGACCGGCGTATCTGGATGTGCCCATCGAGGTCATGATGGGCAAATGGGTGCCCCCGGCGAAGACGCGGCAGGTGCCTGCGCCTGCGAAGCTGCGTCCCGCGGATGCCGACATTGAAAAGGTCATTGGCATGATCGCCGCGGCGAAGAACCCGGTGATCACGGCCGCCTCGGTTGGCCGCAGCGCCGAGGGCTACAACGCGCTGGTGGAACTGGCGGAGTTGCTTGCCATTCCCGTGGTGGAGAGCAATAACTCGGATGTGAACAATTTTCCCAAGGATCACCCCTTGTACCAGGGCTTCGAGACCGGCTCGCTGCTGAAACAGGCCGACCTGGTGCTGGTCATGCGCAGCCGCAATCCCTGGTATCCGCCGAACATGGGGCCGATCAGCGCCAGGGTGGTGACCATGGATGAAAGCCCGTTGAAACTGCACATGGCCTATCAGAACCTGCAGACCGACGTTTATCTCGGTGGGGACGTGCCGACAAGCCTGAAGCTGCTGTCAGCGGCGGCACGCGCCGCCAAACCGGATGCCACCAAGGTGGCCGAGCGACGCGCGCGCTGGTCCGCGGCGCATGACAAACTGATGCAGCGCTACCGCGCCGCCGAAGCCGATGCGCGCGCGAAACCGGGCATCCGGCCGGTCGCCCTGTGCGCGACCCTGGCCGAGGTGCTGCCCGCCGATACCATTTACCTGGACGAGACCACCGTGCACGGCGGCATCAACAAGCGCCACGTCGGCCACAAGGGACCGCAAAGCTACATTGCGCTGCGCTCGGGCCTGGGGCAGGGCTTAGGGTTAGCGCTGGGCGTCAAGCTGGCGCGCCCCAAGCAGCCGGTCGTTACGCTGATCGGCGACGGCGCCTACCTTTACAACCCCGCGGTGCAGGGCCTGGGATTCGCGCGTGACGAAAACCTGCCGACCATGGCCGTGGTCTACAACAACAAGGGCTACCGCGCGATGCGCGAGAACCAGCTTTCTTACTATCCGGACGGGGCCGGCGCGAAGCACAAGCTGTTCCTCGGCGAGCCGATCAACGGATTCGCCTTCGAGGATCTGCCCAATCTGTTTGGCGGCGTCGGCTTCCGCGTCGAGACGCTGGATCAACTGAAGGCTGCGCTGAAGGAGGGCAATGCCGCCATGAGCGAGGGCAAGAGTGTCGTGATCAACGTGATGCTGAGTGAGTAGCCGGCGGCAGCGTAGCTTGATTGCGTTTCAACAATGGTAAGGGTAATTGCCGCAATCTGCTTTGTGCTGTGGGGCGCGGCCACCGGCACGATGGCCGCGGATCGCGCAATCATCGATACGCACGCCCATATTGAACTGCAAAGTCTTACCGGCGCCGCAATCGAAGCAACAGTGGAGCGAATGCGGAAATTCGGCATAACCCACACGATTCTGATGTCGCCGCCACGTCCGCCGGGTTCGCGATTTGGTTATGAAGCAGATGATTTGCGGGGCCTGACGGACAGGTACGCGGGCCGCTTCTCGGTCGCTGGCGGTGGCGGTGGCCTCAATGCCCACATTGGCGATGCCAATCCGCAATCGGTGACTGACGCTGACCGCGGGCGCTTTCGCGAGCGGGCACAGGCGCTTGCCAGGAACAACGGCATCGTCGCATTTGGCGAGCTTACGGTGAGCCATCTTTCCTTGCGCGGGATGGGAGAGCAGCATGCTTACCAGGCATCCCCGCCCGATCACCCGTTGATGCTGGTACTGGCGGATGTCGCGGCTGCACTCAAGCTGCCCATCGACCTGCATATCGATCTGGTGCCGGAGGATATGGATCTGCCCAAGTTTCCCAATTTAAACCCGAGCAACCCGGCGCGGCTCCAGGGCAACCAGGCCGCTTTCGAGCGCCTTCTCGCTTATAACCGGGACGCCAAAATCATCTGGGCGCATGCCGGAAATGATCCACTGCGGACCCGAAACCCTCAGGTGCAGCGCGGCCTGCTCGAGCGGCACCCCAATTTATACATGAGCGTGCGGTTGACGGTCGGGGCGCCGCCGCCCTCGTTTGCATTGGACGGGGAATTGAAATTGAAGCCGTTCTGGCTGGAACTGTTCAAAGCGTTCCCGGAGCGCTTTGTGCTGGGCAGCGACGTTTTCCACGGCGTCGGGGTGCAGCGTGGACCGCAGGAGGGTGCTTTGGCCAATTTCCGCATCCTGCTCGATCAGTTGCCGCCGGAACTCGCCGACAACATCGCCTATCGCAACGCCCAGCGCCTGTTTAATTTGCCGGCACTTCCGGCGAACTGAGGCGGCGCCAGCCTGCTGTGGGGATGGTAAATGTGTTTCTCAATGAGTAACCCCGGCCCGGGGATCGTGCCGCCTCTTGATCCATGTCAAGACTCACGGGATGGGGCGTCGCAATATTGGACTGGCCATGGAAATTTGCCGCCGGTTGGCGGCAAGCCGTGGCCAGAGAGGGAGAGAATCATGTTCAATTTCTTGCGTACCCCGACGGACCGACTGATCATCGATAACGGCCGGGTGTTCTGCCCGATACGCCATCAGGACACCGATATTGACCTGTGTGCCGGCTGCCCGAGAGTCCGGCAGATTGAAGATAGCGGCAGCCTGCCTTTTGTGCGTTGCCGCCTGGAGCCCGCTATGGTTCCGGGCGGTTTTTACGTCTGATCAGACCTCGTAGCGTTCGCGCGAGGGCGGCTCGGCGCGCATGGCGGAGTGCGCGCTCATGTCGCGCTTTTTCATAATCTCCATGTGCGCATCGAGCGAAGCCTGGTCGGTCCAGCGCTCCATCAGCACCAGTTTGTCCGGGTTCTGCACGCTCTGGAACAGCTCGTACTGCTCGCAGCCGGGCTCGCTCTGGGTTTCCTTTTCGATATGGGCAAACGCTTGCGCGTAGGCTTTGCCCTGCCCGGGTTTGACTTTCGAGGCAATCAGCAGACGTATGGCCATGGTGGCTCCTGTTACGTTAATTCATTGGTGGCTGGTACGGCCCCGGCACCGCCTCGGCCGGATCGGACAGCAGGCCCACTGCATGGATGCCGTGAATCGCGCAGGCTTCGTCGGCGTCCACGCCGTCGCCAGTGGAGCCCACCGCGCCGATGATGCGCTTGCTGGCGTTGCGGATCAGAACGCCGCCGGGGGAGGAGATCAATTTGCCTTGCGAGGCTGTCATCACCGAGGCGATGAAATCCGGGGCGCGCGCTTGCATCATGTGAATGGCGCGGCTGGAGCGGTTCATGCCCAGGGCGCCATAGGCTTTGCCATAGGCAATCTCGAAGCGCAGAATTCCCGAAAAATCCTCGCGGTTATAGCAGACCACCTGGCCGCCGCCATCGAGCACGATGAAACTCATCGGGCGGATCTTCAGTTCGTGCGCCTTGGCAATGGCCGCGTCGATGATTTTTTTGGCGACTTCGAGGGTGATGACCTCCAGCATGGGCAGTTGTACCGGCGTAGCCATGGTGAATTCCTTTGCTGCCAAAAAGCGAATGTGAGCACGCATTAAACCTCAAGCCGCGGATCCTCGCACACGGCATTCGGCGTACGTCATCCCGGCGTAGAATTCGACGCTCCAGTACCTGGCGGCCCGGCATTTCAGGTGGAAAACTTCATGCCCAAAATTCCAGTGACCTTTGCCTGCGGCCTTTACGACCGCATGCTTTCGCTCTACACGCGGGAAGTCGAGCCCGAGGGAATCGATCTGAATTACATCGCCATGGATTCGGTGCGCGATATTTTCGATCGCATGGGCGCGCGCCAGGAGTATGACGTCGCCGAAATGTCGAGTTCCGAGTACATCAGCCATCTGTGCGCAGGCAACTGCCCGTTCGTGGCGATTCCGGTGTTTCCCTCGCGCATGTTCCGGCACAGCTTCATCAGCATCAACATCGACTCGGGTGTTCTTTTGCCCAAGGATTTCGAGGGCAAGCGCATCGGTGTGCCGCTCCACACCATGACCGCCGCGGTGTGGCAGCGCGGGCACCTGCAGCACGACTACGGCGTGGACCTGTCCAGCATCGACTGGGTGCAGGGCGCGGTCAATCATGACGGCAGCCATGGGGAGCCCGCGGCGGTGCCGATGGTGCGGCCGGCGCGTGTGGCGACCGATCCGGCCGGGCGCTCGCTCAGCGATTTGATCGACCAGGGCGAGATTGCCGGCATGATCGGAACGGCCCTGCCGAATTCGATGCGCCACAACCCTAGCGTTCAGCGCCTGTTTCCCGACTATCGCAGCGTCGAGAAAGACTACTACCGCCGCACCGGCATCTTCCCGATCATGCATCTGGTGGTGATACGCCGCGCGCTCCACCAGGAGCACCCTTTCATCGCCAAGAGCCTGTTCGATGTGTTCAACGAATCCAAGAAGCGCGCCATCGAGCGTCTGCGCGGCGATACGCTGCGCTACATGCTGCCCTGGCTGTCCTGCGACGTCGCGGAAATCAACGAGCTGTTCGGCGATGACTACTGGCCTTATGGCGTCGAGGGCAACCGCAAGACGCTGCAGGCGCTGGTCACCTTTATGGCCGAGCAGGGCCTGATTGCCGCGGCACCGGCGATTGAATCCCTGTTCGTGCCGGTCGGAGAGTGAGCCGGTGCCGGTAAGTTTGCGATGGGTTGCGCCGCTGGCGGCGCTTTGTATCGCGTGGCCGGCTCTGGTCCTGGCGCAGGAGCTTCGCCCCGATGCGCTGACCTCCGATGGCGGACGCTATTTCGGCACGCTCAAGGACGGCAAGCTGCATGGCAAGGGCCGCATCGAATGGGCCAATGGCGCGCGCTACGTGGGAGAGATGAACCAAGGCCTGATTTCCGGGCAGGGTGTGATGCGTTTTCGCAATGGCGACATCTACGACGGCGAATTCCGCAATGGCGTGATGGACGGTCTGGGCCGCCTGCAGATGCGCGATGGTTCAGTCTACGCAGGGGATTTCAAACTCGACCTCTATCATGGAAGCGGCCGGCTCGAATTGGCCAATGGCGACGTCTACCAGGGCGATTTCGTGAATGGCGAATACCGCGGCCGCGGGACGCTGAGCTATAAAGACGGGCGCAAATACCGCGGCGAATTCGCCAAGGGTCATTACTCGGGCCAAGGTCGCCTGGACACCGGCCAGGGTGAAAGCTTCGAGGGTGAATTTGCCGAGGGTAATTTCACCGGCAAGGGCATCTACACCCGTGCGGATGGCGCTACTCACGAGGGGAGCTTCGTCCGCTGGCGCGGCAACGGCCCGGGCAGGTTTACCGATAACGAAGGCAATGTCTTCGAGGGGGAGTTTACCAACGGCAATTTGAGCGGGCGCGGACGCCTGCGCGGCAAAGCCGGCTTCGTTTATGAGGGCGAGTTCCGCGCCTGGCGCTTCCATGGCAAGGGCAGCTTGCGCATGGCCAATGGCGATCAGTACAGCGGCAGCTTCGCCAACGGCCAGTACGATGGGGAGGGCGTGCTCAGCTACGCCAGGCCCCGCGACGATGGCCGCACCGAGGACCGCGGAATCTGGCGGGAGGGCCGGTTCGAGGACGAGGCGGCGCGGCAACTGGCGATGCGCAACGTGGAGCTGGCGCTGTACTCGCAGCAATCGGTGCTGCAAGGCGCGCTCGGCAGCCTGGCGCCGCGCGACCCCGGACGCATCAACATGTATATGCTGGCATTGGGCGGAGACGGAACGCAGGAGGTGTTTCGCCGCGAAGCGGCGTTCGTCCGCGATCAGTTCGACAGCGGATTTGGCACGCGCAACCGTTCGCTTGCGCTGGTGAACAGCCGCACCACCGTGACCGAGATGCCCATGGCCACCATCACCAGCATTCGCGAATCGCTCAAGGCGATTGCGGCGAGGATGGACCGCGAACAGGACATTCTGTTCCTGTTTCTCACCAGCCACGGTTCAAAAGAGCATGAGCTGGTGCTGAGCCAGAACAACATGGGCCTGCGCAGTCTGCCGGCGCGGGAGCTGGGGGGGCTGCTGCGCGAGTCGGGCATCCTCTGGAAGGTTATCGTCATATCCGCCTGCTATGCGGGGGGCTTCATCGAGCACCTGAAGGACGAGCGCACACTGGTGATTGCCGCGGCACGCCAGGACCGGCCATCCTTTGGTTGCGAGGATGATCGCGACTTCACCTATTTCGGCCGCGCCTATTTCAAGGAATCGCTGCCCAAGAGCGGTTCGTTCGAGGAGGCATTCAGCAAGGCCGAAGCGCTGGTGCGGGAATGGGAATTGCGCGATTTTCGCGAGAGGAAGAAAAGCGGAACGCCGGAGTTTTCTTATCCGCAGATATATCAGGCCGCGCCGATCAACGCACACCTGCGGCGC
>Ga0155956_1273_pt1 | contig 13232 bp, 9 predicted proteins | sample RifCSPlowO2_02_FD_107610 | JGI IMG/M metagenome (GOLD analysis project Ga0155956, IMG submission 107610) | Betaproteobacteria bacterium RIFCSPLOWO2_02_FULL_62_17 | reverse complement strand
CACTGGACGATTTCCGCAACTGGCTCATCCGCGAAGCGGCATAGACACGCCCATTTCGATGGGTTCGCCAGGGTTTCGCGAGCTGGGTCCTTGAAAGAGGACCACAGGCTCGGGCCGTCCACGGCCGCTGTGCCGCTCAGCATACTGGGCCGTACCCGCCCATATCGTCAAACGAGATCTCCCCTGTGCTCAGAGAGGAATCGTTTCGCACGACTCAATGCCAAGCGGAGTGGTGCTGAGCCTGCGGCTTCGGTGCCCTCGGATTCCGTCGTCGTGGAACCTGGACGTACGTTCGCCTGAAATTGAGTTCTTCGCTCCCGCCTCTCGCTCAGTCAGAGAACCTCATGTTGATGATCGTCCCCGGAGCCATGTCACGACGACTCTAGCCTTTCGCCGTGGGTTGGGACGTCTCACCGTCGCGGGCATTAGCGTCCGAGCCTGTCTTCCAGTTCGGATCGTGTGTCGTGCCACGAGGCGTCGCGCTCGTAGGAAGCGGCAAGGTCTTCAAGCAGACGGCTGACGTACGGGAATTCGTTCGCCAGTTCCAGGGAGCGCGTGCGGTATTTGGCGGCAAGCTCGCGCTCCTGATCTCCGCCGCGCCCGCGCCACACAACGCCTCTGGCGTTGTGCACGCCCACGAGGAAGCCTCTGTCGATCTCTTCCGAGGCGGTTGTTTCGAGGGCCTCGCACACTTCCGGCCGTGGCCAAGCACCGTCAGGTCCTGGCGATGACCGCGCGAGAAGCTGTCCGATGCACTGGTCACCAATTTCAGCGCGGCCATGCTGGGCACAAAGAGCGCGCGTTTCGTTCACCCACGCGAGCAGCTTGTCGAGGTCGATCGACTTCCCGTCAGGGCTTGAGCCAGGCGTTCGGTGGATGTCACTGAGCAGACGGTGGGTCGTCGCCACGAGCGACGCGTGCCGGTCTGGATCGCTGACGCGCCACTCTGGCGGATCTTCCCCATCATCACGGCGACGATAGGTCAGCGCCACGGCCTGCACGAAGAGCATCGGCGATCGTGATATTTGTTGCTCGAGGTTCTTGATGCCGTGAGAGGTGCGCTCAAGGCCACGGAGGTAGAGAAACTCCAGACGCGCCATTTCATCGTCGGTCACGCCAGGGCGTCCCTCAAGGGCGTCGAGCGCGTCGGATACCTCGTGCCCGTTCATGCGGTACTTCGTCTCATCCTCGTCGCCGACGGTGGCGACTTCATGGAGAAGACGTTTGAGTCGCGAGGTCTCGACCTTGTCCCAGTCAAGATGCGCCGCGAAGAAAGCAGCGCGCGGCCGCCTGGCGGCGAGAAGACGATCAATCGCCTCGAGAAGGTCCTCGTCCGAGAGCCCGCGCCACCACGGCGACACTTTGCGCCAGTACTCTTCAGCAACCTTGGGCCCGCGTTCGTCGACGAGCTTCCAGGTTTTTCCGCCAAAGGGAGCATTCCGCAGCAAGCGCGCCGTCTGTGCCGTGTCGGTGCTCTCCAGGACGGCTTTGATGACGGTTGCGCCTAGCTCGGCGTCGAGCGAAAGAAGAAACCCTTCCAGGCATCGATCCGCCTTGTGCCGGGGATCGTCTTCGAGCGCGAGAAGGCGCTCGATGATGGTTACGGCTACCGAGGCCTCTGACGTGTTCAGAGCCGCGTAGCGTCCGATCGTGGCAGGACCCTCACTGTCGGCGAGGAGAGCCTGGATGCCTGCGAATCCGTGCCGCGATAAAATCTCGTGCATCGCCTTCTGGCGATCGGCATGGATGCGCTCGCCATGCTTCTTGAAATCGAAGTCGACGTCGTGAATTTCGTCAGCCGATTCTTCGACCCAGTCCTTCGCAAACAGATACGCCTCGCGAACAAGCGGGTCGTGCGCAGCGAGTTTCGCCGACGCGCTGCGCGCCCGCTCAACCAGCCCCGTGCTCCGTCCCTGACGTCGGCCGCGACGGGTGAATGCAAATCGGCGAATGGTTTCGCGCAGCGTCGCCTTGGCTTTCTCGTCCGTAGTACGCTCTGCCCAGTCGTCAATGAGGTCCCAGACCCTGCCCTGTTCCTCTTCGGGAATGCCCTCGACGTGTTGCACCAGATCACCCAGCTGCGATGCGGTGGGTGATTCCCATGCGAGCGCGAGCTCGAAGGCCTTGCGGCAGAATTCGTAGTGCTCGCGGCCCGTCCGCGGCTCGCCCTGGCCGATGGCGTCATCGCGCAGAGCCGGCTTGTGGCTGTAGAAGCCAGTCCTGTCGGACGGGTCGAACTGCTGAATACAGATTTCCCACGCGACATCAGGAAAGTCACGAACGAGTTCTTCCAGCACTTTGATCCGCTCTGACAGCGGCGCTGCCGTCTGCGGCATCCAGGAGCGGAAGAGAGCTGAAAGGCTGGCGATCGGCTTATTCGCCCAGTTGTCATCGATCTGTGTCAGCGAGAGTTGGGCAAGGATGCGGCTGACGGGCCGAAGGTTCTGCCAGCCAAGTCCCTCAAAAGCCCAGAGCAGTCCCGTGCGCGGGCAGCGGGTGAAAAGTCCCGAGGAAACCGGAGCAAGGAGGCCGAGCAATACGGGCTGAGGCTTCTTGAGGTCGTCCTGAATGAGCTTGAGAAAGCCGCGCGGCGATGCTTCGGCGTAGCGCGGAAGGTCGCCATCGTGTGAACGCAGCTTGTCGAGCGTCAGTGGCGTCAACAGCTTGTGGATGATGGCGTCGACGCGATCCCGCGTGACGATGTTGGCGTGGCGCTGAAATTGCTCACTGTGCACAGAGAGGATGACAAGGGTTTCGCATACGCCGCTGCGCAGCGCCGCTGAGTACTTGCGGACCTTGCCGTAGACGTTCGCGGCCCACTGCTCGTCCTCCGGCAGTTCGAGCGAAGGATCGTGCTCAGCGAGGATGTCGGCAGCAACCGGGAAGAATCGCTCGAGTGCCGGCGCCGTCATGTGAGGCATGATGGCGAAGAGCGTTGGCAGCTTGCCCTTGACGCCGTGATACTGGCCGACAGACCACAGCGGAGCGTCGTCGCCCCGCCGTAACCGCACGACGTCCTGTTCCACCTCGGCATAGGGACGCCCGGCGATCCTGGCGAGCGCGTCCGTGTCTGCAGGAGACGTGGCCTGCCACGCACCGGCGAGTGCCATGGGAATGAGGCTAAGCGCGTCGCGTTCCTCCTTCGCCCAGCGGGGCGTCCTGACTTCGGGAATTGGGGAGAGGCATCGGCGCAAGACCGTCGGCGAGCGCCCTGAATCGCGCTCGAGCCTGAGTGCCTCGTCCCCCTCTTTGCCCATTGCTTTGAGCGCTGCTGCGAAGGCTTCGTGAGTTAGCAATTCGACGGAAACGTCGGGTTCCGCCTGTATGTCGTTGCGTGGGCGAATGGCGATGCAATGCAGTCGTCGGTACAGCGGCGCGAGTTCCTTTTCGGCCTCGGTGTTGATAGTAATGGGAATGAACGGGGCCGCGGATGATGCAAGCTGGCGGAGCGTCTGGCCCGAATCAAAGAGCGCCGTCAGATCCGACCAGCGCGCCTCGATGCTCTCGTGGCGGAACAGGCACCTGAGGAAGGCCGCGGCTTCCTCGGCAGAGTCCGCCGACACCACGAACAACTTTCCTGGCTCGCCTTCGAGCCACGACTTGAGCGTCTCGGCGAACTTGGTGACGGACGGCGCAAAGAGATCATCCGCGAGAGCGGGATCGGCAGCGCCGGCCCACTCATGCCAGTGCATTTCCAGTGTGCGCCAACCGTCACGCGGAAGGCCAAGCTTCTCTCCCAGCCACATCTGCGCAGGAACCGAGGCTTCAAGCCACTGTTCAAGATCGCTGGCGTCGAGAACGCGCACGGCTTTCCATGCGCGCGTGGCATTCTGTTCTTTCTCCCATCTTGCCTTGCCCGGCCAGTTGCGAGGAGTGACGAACACATACGTCAGCTCGGCGCGCTCTGATGCCGGTATGGCCGCTACACGCGCCGCAAAGTCCGAGTTCGCCTTCTTCTCGGGATCAGCGTTTGTGCCGAACTCCCAGCCTGACCTGCCTTCAGGGACCCATGCGGTTGCTGCGTCCGCTTCGATTTCGCCGTCCCATCCATGCCGCTGTGCGTTGTCATGACCCGGGAAGTCGACCTTCCGAAGTTCGCTTGCCGTGGAATGAATGAGAGTGCGCAAAAGAACCGGCAAGAGGTGACGCGCGTCAATGGTGTGAGCCCATGCCTCGATCTGGAGCGCCTTGATTTTGAGGAAGGAGGGAACATACGGACGAATGGCGAAGGTCTTCTCTGCGGTATCGCGAGAAGCACGGGCGATCCGCTCCTGTCGCTCGAGCAGTTCAACACTGTTTGCCCCGAAGGTCCGCTCAAGGCGGGCAGCCATATCCACGGAGAGCGTGGCTTTGCCGTTGAGCAGATTGGAAAGCGCAATGCGCCCGACATCCAGGCTCCCGGCCGCGGCTTTGACAGAAATGCCTCTGGGCAGCACTTCGCTCCTGATGTGTTCTCCCAAGGTGGCTTGGCTGTCGGTCTCCAGCGGCATTCAAGTATTGTAGCGTGTAACGATACACTGTCAAGCGTAAATTAAAGCTTCATTCTACGCACGGACGCGGTTGACGCCGCGTCGAATGCAGTCCACAATATACGCATAAACTGCGTAGATTGGAATGGACACGTTTAAGTACATCCACGAACGATCGGAATGGCCCAAATTTCACTGGGCCCAGGACCAGCTTGCTCCAGTCGTTGCCAGCATTCGGCACCGGCAGGGACGCCTGCTGGGGCGTATGGAAGGTTTAGGCTTTGCCCTGCAGAAAGAAGCCGAGCTGGAATCCCTCACGCTTGAGGTTGTTAAGTCGAGCGAGATAGAAGGTCAGAACCTCAATCCCGAACAGGTGCGGTCCTCTCTGGCGCGCCGCCTCGGGCTCGATGCGGGAGGGGCCGAGCCGGTGGATCGGAACGTCGAGGGCGTCGTGGAGATGATGGTCGATGCGACGCAGCGTTTCGATCAGCCCCTGACGGAAGACCGTTTGTGGGGCTGGCAGGCTGCGCTGTTTCCCACGGGCCGCAGTGGCATGCGCAAGATCGTCGTCGGCGCATGGCGCGACGATGCGCAAGGGCCGATGCAGGTGGTGTCAGGGCCGGTGGGCAAAGAGAAGGTTCACTACGAAGCGCCGCCGGCGGCGCTGGTCTCGAAAGAGATGTCGAAGTTCTTGGACTGGGCCAATGCCGACCAGGGCATAGACGCGGTTCTTAAAGCCGGGCTCGTGCACCTCTGGTTCGTGACCGTTCACCCGTTCGAAGACGGAAACGGCCGCATCGCTCGCGCGATAGCGGACTGGCAGCTCGCGCGCTCCGAGAACAGCCCACAGCGCTTCTACAGTATGTCTGCGCAGATACGCCATGAGCGCAACGACTACTACGATATCCTCGAGCGCACTCAGAAAGGCACGCTTGATGTCACGCCGTGGCTAGAGTGGTTTCTGGGCTGTCTAGGACGAGCTTTCGACGGCACGGAAACGACGCTTGCGACGGTCTTGCGCAAAGCGCGTTTTTGGGAACGCGCATCGATGCTGCCGCTCAACAACCGTCAGCGCGACGTTGTGAACCGCCTGCTCGAGGGTTTCGAGGGCAAGCTGACGACTGCCAAGTGGGCGGTGCTTACCAAGAGTTCACATGACACGGCACTGCGAGACATCCAAGGGCTGATCGACCTGAAGCTCCTCAAACAGGACGAACGCGGCGGACGCAGCACAAGCTACTCGCTGAACCAGGACTAACCCGCAACCCACTGAGGCCAAAGATCCGACAAGCGAGGCAGACGGAAAACCCAAGTTGCGGAAATCGTCCAGCACGGCCCCACTCACCGCAAGCGACGACAGGTCAATGACTTAGCCGATCGCCGCCCGCGCGCATCTCGCAAGTCACTGATCTTATTGAACTTAAAGGCGTGGCTCCTCAGGCTGGATTCGAACCAGCAACCCTCCGGTTAACAGGCGGAAAAAGAAGCGTTAGCCGTTCTTTGCGGCGGTTTGCTGGATGTTGCCGGATCGCGCCTCATCCCTCGTAGGTTCCGCCCATTTTGGACCTTCGCCTTGTGCCGGCCCTTGCTGCGATTTGCCGCTCTTTGGTGCACCGAAAGGGCAAGAAAAGGGCAATGTCCCGGAGGAAGGTCTCCACACAGATGGCGCCGATCGAGTTTTGGCGAAGGACACGTAGCCGAATTCCCACCGAATTTCAGACCGAATGGCATATTTTCGGATCAGAGGGGCGGCCGCGTTTCAACGCTCGGTGACACGGTACACTGCGCCCCGCCGACCAAATACACTTGTCGGCACTGCACGCGACAACGGGAGGCTCAGTTCTGGAGAGGAGGATTCATGCGCACCATGCTGGTCGTCGCCGTGGCGCTTGTTGTGAGCGCAGGCTCGTTCGGCGCCGCCGCTCAGTCCATCTCAGTGAACCGCATCGAGATTAGCAGCGACGCTGCACGCAAATTGGTGGAGACCTGCGTCGCGTACGCCGAACGGAATAAGATTCTCGTCGGGGCGGCCGTTGTGGGCATCGATGGGGTCCTTATCGACTTCCACCTGATGCAGGGCGCGACCGCGACCAATTCTGAGACCGCGATTCTCAAGGCGAAGACAGCCGCACACTGGCAACGCCCAACGCGCGAGCTTGAGGAGTGGGTGAAGACCGGAAGCAATCGCGCACCTGAGTGGATCGGCGACTTCCCGCGCGCTGGTGGCGTGCCAATCGTAATCGACGGGATGGTTGCCGGCGCTATCGGCATCGGCGGAGGCGGTGACAAAGGCAATGAATGCGCGCAATACGCAATCGACACCGTCATCCGGAAACGGCCTTAACTGGTCAAGTTCGATTCGTGTGAGGCGCTGAGAGCGGTGCCGCCCTTCAGGCGTGGGCTGACAAGTGGCGGACACGCCGGCCCGTGCCCTACTCGCCGAACGCGCCTCGAGGATCAGATCTGTCCGCGGTGCCGTCTTTCAGGCGTTGGCCGAGAGTGGCCGGACACGACGACTTGTGCTAAACGGGCGCAGCGAATGTCCTTCGTGGTGGTTGGTCGACGGGACTCGAACCCGATTCGGAGTGCTTTTCTGAATTGGTGATGGCGCGCGACTTCTGGACGCAAGGGTTTGAGTCTCAAGGGCTTAGGTAGCCCGAACTTCCCTCCTGAAGTGCACTGGAATCTTCCGCGATCGACCTCCATCGTGGAGATATTTTTGGAGACGGCTAACGGCAGCGTTCACCAGCGGCCCCGGAGGGAGTGACTAAAGCTCCTGACACAGACCTGAGACGATAGGAAACATTAGGGGCCATCTCGCGATTACCATAACGCGCGTTCCCAGCCCCTCAGCGCCCCTCCCCCTCACGACAGCCGCACGATCATCTGCGGGCCCCGCGCTTCGATCTCCATCACGTTCCACTTGTTCGCGACCGTCGGCATCGGATTGACGGTCGCGCCCGGGACGTTGACGATCGCGCCCGTGCCATAGCTCTTGTCGGGACGCGTATCGAACAGGTTCACTTCCCAAGAGCACTGTCATGCCGCCCTGGCCCTTTGATTGAGTGCCCACGTTCTGGGGTTGCGCCGCGCGCGTCTGAGGTCCGCGGACAACGTCCAGACTGGGTGAAACCATAGCAGTCAGGCCGGGGTGCGCGGAAGGCGAGGTCTTCCGCCCAAACCGCATTCCGGCGCGACTCTCTCAGCGCGGCTTCTTCAAATAATCGAGAAGCGCTGCCCGCTCGGCGGGGTTACGCGGTCCGGGCGGCTTCTCCATCGCGGTACCGGGGACCATACCCTTCGGGTCCTGGATGAATTGCCCGATCAGCTCGGGCGTCCACACCTTGCCGGCGCCGAAGCTCTTCATCGCGTCGGAGTACTGGAAACCCGCCTTGAAGGCGATCGGACGTTCGATGACGCCGTTCAGGTTGGGCCCCGAAAGGACCTCGGTCTGGTTCGGCTCGACGCTGTGGCACGAGAAGCAATACTGGAAGGCGCGCTCTCCGGGATCGGAGATGCCTTGCGCGAATGCGGATGCGCCCGCCGCGATGGCGGCGAGCGCACCCACTGCGATCGGCAACCGCATTACAACTGCGATCCGGTGTTGACGACGGTGATCGCCGCATTGCCGGATTCAGGCAGATACACCGCACCGTTGATGCCGAGGATCTGGCGGATGGCGGCGTTCGCCTTGCTGCCCGGAACCGACGAGAAGCTCTTGGTCTTCGGGTCGTAGGCGTAGGTCTTGTTATCGGCCCAGTTGCTCACCCAGACGACGTCCCTGTTGTCGACATAGACGGCGTAGAGATTGGCGCGCTGGTTGCCTGGAAGCGGAATGCGCTCCCACTTTCCGGTCGACGGCGAATAGTGCGAAATCTGACCGCCGTTCCACTCCGACATCCAGAGATCGCCCTTGCTGTCGCTCCATACGCGGCGCACGCCCGTATTCGGGACGGGGGGCTCGATCACCTTCACATTACCAGTCGCGCGGTCGACCTGACCGAGATACGAGTTGGCGAGCGAGACGAACCACACATTGCCGTCCGGCGTCGTGGTGATGCCGTAGGAGCCACGGCCCTTGGGCGACTTCCAGGCGCTGACCTTGCCGGTCTTGACGTCGACCTTGCCGTGCCAGCCGTTCTGGCCTGTGAACCAGATGTTGCCGTCGCCGTCTTCGGTCGGCGTGTTGAGGTTCGTGTAGCCGCCCGTCTCTTCAGGAAGCTTGTAGACCGTGACCTTCTCGGTCTTGGGGTCGTAGCTGACGATCGCGTTCTGGCCGCCATCGGTGACCCAGGCCTTGCCGTCCTTGCTCTGAATAACGCCGTGCGGCGCGGAGTCGGGCCCAAGCGTCACGAACTTGTTGGCGCCCGTCTTGGGGTCGAGGATGCCGAGCTTGCCGTCGCTCTGCGCCGTCCACCAAATGAGCCCGCCGGGAGCCGGGGCTACGTCGTGGATGAAGGTCTGGTTCGGGAGCGGGAAGGTCTTGGTCGGCGGGGTTTGTGCGAGACCCGGCAGGGCGATGAGGGCAACGCCCAAGGTCGCGGCGAGAAGAATACGTCTCATGTGATCCTCCGCAAGTGCTCGTTGGGCCTCGGGCGAGCTAGTGTTCCAGACGACCAAGCTGCCCGGAAATATAGCCCAGGTTGCAGGCAAAGTCTCTCACAAAGCGGAGGGGCCGGCTTCGTCCGACCTTTGGTCGCCAAGAGCAGCCGATATTTCCGCGCTGTCAGCGCTCGATGAAGGCTTAAGAGCGTTGAGGGTCTGAGGACAATCGCAGAACTGATCAGCCGCCTCGGGCGGATGAGGAGCGCACACACGCCGGCGACCACGCGATCAGAGAAGCGGAGACTGGGTGAACGCTTCCGGGACCGATTGAGGATCAGCAGTTGGTGCTTGAGGAGCACGGACTCGGCGACCACGGAACGCGCGCCGCCAGGACCGCTTGGCGCCCATGACGGCATTGAACGCCGGACGATCCCGGTTGGTCGGCCAGACTTTGAAACGATTGTCCAACAATTCGATCGACGCCCCAAATCGAGTGACTTTTGATGGAGGGTTAGATTTCACCTCGCGCGGCCCACGCCAATAAGCCCAGCCTCTGGTAGCCTCGACGCCATGCCCTCGCTGTCGCATCCGCTGCAGTTCGTCCATGGTTGACGCCCGGCGCCTGGTTCGGCGCGGGCACATCGAATTGATGGACATTACGAGGTCGGATTACGCTGTTTCATGTCGACGACGGCGGCTATCACTTCCTGGCGGGGCCCCTTGGGACCTGGCTTCAGCGGCCCCTTGGACGAGAACAGCCGGCGGTACTTCAGCTGTATCAGCGCTCGATGAAGGCTCAACAGCGTTGACGGTTTGAAGACGATCGCGGAACGGATTAGCCGGCCCGGGCGAATGAAGAGCGTACACAGGCCGGCGATCATGCGATCAGAGGGACGGAGATTAGGCGACCGTTTTCGAGAACGATTCAGGATCAGCAACTGGTGTTTGACGAGCACGGATTCGGCCATCACGGAACGGGCGCCGCCGGGACCGGCGATCCGGGCGACTGTCGCCAGCAGATGCAGAAAGAGGACGGCCAGTTCGCGCACCGCACAATCGTAGCAAGATCGCAACACGCGCAAAGAATGCTTGCGAATTCTTGAATTCGCCATGCACACGTTGTCCCCAGGTGTGAAGGACCATGAGTCCGCCAATCGCTGCGCCCAGGCGTTGCGGGTTGGCCGCGGCCTGCAGCAGCGTCGCCGCCGTGGCACGAAACAAGCCCGAGTCAACCGCTAGTATTAACAGCATGGACATCGACGCTGTAATATCATGGTCCGTTCCGTCTAGCGCCCGAGGAGCGCTTCACCACAAGGAGTTTCTATGCGAACCATGGGAGCCTTGGTCGCCGGCCTTGTGCTGGCGGTTGCCGCCTCCGGCTGCAGTCAGCCGAGCGGCGCCGCCGCTGCAGCCAAGGCGATGGGGGCGACGAACCTGAACTCCATCCAGTTTTCTGGCAGCGGAACCAATAACGCATTTGGGCAGGCGTACTCGCCGGGTGGGCCGTGGCCGCGGTTCGAGGTGAAGAACTACATTGCAGCCGTTGACTATCAGACGCCCGCGATGCGCCTGGAGATGCTGCGCGCCCAGGGTGAACATCCGCCGCGCGGAGGAGGCGCGCAGCCGTTCGCGATCGACCAGCGGACCATTCAAGTCGTCAGCGGGAAATCCGCGTGGACCGAAGGGGGCGCGCAGGCGGCACCCAATCCCGGCGCGGTGACCGACCGTCTGCGCCAGATCTGGCTGACGCCCCACGGCGTGATCAAGGCGGCGTTGGCAGGCGGGACGTCGCCGACGGGTAACGTCTTCACCTTCAAGGCCGAGGACCGCGACGCCAAAGTGACGCTCAATCAGGAGAACCTTGTCGAGCGCGTCGAGTACCTGACGACGAACTCAGTGGTGGGCGACGTGCCGGTCGAAATCGAGTACTCCGACTACGCACAGTTCGGCGACATCCAGTTTCCGCGGCACATCGTCGAGAAACAGGACGGCTTCCCCACTCTCGACCTCATGATCACCGACGTGCAGCCCAATGCCCCCGTCTCGTTGCGGGTGCCGCAAAACGTGGCGTCTGCGCCCGCCCCGCCCGGAGTGCCGATGGCAACGATTGAGAAGGTCAGCGACGGCCTCTGGTCGCTGAACGCAGCCGGCACCCGCAGCCTCGCTGTCGAGTTCGCCGATCATATCGTAATGCTCGAGGGACCCACGAGCGATGCGCGATCAAAGGTCGTGAACGAGCTCATCCGCAAGACCGTCCCGAACAAGCCAATCCGCTACGTGGTGAACACGCATGCCCATTACGACCACGCAGGCGGCCTGCGTCAGTACGTCGCCGAAGGCATCACCGTCATCACGCACGAGAACAACAAGTCTTTCTTCGAGCAGGCGTGGGCGCGCCCACGCACGGTCGAGCCTGATCCGGCACCGACATCCAACAAGCCGATGATCGAAACCGTCGGAGACAAGAGGGTCCTGAGCGACCGTACGCGAAGGATCGAGCTGTATCACACGTCGAACCACGGACATCACACCGGACAGATAATCGCGTATCTGCCGCAGGAGCGGATCCTGATGTACGGCGACGGCTACAACCCGCCCGCCGGCGCCGACATTCGTGTGCCCGAGCGCGGGCCGGAATTTGCCGCGCAGATGGTACAGCGCATCAATGAACTGAAGCTGAATCCGGAGCGGATCGCGCCAGTGCACGGCCGGGTTGTGCCGTACCGGAACCTGCTGATGGCCTTCAACCTTGAAGGGTCACCCAAGGGAACGCAGTAAGAATAGTCAGGTTCGACATGTTCCGGGTCGTGGAGGCCGACCTTCGCGTCGGCTTCCCTCCGCACGCCGTCCCGGGGCTTGTGGTTCTCGAAAACTCAAGTCGGCAACGTCGTTATCTCGATCGCCCCGTTCGGTCGTCCTTGTCGGGTTACGGTGCTATGCTCCAGAAAGAAGAGTGCCGGGCCCGACAACTGGGCTCACGCGTGCGGCTTGAGGAGTGACGCGATGCATCAATTCTTCCGTGCTGTGACTGTCACGGCGCTGGCGGTTGGAGCCGCCGACGTGTGGCTGGCGACCGACCTGGCTGCCGCCCAGACACCGGCGGCCACCCCAAACGCGTGGTCGCCGGCGCGTCTGCCGGATGGCCAGCCAGATATACAGGGTGAGGGATTCTGGTCTGCCGACATCGGAACGGATGAGGCCGATGACATCGAGAAAGGGTCCGACGTCCTTCACGCAAAGATGGCGGGGCGACCGGTGGTGCCGTCGGACATGATTGTGGACCCGCCGGACCACAGGATTCCGTACACCCCCGCGGCGGCGGCGATCAAGAATCGGCGTTATGAGAACCGCCACCACTCGAACGCGAAGCTGCGCGACCCGATCGCGCGGTGTTTGTTGGCCGGTGTGCCACGGTTCGAGTTCCTCCAGCCATTTCGGATTATCCAGAATCCGGAATACGTCCTGTTCCTGTACCAGTACGAGCATGCCTTTCGCGTGATCCCGCTGGACGGGCGTCCGCACCTTGCGGAGAACATCAAGCTGTGGAGGGGGGACTCGCGCGGCCGCTGGGAGGGAAATACGTTGGTCGTGGACGTCACCAATCACGACGCGCGCACCTGGTTGGACCAGGCTGGCGCATACCACAGCGATGCGTTGCACGTGGTGGAACGCTTCACGTTTGTCGATGCCAACACGATCAACTACGAGGCGACGCTCGAGGACCCGAAGGCCTATACCAGACCCTGGAAGATCGCGTTTACCCATAGACGTACCGCCGAACAAGGGTTTGAGCTCTTGGAAGACGCCTGTTATGAGGGTCTGCAGGCCGCCCCACACTGATTAACGTTTCGGGTTACCCATCCCTTCCATCCGCTCCGTGGCCGGACGTTTCCGTTAGTCGATTGCCGCCAGACGTGGGGCGAGGATCGCGTCTACTTCCACGACGACTCTGGTCTCCTCGCCCGGCTTCTGCTCCAGTGGCCCGATGTTCTTCCTGATGATCTTCGGTTAGCCGAGCTATCTGCACGGACATTCTGCTTTTCCGCGCGAGTCCTCGTCATTCAGGCTGCTTCGATGCTCGGGATTCACGTTGACGCACGAGCGTCTGCCGCTGAGAAACCTCGGTGGACACCTCAAAACCGGCCAGTGATCGACACTTCAAAACCGGCCATTACGGGCGTAGCGGCCGAGACACGTGGAGATTTACGTGACGGCCTC
>Ga0155956_1271_pt1 | contig 13238 bp, 10 predicted proteins | sample RifCSPlowO2_02_FD_107610 | JGI IMG/M metagenome (GOLD analysis project Ga0155956, IMG submission 107610) | Betaproteobacteria bacterium RIFCSPLOWO2_02_FULL_62_17 | reverse complement strand
CCCCACTACAACACCATGGGACTGGCCAAGGCCAGTCTGGAAGCGTCGGTGCGCTATTTGGCGGCGAGCCTCGGCCCCAGGGGCGTACGCGTGAATGGAATTTCCGCCGGGCCGATCAAGACGCTCGCGGCAGCCGGCATCGCCGGATTCACCAAGATCTTCAAGCACGTGGAGCAGTTCTCGCCGCTGCGCCGCAACGTCACCATCGAAGACGTGGGCAACACCACGGCATTTCTGCTTTCAGAACTCGCCGCAGGCATCACAGGAGAGATTGTCCATGTGGATGCCGGCTACAGCAACGTTGCGGTGTGCATCCCGGAAGCGGCAGCCGAACAGGACGCCGCCGCGAATTAAATGGGGTCAGAGTCACATTAATCGGAACATGAACCGGAACATGAATTGACCTCGGAAAAGATTAATGTGACTCTGACCCCATTTAATATTTGACTCTGACCCCATTTAATTCGCTGGCTTGGTCTCAAGGGCTTTGGCGTTGATGGTGACCTTGCTATCGGCGCGCAGCCCCTGCAGATAGGCGCGGAACTCGGTCGCACCCATGGACCGGCTCAATTCGGATTGCGCGTTCTTTTCCGCGTTTTCGTCCAGCTTTGGCGGCACCACTTTACTGACGCGAACCAGCACATAGCCGTCGGCCAGCTCCACGCCCGCATAAGCGGGCAGCTTGCTCCCGCCCAGACGGAAAGCCGCCTCCACAACCTGCGGCGGTATCTGCGCGCCGCCATCGCGCCCGAAAGGCTTGGGCGCCGGGAACGGCAGCGTTATGGTCTCGCCCTTGCGCAACTGCTCGAGCCGTTCGGCGCCCTGTTTCCAGGCAAGGCCCGCTGATTCCTTTTGCGTGATCAGCTGGACGACTTCCTGCCGCACCTCTTCGAGCGGCCTCAGGGTTGCCGGCTTGTGTTCGAGCACGCGCGCGGAAATCAGGGTTCCCTGCGCGACTTCGATGGCCTCGGTATTGCGCCGGTTCTTGATCGCCTCATCCGAGAACAGCGCGGCGAGCGCGCGCGGATGGGAAAGTTGCGCAATTTTGCTTCCGGCGCGAGTCACCCAGCCGCCGTCACGCACCGGGACCTTGAATCGCTCCGCGGCCGGTTTGAGGCTGTCCGCCTGCTCGTAGACCAGGTTGGAAAACTGCTCCGCGGATTCGGCGAATTTGCGTCCCGCGTGCTGCTTGCGAAGTTCTTTCTCGATTTCGCCGCGCACCTCCGCCAGCGGCTTGAGTTTTCCGGGCACCACCGATGTCAGGCGAATGATGTGGTAACCGAATTCGCTCTCGACCGGACCGGCGATTTCCCCGGGTTTCATGCTGAACGCGGCGTCTTCGAACGTCTTGGCGATGAGCCCGCGCGAAAAAAGGCCGACATCGCCACCCTTCTCCGCCGAGCCCGGATCGTCCGAGTTCTTGCGCGCGAGATCGGCGAAACCTGCCGGTGTCTTTTTCGCCTGCGCCAGCAGCTCATCGGCCTTCGCGCGCGCCTTGGCCTTTTCCGCCTCGTTGGCTCCTTGCTTGACGGCGACCAGAATATGGCTCGCCTGCCGCTGCTCCTTGACCTCGTACAGGCCACGCTGCTGCTCATAGGCGGTTTCGATCTCCTTCGCGGTCACCGGATCGGCCGAGGCCAGCGCATCGCCATCGAGCAGAATGTATTCGACCTTCACCTGCTCTGGAATCTCAAAACGGCCGCGGTTGGACTGGTAAAACGCGTTGATGGATTCCGGGGTGGTTTTCACCTGCGCCGCGAAACCGCTCGATGCAAGCTTCGTGGTTGAGATCTCGCGGGTTTCTCCCGCGAGCCTGGCCCATTCCCGCGCAATGGCCCGCGACACCAGCCCCCCTTCGCCGACAGCCGAACTCAATTGCTGCACCAGCAAATCGCGCCGCAGGCTGTTTTCGAACATTTCCGGGCTCATCCCCCCTTCGCCGCGTTCGCCGCGTTCGCTCTTCAGCACGTTTACATAAAGCTCACGGGAAAACTTGCCGTCAACCAGAAATGCCGGTGTCGTCATAATGATCTCGCGCAAGGCGTCGTCGGTGACCAACATCCGCGACTTGACGACATGCTGGGTGACCAGCCGCTGCGAGATCATGTTCTCCAGGATTTCGTTGCGCACTGCGGGCGTGTCGAACATCGCCGCATTGTAGTTACGCCCGAGCACCTGCTGCATCCGCTCCTGCTGCGCGCGCAATTGCGCGGCGAATTCGTTGTCGTTGATCTTGATATCGCCGACACTGGCGACCTCGGCCGCGGAGACACCCAGCCGCTGATAGGAATCGATTCCCCACAGCGCAAACGGAGGGACCACCACCAGGGCGAGCAGGAACTGCAGCAGGCGTTTGTGATTCGCGATAAAGCTGAACATGGTGTGGGTCGGTCTCCCAGGCTATGAACGGTATGGCGAGCAAGAAACGAGGTACAAACAGTCTTAACAGCAAAAAAAGGCGAACCGCGGTTCGCCTTTCAGTATTCTGGCGGAGTGGACGGGACTCGAACCCGCGACCCCCGGCGTGACAGGCCGGTATTCTAACCAACTGAACTACCACTCCACGTTCATCTGAAACAGCTTGGTACCGGACCGCGAAAGCCCGCAATGCCATGACCCTCCATTCGCGCAGCCTGGTCGCGCAGTTTTCTAGAACGGCGCGACGCCGACATCCGCAGACTGGTGGGTGCTGACGGGCTCGAACCGCCGACATTCGCCTTGTAAGGGCGACGCTCTACCAACTGAGCTAAGCACCCTTCGCCATTCCGATCCAGCGCTGAAATTACGCACTGGGGCGAACCTTAGTAGGGGCGCTAGTTTAGCGCATCCTTGAGTGCTTTGCCAGCGCGGAACTTGGGTACTTTGGCCGCCTTGATCTTGATTGCCGCGCCGGTTCGCGGATTGCGCCCGGCACGAGCCGCGCGCTTGCCGACGTAAAACGTGCCAAAGCCAACCAGGGTCACGGAGCCGCCTTTGCGCATCGCGGTTTTGATGGCGGCAACCGTTGCTTCCAGCGCGCGGCCTGCCGCCGCTTTGGAAATATCCGCCGAGCCGGCGATGTGATCGATGATTTCAGTCTTGTTCATGTAGAGGCCTCCGCAATGGCTGTTTGATATGAAGCGATGGAAAAAAGGATGGTCAAGGCGCCACGAACCGTTACGGTGATTTAACCGCCACGATCCTGGAGTGTCAAGCAGGAAATCAGCAATGTCTCGAACTATGTCACGCTGTGCCTGGCGCGCGTCAGATCGGGTCAATCAAGATCATGTATGCGGGAGGCGCGCATGTCACCGCTGCGCGTTTCCCGCTCATCCGGATTTAACGCCGCATCAATGTGTGACCACCGTAGTCGCCGACTTGTCGTCGCCGGCTGCCGCGGCCGGCACGACGGCATCAGCCTTGATCGGCTCGGGCAGGCGCTCCAGGGCATGCTCGAGCACCTGGTCGATCCACTTCACCGGGATGATCTCAAGCTGATTCTTGATGTTGTCAGGTATCTCCGCGAGGTCTTTGACATTTTCATCGGGGATGAGAACCGTCTTGATCTCACCGCGATGCGCGGCCAGCAGCTTTTCCTTCAGGCCGCCGATAGCAAGAATTTCCCCGCGCAGCGTGATCTCGCCGGTCATCGCCACGTCGGCGCGTACCGGAATGCCGGTCATGGCCGACACCATGGCAACGGTGATTGCGCCCCCTGCGCTCGGCCCATCCTTGGGCGTCGCCCCTTCCGGCAGGTGCACGTGAATGTCCTTTTTCTCGAAATCCTCGGCGGGAATGCCGAGTTTCAAGGAGCGGCTGCGCACAACAGTCAGCGCGGCGGCGATCGACTCCTGCATCACCTCGCCGAGTTTGCCGGTGCGTTGTATCTTGCCCTTGCCGGGCATGAGCGCCGCTTCAATCGTGAGCAGTTCGCCGCCCACCTCGGTCCACGCAAGCCCCGTCACCTGTCCCACCTGGTTCTGCTTCTCGGCCATGCCGAAGCTGTACTTGCGCACGCCCAGGTACTTGTCCAGATTCTTCGGCACCACCGTCATGCGCTTGTCGCGCGCCTTGGTGAGGAGGTTTTTCACCACCTTGCGGCAGATCTTGGAAAGCTCGCGCTCCAGACTGCGCACGCCGGCTTCGCGCGAGTAATAGCGGACGATATCGCGCAAGGCCCCTTCGGTGACCTGCAATTCCTCTTTCTTCAGCCCGTTGTTCTTCATCTGCTTGGGCAAAAGATAGCGCTGGGCAATGTTGATCTTTTCTTCCTCGGTATAGCCCGACAGGCGGATAACCTCCATGCGATCGAGCAGAGCCGGCGGAATATTGAGCGTGTTCGAGGTCGCGACGAACATCACTTCGGAAAGGTCGTACTCAACCTCGACGTAGTGATCGACGAAGGTGTGGTTCTGCTCCGGATCGAGCACTTCGAGCAGCGCCGAGGACGGATCGCCGCGGAAATCCATGCCCATCTTGTCCACTTCGTCGAACAGGAACAGCGGATTGCGCACGCCGACCTTGCTCATGTTCTGCAGGATCTTGCCGGGCATGGAGCCGATGTAGGTACGGCGATGGCCGCGAATTTCCGCCTCGTCGCGCACCCCGCCCAGCGACATGCGCACGAACTTGCGATTGGTCGCGCGTGCGATCGATTGTCCCAGCGAGGTCTTGCCCACGCCCGGCGGACCGACCAGGCAGAGGATCGGCGCCTTCATCTGGTCGACGCGGCTTTGCACCGCGAGGTACTCCAGGATACGCTCCTTCACTTTTTCCAAGCCGTAGTGGTCGGCGTCGAGAATCTTCTCGGCGGCGGCAATGTCCCTGGAAATCTTGCTTTTCTTCCTCCAGGGGAGATTCACCAGCACGTCAATGTAGTTTCGCACCACCGTCGCCTCGGCCGACATGGGCGACATCAGCCGCAATTTCTTCAGTTCGCCATCGGCCTTCTTTTTCGCGTCCTTGGGCATGCGCGCGGCCTTGATTTTCTTCTCCATTTCCTCCAGGTCGGCGCCGTCCTCGCCCTCGCCCAGTTCCTTCTGGATCGCCTTGACCTGCTCGTTGAGGTAATACTCGCGCTGGCTCTTTTCCATCTGGCGCTTGACACGGCCGCGAATGCGCTTTTCGACCTGCAGGATGTCGATCTCCGATTCGAGCTGGGACAGCAGATGCTCCAGGCGCTGCTTGACCGCGAACATCTCCAGCACCTGCTGCTTTTGTTCGAGCTTCAGGGGCAGATGGGCGGCTATGGTGTCGGCCAGGCGGCCCGCTTCTTCTATGCCGGCCAGCGAAGTGAGTATCTCCGGCGGAATCTTCTTGTTGAGCTTGACATACTGGTCGAACTGCGCCACCAGCGCACGGCGCATGGCCTCGGCCTCGGTGTTTTCGCGCGAATCCGCCGGATATGGGCGCGCGGCCGCCACGCAATGGGTGCGCAGATCGGATACCGAATCGATGGTGGCGCGCTGGTTGCCCTCGACCAGCACTTTCACCGTGCCATCGGGAAGCTTGAGCATCTGCAGAATATTGGCGATGCAGCCCACGTTATGGAGGTCTTCCGCCGCGGGATCGTCCTTGGCCGCGGACTTCTGTGCCACGAGCAGGATCGATTTCCCCGCTTCCATGGCGAGCTCCATGGCCTTGATCGACTTGGGTCGTCCCACGAACAACGGGATCACCATGTGCGGGAATACCACCACGTCCCTCAAGGGAAGCAATGGAAACTCGGCGAGATCGGGAGGTAGCGTGCTGGTGCTGGCCATGGTGGTTCCAGAAAATTAAGGATTTAAAGCGGTAGTGTTGCGGGAATTCTCTCTTGCGCCCCCCGCATCAGGCGCTGGTCTCCAACTCGGGCGGGGCACTCGGGTAGATTGGGGCGGATCAGGCGGATTCAACCCGTCAAACAGAAGGGGAAATGGCATGATCCCCCGGGAAAACTCCATTCAGGCGGACCCCGCCACCTTCGGAGGGTCGGAATAAATAAGCAGCGGCTTGCCTTCGCCGATGACGGTCGACTCATCCACCACCACCTTGATGACGCTCTCCTGCGTGGGCAGTTCAAACATGGTCTCAAGCAGCACCTGTTCGATAATCGAGCGCAGGCCGCGCGCGCCGGTCTTGCGGGCGAGCGCCTTTTTCGCGATGGCATTCAGGCCGGCGGGACGCACTTCGAGTTCCGCGCCTTCCATGAGAAACAGCTTCTGATACTGCTTGATGAGCGCGTTCTTCGGCTCGGTCAAAATCTGGATCAGCGCCTTTTCATCGAGTTCCTCGAGGGTCGCGACCACCGGGAGCCGCCCGACAAATTCGGGGATCAGGCCGAATTTGATCAGGTCCTCGGGTTCGACGGTGCGCAGTATCGCGCCGATATCCTTGGCGTCGCGCAAGCTGCGCACATCGGCGCCAAAGCCGATGCCGGCTTTTTCGGAGCGGCCGCGTATGATCTTCTCCAGTCCGTCGAAGGCGCCGCCGCAGATGAATAGAATATTGGTGGTGTCGACCTGAACGAAATCCTGGTTCGGATGCTTCCTGCCGCCCTGGGGCGGCACAGAGGCAATGGTTCCTTCGATCAATTTGAGCAGCGCCTGCTGCACACCCTCGCCTGAAACATCGCGGGTAATCGAAGGGTTGTCGGACTTGCGCGAAATCTTGTCGATCTCGTCTATGTATACGATGCCGCGCTTGGCCTTGTCGACGTCGTAATCGCAGTTCTGCAGCAGCTTCTGAATGATGTTCTCGACATCCTCGCCGACATAGCCCGCCTCGGTGAGCGTGGTGGCATCGGCGATGACGAAGGGCACGTTAAGCAGGCGCGCCAGGGTCTGGGCGAGCAGCGTCTTCCCCGATCCGGTCGGCCCCACCAGAAGAATATTGGATTTCGCCAGTTCGACTTCATCGCTCTTGGCAAGGTGCTTCAGGCGCTTGTAATGATTGTAGACCGCAACCGACAGGATCTTCTTTGCCTGCTCCTGGCCGATCACGTACTCATCGAGAATCTGGCAGATCTCGCGCGGCGTGGGCAAATCGGATTTGACCGGCTTGCCGCTCTTGTCCGCGCTGCTTTCCTCGCGGATGATGTCATTGCAAAGCTCGATGCACTCGTCGCAGATGAACACGGACGGACCGGCGATGAGTTTCCTCACCTCATGCTGGCTCTTGCCGCAAAAGGAACAGTAGAGAAGTTTCTCGCCGCTCGCCTTTTCCGCCATTATGTCTCCGATCCTCTTGCCTAAGCCGCCTTCGCGTCCTCACGCGCGGTCAGCACCCGATCCACAAGACCATAGCTCACCGCCTCATCGGCGGACAGGAAATTATCCCTGTCGGTGTCTAGCTCGATCTGCGCTACGTCCTTGCCGCTGTGCTTGGACATGATCTCATTCAGCCGCTGCTTCAGGAACAGGATTTCCCTGGCATGGATTTCGATGTCCGAGGCTTGTCCCTGAAAACCGCCCATTGGCTGGTGAATCATGACACGCGAATTGGGCAGGCAAAAGCGCTTGTCCTTGGCGCCCGCAGCCAGCAACAGGGCGCCCATGCTCGCCGCCTGGCCCACGCACAGCGTGGAAACGTCCGGTTTGACGAATTGCATGGTGTCATAGATCGCAAGGCCCGCGGACACCGAACCTCCCGGCGAATTGATATAGAAGGAAATATCCTTGTCGGGATTGTCGGATTCAAGGAACAGGAGCTGCGCGACGATCAGGTTGGCGGTGACCTCGTTGACCGGCCCCACCAGGAACACCACGCGCTCCTTGAGGAGCCGCGAATAAATGTCGTAGGCGCGCTCGCCGCGCCCGCTTTGCTCGATGACCATGGGCACGAGACCAAGCCCGCGCGGCGCGAGCGCCCCGTCATGCCCTCGCGGCTCCATGTCCCGCGTCCCCGCCATCGGAGTCAGTCCACCAGACCAGTTCATGCCGCCGCCTTGTTCATGAATTCATCGAACGAAACAGCTTTTTCCTCGACCTTCGCGTTCTGCAGGACCCAGGCAACGACATTGGACTCAATTGCCAAACCCTCGAATTCCGCGAGCCGTTGCCGTTCCGAGTACAGCCATCTTACCATTTCGCCTGGCTGCTCATAGGTTTGCGCATAGTCTTCAACCAGCGTGCGGATCTGCTCGTCCTTGGGCGCGAGTTGCTTCGCGCTCACCAGTTCGCCGATGATCAGCCCCAGACCGACGCGGCGCTTGGCCTGCGCCTCGAACAGCTCGGGATTGATCGGCAACTGGTCCAGTTTCACGCCGCGCGCTTCCAGATCGCTGCGCGTGGATTGCACCAGGCGCTGCATCTCCATCGCCACCAGCGACTTGGGCAGTTCCAGCTGAGTGGAATCGAGCAGGGCCTGCATCGCCTTTTGCTTGATATCCGCCTCGATGCGTTTTTTCACCTCGCGCTCGACATTGGCGCGCACCTCGATGCGCATTTTTTCCGTGTCGCCATCGGCGACACCGAGGGCCTTGGCGAATTCGGCGTCCAGCGCGGGCAGCACCGGCGCCTCGACCTTGCTGGCCTTTACTTCAAAACTCGCGGTCTTGCCCGCCAGATCCTTATTGCCGTAGTTCTCCGGGAATTTCACCTCAAAGGTTTTCGACTGGCCGGCCACCATGCCCGTGATATTGGACTCGAATCCCTCCAGCATGCGTCCTTCGCCGAGCACCACCTGAACGTCGCTGCCCTTGCCGCCTGCGAATTCCGCGCCATCGATGCGTCCGGTGAAATCCACCGTGACTCGGTCTTGCGCCTGCGCGGCGCGTTCAGCCGGAACGTAGGCCACGCGCTGCTTGCGCAATACCTCCAGGGTGCGGACCACGTCGGCGTCGTTCACCGCCAACACCGGCTTCTCAAGTCTTACACCGGAAATGTCGCCCAGCTTGAGTTCCGGATAGACCTCGAAGGTCGCCGCAAAGGAAAGCTGCGAAGTATCCTCGACGACATTGGGTTCGATCCTCGGATTGCCCGCCACGCGCAGTTTGTTCTCCTCGACCGCCCGGTCGAAGGCCTTTTGCACCGCGTCGCCAATGACTTCAGAACGCACCTGCGGTCCGTACTGCTGCGCGACGATTTTCAGCGGTACCTTGCCGGGACGAAACCCGTGCATGCGCACCGTGCGGGAAAGCTTTTTAAGCCGTTCTTCGATTTCCTTGTCGATTTCCTGCGCGGGAACCGCCATGGTCAGCCGGCGCTCAAGCTGGCTCAGAGTTTCCAGATTTGTCTGCATTCCTGTCCTGTCTTGCTTCCTGTTTTTACCGAAAAATCGGGGACTTGCCCCGTACTTGATGCGGGCGCCTGGTGCGAAGGAAGGGACTCGAACCCCCACGCCTTGCGGCGCTGGAACCTAAATCCAGTGCGTCTACCAATTCCGCCACCCTCGCCGCTCAACCAGCCGAGTCCGCCACGCCCGGCATTTTACCTGAACACTCCCAAACTGCCAGGGAAATAGCATCAATGTGCTTGAATTATTGAGTATTTTTGTCGATGTCCGCGTGCGCTACACGCTGCCTGCGCGTGAGATACATAACAATGCACAGCAATCCCCCGGCCGCGAAGAGGTGCTTGGCGGTGTGGCCGCTGATCGCACCGGCGGTCATCCACAGAACCTCGTTGTCATAACTCTCAAACACTTTGGCGATTGCATAAATGACTATGCCCCGGAGGATCCAAGGCGCAGCGCGGTAGCGGGAGGGAAAGACGTGAAGAACGACAACGATCGATAAGGTCAGATATTGAGCCAGCCCATAGAAGCGCAGGTCCTCGGCGCCCAGCGACACCGTCCAGCGCCAGTGAAGCGCGGCAGCGGGCCCGATCACCAGCAGTGGTACGAACCAGCGGCGCGCGAATTCAATCTCGACTCTCTCGGCGAAGGTGGCACACAGGAGCGTCATCAGCACGATGGTGATCGGCAAACGATCCCAGAAAAGGCTTTCGTTATGCGGGGCCCAATGAAAATAGGAGGAACCCATCGCGGTCAACACCACACCGAGAAACAGCCAGCGATAGATGCTGATTTCGAATGCCTCGACAAACGCAGTGGGGCGCGGCCGTCGCAGGTGCCACAGGCCGTATAAGCCCACCAGCAGAAACCCAAAATTGGAAACGACATCGGCGAAGTTGGGCACGCCCAGGCAATCGCGCTTATCGGCAAAGTTGACGTAGCCGCCCTGCGCCTGCGGCCCGGCAATGATTGCGGCGATCACGCCCAAAGCGAGCAGCGAGCCGACCACGCGCTTGCGCGCCGCCGGCGACCACTGTGCCAGCCGGGCGCGCCAATGCGAAAGCGCCATGGTGGCCCGGGCGCCTGTAACCTGCGGCTAGGACCGCGCGGCCAAAAGCTTGCCGCGCTGCTTCCAACAGCCGGCGCGAGATTTATGCGACGGCGGTCTCATCTAGACCAGCTTGTTGGCGATGCTGCCGATCTGAGGCGAGGAAACCTCGACGCTGTCACCCGGCTTGAGAAACAGCTCCGTCGGCCGCGTGCCGTCGGCGTTTTTCTTGGTCTGGTCGGCCGCCGTACCTTTGGCGGTCCCGCCGCTGATGATGTCCCCTGGCACGAAGGTGAAATCCTTCGACAGGAACTCCAGCACCTCGCCGAATTTGAAAATCATGTCCCTACTGTTGAAGCTCTGGCGCACCTGGCCGTTCACCTTGGTCTGGGCATCGACGTTCTGGCAGTCGAGCTCGCCCACCACGATGCAAGGGCCGATGGTGCAGGAGCGGTCGAAATTCTTCGCGCCGTTGTAGCTCATGGTGCGCGGCACGCCCCCGCCATCGCGGCAACTCCAGTCATTGACCAGGGTGACGCCCCAGACATAATCGCCGACCTGCGATGCGGCGATGTCCTTGCCGCGCTTGCCGATGACGATGGCGATCTCGCCTTCATAATCCAGGTACTTGGTCTTATTCGGGAAAGGAATCTCGTCGCCATTGCCGGCTACTTCGTCCAGCACTTTCCAGAATCCCCAGTGGCCTTTGCTGCGGGCAACCTCAAAGGCTTTCTGAATGGCATCGCCGGTCAGCGGCGTGCCGTGCTGATTGGCCTCCATGCCGGCAAGGTGGTCGGCGTAATTGCCGCCCACCATGGCGATACGCTTGCCTGGCCAGGGCGCATGCAGCTTTACCTTGGCGGCGTCCTGAACCGCGTCGCCGCTGGCTTTGGCGATGGCCTTTTTTGCAGCTTCGAGAGCCGGTTTCCCCGCCGCGATCATGGCCTGCAACTGCGCCGAAATGCTCGAATCGACACGATTCAAATCGATCACCTTGCTGCCTTCCAGCGCGCCGACGCGGCGATCCGGCCCAAATACGACAATCTTCATAAACTCCCCCTGAAATCTGATTCCAATTGAACGAGCGCGATATGTTACACAGGTTGCCGTAAACCCGACGCGAGGGAGTAACGACCCGGTTTATCCAGCCTGGAACGGCGTCCGTGCATTTTCTCCCCATGGCAAAATCACACACCTGAAATTTTGACTATAGGCAAAAAATCGGGTAGCCTTTTGGCATGCCCGGACCGCGCCAGCCACGTTACCTCGCCGCGGCCTTGCGCCGCGACCTCGCGCGCAAGATGGTGTTTGTTGCCGGCCCGCGCCAGGTCGGCAAGACTACGCTGGCGCTGGGCTTGCCGGGCGCCCGCGCCGCCTACCTTAACTGGGACATCGCAACGCACCGCGACCGCATCCTGCGGGGCGAGTTACCGCCAGGCGCGCTGTGGATCTTCGACGAAATCCACAAGTACCGGCGCTGGCGCAACTATTTGAAGGGGCTCTACGACGGCCGGCCGCGCGGCCAGCGCATCCTGGTGACGGGCAGCGGGCGGCTGGATTTGTACCGCTACGGCGGCGATTCGCTGCAGGGACGCTACCACCTGCTGCGGTTGCACCCGTTCTCGGTGGCCGAACTCGGCATATCGCGCCCGGCGCAGCTGCACGACTTGCTGCAACTGGGCGGCTTTCCGGAACCCTTTCTCGGCGGCAGCAAGACGCAAGCGCGGCGCTGGTCGCGCGAGTACCGCTCGCAGCTGGTGCGCGAAGAGATTGTTGCGCTGGAACGCATACAAGACCTCGGACACCTGGAACTGATGATGCTGCGCCTGCCGGAGCTGGTCGGCTCGCCGCTGTCGATGAACGCGCTGCGTGAGGACCTGCAGGTGAGCCACAAGGCGGTGGTGAGTTGGATCGGCGCGCTCGAGCGGTTGTTCGCGCTGTTCCGCCTGGCGCCGTTCGGTGCGCCCCGCATCCGCGCGGTGAAGAAGGCGCAAAAACATTATCACCTTGACTGGACCGTGGTCCCGGGGGAGGCTGCGCGCTTCGAAAACCTGGTTGCCTGTCATCTACTCAAGTGGACGCATTTCGAGCAGGACACGCAAGGACGCGATCTGGATCTGCGTTACTTTCGTGATATCGAGGGACGCGAGGTGGACTTCGTCCTGGTCGAGGACCGGCATCCGCGCCTGCTGGTCGAATGCAAGTGGGGCGACGCCGAGGTGGACCCCAGTCTGCGTTACCTTAAAGCTCGCTTTCCCGAGGCCGAAGCCTGGCAGATTTCCGCGACCGGAAGCAAGGACTATCAAACGCCCGATGGCGTGCGTGTCGCGCCCGCCGTGAAGCTGCTTGCTACGCTCGTTTGAACAATGGGAACAACGGAATTCAAATCCTTTTAAATGTCCGCAAGCGACCCCAAGGAGCCGCCCAGCGTTTGGTGCGATGAAGGTCAGCTTGCTGATGTGGAACTGCCGCTCACGGCCTCGATTTGATCTTCGGCTTGTCGGCCTGAGTTGCCACTGGACATGTGATAACGGGGTAATCGGCGCATCCGATTTTAGCGCCTGCTACCGAAAAATCTGAGATGGCGCAATGACCCGAAGCGGAAGTAGAAGGGTTCGAAAAGCGGACGTTTAACGCCAGCCATCACGCACCGGCCTTGGCGGCAACGTGCATGGCTCTGCTATGCGGGGGCTTCCCATTGAGATCGACCCCGGTCTCCCGACGGTGCTTGGTCCAGGTCCTCTCCAAGAACTTGACCTCGTTCGCTGGCGCGATGCCGAAGCGATTCAGGGCAAGGATGGTCGCTCGCACAGAGACGCCCCCCGCGCCCTGGACCATGGGTTCGTTACAGCACGGGCACAGCGTCGAGGTCGTCACGGGTTAAAGGTTCCGCGAATTCCGAATCCCCTTCAGCATTTTGTCCAGTTGATCGCGCAGTGCGATGATCTCCGCCCATGACATCTCCGGCCGCCAGTCAGCCCGAAGAACCTCGACCATT
>Ga0155956_1225_pt2 | contig 13247 bp, 12 predicted proteins | sample RifCSPlowO2_02_FD_107610 | JGI IMG/M metagenome (GOLD analysis project Ga0155956, IMG submission 107610) | Betaproteobacteria bacterium RIFCSPLOWO2_02_FULL_62_17 | reverse complement strand
ATTCGAACCAACGACCCCCACCATGTCAAGGTGATGCTCTAACCAACTGAGCTACGCGCCTAGGAGTTCGTCCCGGAAACGCGTCGAGCGCGTCCCGGCCTGCGCACCGGACAGACTGCCCGCTCCGGTGCCCGAGGGATGGCAATTCTACAGCAGAAATTTAACCCGGACGCCGCGCAATCACCCTTGCCATCCGCGCGTGCGGGAATCGTAGCTATAGGGCTGGGTCTTGAAGACAATGTTCTGGCAGCTCAATGTGTAGTCGTTGCCGTTAAGCTTGAAGGCAAACGCATCGCTACCCGGGCATTTGGGCAGGGCATCGACGAACTTGGGCACCAGCTTGTCAAGCGCGTCGGGATAGGTATTGGTCTCCAGCTTATGGCGTGACAGTGCCTGCACCACCTGCATGCCGCGCGATTCAGCGATAGCCTTGTTCTTCTCGCCGTCGCTGTAAAAGTCCAGGGCCACGTAGCCTATGCCCAAAATTACCGCAATTACTACCAGCGCGATTATTTGCCCAGCACCACCGCTATTTTTGTCTTGCGCCATCGCTCACTCCAGGAGTGGAAACTGTGCTGAATTTACCAGAAACGCGCAAAGGAAGCTTTGGAGAAATGCACCTGTGTCGCAAGTTGCGGTTGACGCAGCGCCAAATCTCCTGCCCGAGCGTGTTCAGGACTTGGCAATGCCCAGCATTTCAGCCGCATGCCGGCGCGTCGTCGCGGTAATTTCCAAGCCGCCAAGCATGCGTGCGATTTCCTCTATCCTGGCCTTGTCATCGAGCACCACCACCTTGCTCGCTAACATCGCTCCCTTGGCATTGTTCCCGATTTTTGCCACCGACCACTGATGATCCGCAAGCGCCGCCACCTGCGGCAGATGCGTCACGCACAGCACCTGGCGGCCCCTGCCCAGGCTTTTCAGGCGGTGTCCCACAATCTCGGCGACGGCGCCGCCTATGCCGGCATCGACTTCATCGAAAATCATGGTCGGTATTTTTGCCGCCGCGCTGGCAATCACCATGATGGCAAGACTGATCCGGGAAAGTTCGCCCCCCGAAGCAACCTTGGCCAAGGCGCGTGGTTCCATGCCCGGATTGGTGCTGACTGCAAATTCCACCGACTCCTCGCCGTACGCGCTGCCGTCCGTGGCAAGCGGCGCGAGGGCCACCTGGAAGCGCCCCCCCTTCATCGCCAGATCGTTCATCGCCGCGCTGACCTCCCGCGAAAGCCTGGCAGCGGCCTTTTTGCGAGCGGCGCTCAAACCGCGGGCGAGATCGCGATAACGGGAGCACGCGCCGCTTTCGGCTTGCGCCAGCGCCGCAAAATCCGAGGCCAATTCCAGCCCGGCCAGACGGGCGCGCTGTTGCTCGAGAAATGCGCGCAATTCCTGCGGCGCGATGCGATAGCGGCGTGCCGCGCCGTGCAGGGCTTCCATGCGCCGCTCGACCTCGCCAAGTCGCTGCGGATCAAGTTCGACTTTTTCTCCATAACGCCGCAGGGTCTGCATGGCCTCGCCAAGCTGGGCCTCCGCGGACTCGAGCAACTCGACGGTCTCCCGCAAGGACTTGTCGTAGTCCAACAGACCGCGCAGCGTCGAAATCGCCGCCGCCACGGCGGTGCATGCCGAGCCATCGGCTTCAGACAATTGATCCAGGACCGCGCGTGACCCCTGCAGCAGGCTGGCCGCATGCGCCAGCCTCGAGTGCTCCGTATCAACGGCATCCCACTCGCCTTGGGCGGGCGCAAGCTTGGCCAGTTCCTGCACCTGCCAGGCGAGTTGCTCGCGCTCGGCATTGCGCGCCGCCGCGTGGGTTTCGTGTTCGGCGCGAGCCCTGGCCAAGCGCTGCCATTCGCGATACGCCTGTCCGACGGCCAGCGTCTGCTCCCCCAATCCGGCGTGCTCATCGAGCAGGCGGCGCTGCACCTCGCCACGCAACAGCGACTGATGCGCATTCTGGCCGTGTATGTCCACCAGTTGCTCGCCAGCCTCACGAAGCTGGGCGAGTGTCGCCGCATGACCGTTGACGAAGCCGCGCGAGCGTCCGCCGTTGTCCACCACGCGGCGCAGCAGCACCCGGTCCGTGTCGCCTTCGAGCGCCTGTTCCGCCAGCCAGTTCTTCAACTCGGACTGCGACTCCAGGGAAAACTCCGCGGCAACCTCGGCACGTTCGGCGCCCGGGCGCACCTGCGCCGCATCGGCGCGCTCGCCCAGCGCCAGGGCCAAAGCATCGATCAGTATCGACTTGCCCGCCCCCGTTTCCCCGGTCAACGCCGTGAATCCTGCCTGGAACTCCAGATCCAGCGATTCGACGACGGCGAAATTCCGGATCGACAGGTAGCGCAGCATGTCGAGGCGCGCCCTGCTCAATACATCTCGCTCCAGTGCAGCTTTTCACGCAGCATCGCGAAATAGCTGTACCCGGGCGGATGGACAAATCGTATCGGATGATCGGCTCGCCGCACATTGACCTTGTCGCCTTCCTGCAGGCCGACCTGGGGCTGGCCGTCGAAATGCAGCAGGGCATCGACCGCGCTTTTCAGCGTGATTTCGATGCGCGACTTGTCGCTGACCGCGATCGGGCGGTTCGACAGGGTATGCGGGCAGATCGGTACCAGCGCCAATCCCGGGACCGTCGGCTGAAGAATCGGCCCATTGGATGACAGCGCGTAGGCCGTAGACCCGGTCGGGGTGGCCACAATCAAGCCGTCCGCGCGCAGGTCGTAGACGAATTCATCGTCGATATGCACCAGGAACTCGATCAACCGGCCCACCACCCCCTTGTTCACCACGACATCGTTGAGCGCGATAGTCGAAAAGGTCTTGGCCCCGCCGCGTACCACCTCGGCCACCAGCAGGGTGCGGTCTTCCACCGAGAATTTCCCCTCCAGCACCTGCCCCATGGCCTCGAGCATGCTGCCCGCGGTAATGTCGGTCATGAATCCGAGGCGCCCCTGATTGACGCCGATCAGCGGCACCTTGAAGCGCGCCAGATTACGCGCCGCATTGAGCATGCTGCCATCCCCGCCCAGCACCACCGCCAGATCGGCCTGGTTGCCCAACTGTGCATAGTCGGCGATCTCGAAGCGGCCGACGCCAGTCGCCTCGGCGCTGTCTTTCTCCAGAAGAACGCGGCACCCGCGCTGCATCAGAAATGTGCCGAGCATTGCGACGGAGTCGGCACCCTTGCGGCCGTTGTAACGGCCGATCAGCGCCACGGTTTTAAATGAGGGCATGAGCGAAACCAGGATTGAATGGCCATTAAAACAGAAACTTGCGCAAACGACAAAGTTTGAATAAGCGTTGCTCAATAAACTACCGCGCGGCCAAAGGCTTGCCGCGCTGCTTCCAACAGCCGGCGCGAGATTTATGCGACGGCGGTCTTTATATAGGACCGCGCGGCCAAAAGCTTGCCGCGCTGCTTCCAGCAGCCGGCGCGAGATTTATGCGACGGCGGTCTTTATATGCGTTCCGGATTCTTTTCTGTAGAATGGATTTCATGCTTGATCGCCGCGCACAGATTCTTCTCAAGACCCTGGTTGAACGTTACATCGTGGAAGGCGAGCCGGTGGGGTCGCGCGCGCTGTCGCGCTACTCCGGGCTGGACCTGTCACCGGCAACCATCCGCAATGTCATGGCGGACCTGGAAGAACTGGGGTTCATCGCCAGCCCGCATACCTCCGCGGGCCGTATCCCGACGCCGCGCGGGTATCGCCTTTTCGTGGACACGCTGCTCACCACCAAACCGCTGGATCGGGTGGAAATCGACCAGCTTGAAGGTAATTTTCACCGCGAACACCCGCAAAAACTCATCAGTTCGGCCTCGCAGTTGCTGTCCGAACTGACTCACTTTGCCGGCGTGGTGGTCGCACCACGGCGCAAGTCGCAGGCGTTCCGGCACATCGAATTCCTCTCATTGTCAGAAAAAAGGGTGCTCCTGATCATCGTGACGCCCGACGGCAATGTGCAGAATCGCATCCTGCTGACCGAGAAGGCCTACACGCCCTCCGACCTGACCATGGCCGCGAATTTCCTCAACCAGAACTATGCGGGCCTGACTTTCGATCAGATACGCAGGCGTTTGCAGGATGAATTGAAGCAGCACCGGGAAGACATGACCGCGCTGATGACCACGGCCCTTGAGGCAAGCGACCGGGCCATCACGGAATCGTCCGAGGAATATGTGATTTCCGGCGAAAAGAATCTGCTCGACTCACAGGATCTGGCCTCGGACATGAAGCGGCTTCGCGAACTGTTCGAACTGTTCGACCGCAAAACCCAGATCATCCAGATTCTTGACAGCAGCACGCGCGCGCAGGGCGTGCAGATATTCATCGGCGGCGAATCCGGCATCGCGCCGCTGGACGAATGCAGCGTGGTCACCGCACCCTACGAAGTCGACGGCCAGGTGGTTGGTACAGTGGGTGTCATCGGCCCCACGCGCATGGCTTACGAGCGCATTATCCCAATCGTGGATATCACCGCCAGACTACTCTCCAGCGCACTGTCGCAGCATTGAGCCCGTTGCGGCAGGCGCGCCCTTGGGCCGCCTTATCATGAGGTATTTACCCGAGCCCGATTTCGAACACGGCGCGGTGCCGCGCACCGCGATCCTGTTGATTAACCTGGGCACCCCCGATGCCCCGAGCTTCTGGCCGGTGCGGCGCTACCTGAAGCAGTTCCTCTCCGATCGCAGGGTCGTAGAGATTCCGCGTGCCCTATGGTGGTTGATACTGAACGGCATCATCCTGTGGACCCGCCCCGCCGCCTCCGCGCGCAAATATGCCGCCGTCTGGAGCAATGACGGGTCGCCATTGCGGGCGCACAGCGAGCACCTGGCGCGGGCCCTGAGCCGGCGCCTGTCCGAATCGGAAAACGCGGCGGTGCTGGTCGAGAATGCGATGCGCTACGGCAATCCCTCGATTAGTTCCATTTTGAGCAAGCTGCGCGCCGCCGGCGCGGAGCGCATCCTACTGGTGCCCTTGTACCCGCAATATGCCGCCAGCACGACGGGGGCGGCCAGCGATGCGGTGGGCGATTGGCTGCGGCAAACCCGCAACGTTCCCGAGATTCGCTGGATCCGGCATTTTCACGACCACCCGGCCTACATCCGCGCCCTCGCCCGGCTGGTCGGCGACCATTGGGACCGCAACGGCAAGCCGGCACGCCTTCTTATGAGTTTTCACGGCCTGCCGCGCTACACACTGGAAAAAGGAGATCCTTACCACTGCGAATGCCACAAGACCGCGCGGCTGCTCGCGGAAGCCCTGGGGCTTACCAAGGATCAGTGGCAGATTTCGTTTCAATCCCGGTTCGGCGCGGCGCGCTGGCTGGAACCCTACACGGCGACGACATTACGCGAATGGGGCCGCGCAAAACTCGGTCGCGTCGACGTAGTCTGTCCCGGCTTTGTCGCCGATTGCCTGGAAACCCTGGAGGAAATCGGCATCGAAGGCCGCCAGACTTTTCTTGCCGCGGGCGGCAAGGAAATTCACCTGCTTCCCTGCCTCAACGAGAGCGAGGACTGGGTACAGGCGCTCGATGAAATCACGGCTGGTCATATGCTGGGTTGGGAGCCACCCATGCCTGCCTCGCCCGATGCCGCCAAGGCGCGCGCCCTGGCCCTGGGTGCAAAAAAATAGCGCTGCTGCCCGGTATTCTTGCCCTAGATCAATTCGGGTCTTGCCGAATACAGGATCATGCGGCATGCCGGATTGCACCGCGTCCGGATTTCCCGCATTGCGTTGAAGAGATTGAATTGCCGGATTCAGGGCGAATACCATGCTGATCCAACTTGCTGTTTTGGGGATTCTGGTGGCGTTGTTGCCGCTGGCAACCGTCTGGGCATCGCGCGATGCCGACAAATACCGCAAGCTGATATGGGTCACGCTGTTTTTCACCTTTGACCTGATAATGTTCGGTGCTTTCACGCGGCTGACCGATTCCGGCCTGGGCTGCCCGGATTGGCCGGGATGCTACGGACAGGGCAATCCGATTCAGGCACATGCGGACATCAGCGCCGCCGAAGCCGCGATGCCGACCGGCCCGGTCACGGTCATGAAGGCATGGATCGAAATGATTCACCGCTACCTGGCCATAGGCATCGGCGTGTTGATCGTCGCTCTGATGTTGACCTCATGGCGCAGATGGCTGCAATCAGGCCGCCAGGACGCGAAATTTCTGCCGCTGTTGCCGACTGCGCTGTTTGCATTCGTGTGCCTGCAAGGGGCATTCGGCGCATGGACGGTCACCATGAAACTGCAGCCGGTCATCGTGACTATTCACCTGCTGTTGGGCATGGCATTACTGGCATTATTGACCTGGTTCGGTTTGCGCCAAAGCGACCCGGCACCGGTGGCCACGGCGGCGGCGGCGCTGCGATTTTCGGCCGCGCTGGCAGCCGTCCTGCTGGCAATCCAGATCGCGCTCGGCGGTTGGGTCAGCACCAATTACGCGGTCCTGGTCTGCATGGACGTCCTGCTGTGCCAGGGTTCGTTAATGCCCCAAATGGATTTTGCCAATGGCTTCACGCTATGGCGCGATCTGGGCATGACAGCCAACGGTGAATTTCTGCCGCTCTCTGCCTTGACCGCAATCCACTGGACGCACCGCGTGTTCGCCGTTGCCGTGGTCGCGCTGCTTGCCTGGGTGGGGCTCAGGTCCCTCAAGATCGAAGGGTTGCAAAGGCCCGCGCGCTGGCTGCTGGCCGTGGTCGCACTGCAATTCGCGACCGGCATTCTGACGGTTTTTTTTGATTTTCCACTGGCGCTGGCGGTGATCCACAATGGCGGCGCGGCGCTGCTCCTGTTTTTACTGGTGATATTGAATTACAAAATCTGGATGGCAAGCCAGAACAACTCAAGTCAGGCGGCTACGGAGTTGTCCTAGCAGCTGGAAAAGGAAAGTCAAACTGCGATCGTTGTGTCTTGGCGGGAGAAATTGTGATGAATGCGAAACGGATCGGCGTTGTGCTGAAAATCCTCATGACGGTTGGCGGTCTGGCAGTATGCACGGCGGCAACGGCACAGGCTTGGCCATTGCGTCCCGTCACGATCGTCGTCGGCACCCCGCCCGGCGGCGGCTTCGACGCCTATGCGCGAACCATCATAGACCGCCTCTCGCGGGGCCTGGGGCAGCAGGTGTTGGTGGACAACAAGCCCAGCGCGGCCGCCAACCTTAGCGCCGAGTACGTCGCCAAAACCGCGGCCGACGGCTATACGTTGCTGGTCGGGTCGGCAGCGTTGATGGAAATCAATCCGCTGACTTTTTCGGATCTTCGCTGGAAGCCCGCCGATTTCAAGCCGATCATCAAGGGCGTCGAGGCGCCTCTCGTATTCGTCATCCATCCAAAAATTCCGGCGCGCAATTTTGCGCAGTTCGCCGCATGGCTCAAGTCCAACCGCGGCATGATCGCTTACGCTTCGTTCAGTCCCGGCACTCCATCGCATTTCCTCGGCTACAAGCTCAATGAGCGCTTGGCCGCTGAAATGGTTCATGTGCCTTACAAGGGATCGGGCCCTCAGGTGAACGATCTTCTCGGCGGACATGTGCTGCTTGGCTTTACGCAGGTCCAGACGGCGCTCCCTCATGTAAAGGCCGGCAAATTGATCGCTCTGGGCACCACGGGCGCGGCGCGTTACCCGTCGATGCCTGATGTTGCGACATTCGAAGAATTGGGAGAAAAAGACCTCACTGCGACAATCTGGTTCGGCCTGTTTGCGCCGGCGGCAGTGCCAGACCCTGTTTACCGGCGGTTGGTCGAGGCCGCCAGGGCGGCGCACGCGGACCCGGAAACCAGGGCCGCTTTGGAGCGCCAGGGATTTCAGGTGTCCGGCGAGACGGAACCGGAATTCTCGGCGGGCATCAGGGCCAGGTCGGAGCGCTGGGCCGGCATCATCAAGGCGACTGGATTCAAGTCGCAGGAGTAATCCTACCCTGCCGAAGCAGGCGGGCATTTCGCCCGAACCAGGTGGCGCGCAGACCGCACCAGCCGCAACAGCACTGAAAGCCAACGAATCGTACCCGCCCATTAAGGAGCAATGAATGGCAACGTCCCCCAGCTCGGCCTGGTTGAGGCAGACTTACGAGGAGGCCCTGGAGCACGAGCTTCCGATCTGCGACACCCACCACCATTTCTGGGACCACGGGGAGGGCGACCGCTATTTGGTTCCCGAGCTGCTCGAAGACATGGCCGGCGGACACAACGTCGTCGCAACCGTGTTCGTGGAATGCAACTCCGGCTACCGCAAAGACGGCCCGGAAGCACTGAAACCGGTCGGCGAGACCGAATTCGTCGCCTCGATGGTGCGCGATGCCGATCCCCGCGCCGCAGCGGGCATTGTGGGCTATGCCGACCTGCTGCTGGGCGGCGCAGTGGTGCCGGTGCTCGAAGCGCATCTTGCAGCGAGCCCGGACCGCTTTCGCGGCATCCGTTATTGGACTACATGGGATGAGCACCCCAAGGAAGTGCAACTGCGCACGGTGGCGCCCAAGGGCCTCGTCTACGACGGGAAATTCCGCGAAGGCTTCGCCTGCCTCGAGCGCTACGGCCTGAGCTACGATGCCTGGATGCTGTTTCCCCAACTGCCCGAGGCGGCCGACCTCGCTCGGGCATTTCCCGGAATCACCATCATCCTCGGGCATATCGGGGGGCTGGTCGGCGTCGGGCCTTATTCGAACCGCGACGAAGTACTCGAGCGCTGGAAGCGCAACGTCGCCGAAGTCGCGAAGTGCCCGAACGTGGTGATGAAAATCGGCGGCATCGGCCTGCAGCGGCTCGGATTCGGCTGGCACGAGCGCGACAAGCCGACCTCGTCCGGGGAACTTGCGCAGGCCTTTGCGCCCTATTGCATGCACTGCATCGAGCAGTTCGGCCCCGAGCGCTGCATGTTCGAGAGCAATTTCCCTGTGGACAAGGCCTCGGCGTCCTACAACGCGGTCTGGAACGCCTTCAAGCGCCTGACCGAGAAGCTGAACTCCGCGGAACGCAGCGCGCTGTTCCACGACACCGCGGCGCGCGTCTACCGGCTCGACCGCTAAGGCTGACCGGCTGCGGACGCTTACAGCGTTCTGGTTCGTGCCGGCTACCCCCACCGTCCCAATCCCTTCACCAAGGACGCGCTGCTCAGGGAAATGGGCGCGGCGGGGGTCGACCGCGCGGTGCTCGCGCCGCCGCACTGGGACCCGGATCCCAACGGGACGGCCCTCGAAGCGGCACGACTGCACCTTTAGAAAGTCGGACATGGCAGTGCCAGGATCTCCAAGCGAGCGCCGCAAACAGCTCGCGGAATTCTTGAAGCACCTTCGTTCTCAGGCAAGCCCCGAAGAGGCCGGATTTCCCCGCGGACGCCGGCGCCGCACGCCCGGGTTACGTCGCGAGGAAGTTGCAGAAATTATCGGGGCAGGATCGGACTGGTACGCTTGGCTAGAGCAAGGTCGCGACGTTAATCCCTCAAATCACCTTCTGGACCAAATCGCAAAAGCGTTTCATTTCACTGGGGATCAACTGACTTATTTTCGCCGGCTTGCCAAGCCACAACCGGAGCTTTCTGGTCCTGAATCGACACCAGTTTCTCCGCACATCGTGGAATTCGTCGGCGCTTTCCAATATCACCCGGCTTACGTTAGGAATATGCGCTGGGATATCCTGGCTTGGAACGCCGCGCACGCAAAGGTTTTTGGCGACTCGTCCCGTTTCCCGATCGAACGTCGAAACATGCTTTGGGTTATCTTCACGGATCCACAGAGGCGCTCGACTACCCTGAACTGGGACGTGGTAGCTCAACAGGTGATCGCAAAATTCAGGGCGGATTGGAGCCGAAACCCTGAAGATAAGCGTGCCGAGCAGCTTGTGCACGATTTGTTAGAAACCAGCCCCGAGTTTGCGAACTGGTGGAGGCAGTACCAAACAACTGAGACACTAACCCATCCTATCGAACTGGCGCATCCTGTAGCAGGGCGAATTACTTTGGAGAGGGTCAACTTGCGCCCGGAACTTGACCTTCAAAAGACCATCAGCGTGTATATGCCCATTGGGGCGCAATCAACGGCGAAATTGAAGAAATTGTGTGCCTAGCCCCGCCGTGATGGCATTGGTGGGCGGCCAGATCGAGGTCAACATCACCAATGTCGCCTCGATCGCAGCCCAGGTGCGCGAGGGCAAGGTGAAGATAATTGGCATCACGCGGCCGCAGCGTTACGCGGACGCGCCGGACATTCCCACGGTCGCAGAAACGCTGCCTGGTTTCAGTTTCCCGGTTTCATTTTTCGGATTTTTCGGTCCGGCCGACCTGCCGCAGGCCATGGTTGCGCGCGTCAATGCCGAGGTGGGGCGTGCCGTTTCCGCGCCGGAAGTTCGCGCCAAGGCGAGGGAACTCGCCATGGCCGAGGTCTACACCACGCCGGAGCAATTCAACGCCATGCTGCGCCGCGCGGTCGCCGATTTCGGCGCGGCCGTGAAGGCCGGCCGCATTCAGCCTCAGTAGAGGCAATGAGATTGAGCGCCGCGCCGCACAATCTCGGGAGGGGTTCCGGCGCGCTCGCTGGGCTGTTTCCTCGCCAAAAAGCAGCCTTACCGGCACTTGAAATGCAGGGTTTTGCCCCAATTTGCCTGTCTTGCCGCCTGAATTTTGCCTGGAGCATTGGTATTCATGTCCGACCCTGCCCAACCCGAGAGCGCAGTGCCCCCTGCTGATTCCGCCACCGCGCAGCAGGCCAGTTCTGCCGCCGGCACGTCCGGGGAGGCAGCGCCCGCGCCGGAATTGGCGCCAAGCCCGGAAGACCTTCTGGCCCAGGCCGAGGCCCGCGCCAAGGAACATCACGAGTCCTGGTTGCGAGCCAAGGCCGAAACGGAGAATGTGCGCAAGCGCGCCCAGACCGATGTCAGCAACGCGCATAAGTTCGCCATCGAGAGCCTGGCGGGCGAGCTTTTGGCGGTGAAAGACAGCCTGGAGGCAGCACTCGCGACGGAAAACGCGACGCCGGAGGCATTGCGCAATGGCGTGGAGCTCACTTTGAAGCAGCTCACCCAGGTGTTCGACAGAAACCGTCTCAGGGAAATCAATCCGGTCGGCGAAAAGTTCGACCCGCATCGGCATCAGGCCATCTCGATGCTGCCCTCCGACAAAGAGCCCAACACCGTGATCAACGTGCTGCAAAAAGGCTACCTGCTGCACGACCGGGTGATCCGCCCCGCACTGGTCACCGTGGCCGCCGCCAGGCAAGCTTGAAGACTCCGCATTTCGCCCCAATATGCACCGCTATCAGCATGAACTTTAAGGAAATGCTATGAGCAAGATCATCGGAATTGACCTCGGGACCACCAACTCCTGCGTTTCCATCATGGAGGGCGGCACGCCCAAGGTGATCGAGAATTCGGAAGGCGCGCGCACCACGCCCTCGATCGTCGCCTATCAGGAAGACGGCGAAGTTCTGGTCGGGGCATCGGCCAAGCGCCAGGCGGTCACCAATCCCAAAAACACCCTGTACGCGGTAAAGCGTCTCATCGGCCGCCGCTTCGAGGAAAAGGAAGTGCAGAAGGACATCGACCTGATGCCCTTCAAGATCAGCAAGGCCGACAACGGCGATGCCTGGGTCGAGGTGCGCGGCAAGAAAATCGCGCCGCCCGAAGTATCGGCGCAGGTGCTGCGCAAGATGAAAAAAACCGCCGAGGACTACCTCGGCGAGGAAGTCACCGAAGCGGTCATCACCGTTCCCGCGTATTTCAATGATTCACAGCGCCAGGCCACCAAGGATGCGGGCCGCATTGCCGGGCTGGATGTCAAGCGCATCATCAACGAACCGACGGCGGCGGCGCTGGCCTTCGGCATGGACAAACAGGAAGGCGACCGCAAGATCGCGGTCTATGACCTGGGCGGCGGCACGTTCGATGTCTCGATCATCGAGATCGCCGCAATCGAGGGCGAGCACCAGTTCGAGGTGCTCTCGACCAACGGCGACACCTTCCTCGGCGGCGAGGATTTCGACCAGCGCCTGATCGACTACCTGTGCGATGAGTTCAAGCGCGAGCAGGGCATCGACCTGCGCAAGGACGTGCTGGCGCTGCAGCGGCTGAAAGAGGCGGCGGAAAAAGCGAAGATTGAGCTTTCTTCCGCGCAGCAGACCGACGTGAACCTGCCTTACGTCACCGCCGATGCGAGCGGTCCGAAGCATCTGGCGATCAAGGTCACGCGCGCCAAATTCGAGAGCCTGGTCGAAGAACTGATCGAGCGCACCATCGAGCCCTGCCGCACGGCCATCAAGGATGCCGGGGTGAAACTCACCGACATCGCCGATGTCATCCTGGTGGGCGGCATGACGCGCATGCCCAAGGTGCAGGACAAAGTGCGCGAATTCTTCGGCAAGGAACCGCGCAAGGATGTCAATCCCGACGAGGCGGTGGCCGTCGGCGCGGCCATCCAAGGCGGCGTGCTCAAAGGCGACGTCAAGGACGTGCTGCTGCTCGATGTCACCCCGCTCTCGCTGGGTATTGAAACTCTGGGCGGCGTAATGACCAAGCTGATACAGAAGAACACCACTATTCCGACCAAGGCGCAGCAGGTATTCTCGACCGCCGACGACAACCAGTCGGCAGTGACCATTCATGTGCTGCAGGGCGAGCGCGATCGAGCCATTGGCAACAAGAGTCTGGGCCAGTTCAACCTCGAGGGGATCCCCACCGCGCCGCGCGGCATGCCGCAGATCGAAGTGACCTTCGACATCGACGCCAACGGCATCCTGCACGTGTCGGCCAAGGACAAGGCCACCGGCAAGGAAAACAAGATCACCATCAAGGCGAACTCCGGCCTGTCCGAGGAAGAGATCCAGAAAATGGTGAAGGATGCGGAGATTCACGCCGCCGAGGACAAGAAGCTGGTTGAACTGGTCACTTCGCGCAATCAGCTGGATGCGCTGGTCCACTCCGTGAAGAAATCGCTGGGCGAATATGGCGACAAGATCGGCGCGGACGAAAAGACCAAGATCGAAATGGCCCTGAAGGAAGCCGAAGAAGTGCTCAAAGGCGACGACAAGGACAAGATCGACGCCAAGGCGCAGGAACTGGGACAGGCGGCGCAGAAGCTCGGCGAGAAGATGTACGCCGATGCGCAGGCCGCTGCCGGGGCGAAGGAAGCCGGGGACGCCGCAGGCGGCAAGCAACCCGCCAAGGACGAAGGCGACGTGGTCGATGCGGAGTTCACCGAGGTAAAAGACAAGAAAGGTTAAACCCGACGCGCTATGCGCGCGGGTTT